>Ga0114999_10005850_pt1 | contig 14356 bp, 13 predicted proteins | sample ArcticOcean_MG_C_3_FD_89820 | JGI IMG/M metagenome (GOLD analysis project Ga0114999, IMG submission 89820) | Marine microbial communities from western Arctic Ocean - ArcticOcean_MG_CB8_126 | ecosystem: Environmental > Aquatic > Marine > Oceanic | place: Arctic Ocean: Canada Basin | collected...
AGGGGTATTGTTTTGTAGTGACTAGCGCCCAGGGATGGAGCGCGGGGCAGGTTTTTGCTCCCGGCAAAACCTGCATACCGCACATCCATGTGCAAAACGGTCAGGGATGGCCCAACCGGAACGGAAAAACAATACCCCTCGCCAAGCCCCTGTTAAATTCGGTGTTGACTTGCCCTGGGCCTGGCGTATTAAAATCCGGCCAATCTTTAACTGAGTGAGATTTGTCATGATCAAAATAGTCCCCGCTATCGCTGTTGTAATTGGGTTGCTGGCGCTTGCGGTAAACGCAAATGCAGAGCCACCTGTTAATTCCATCAAGATGATTCATTCCACCAATTTTGGCATCGACCGTAGTGAGTTGGATGACATCAAGGCACTCATGCAGGCGGCAGTGGATGACGCCCATATCCCGGGGGCGTTGTTGTTAGTGGGCAACGATGCAGGTATAGGCCTGGTGGAAACCGTGGGCTACCAGGGCCCCGAGGACAATACGCCGGTAAACCTGGACACGATATTCAGAATTTACTCGATGACCAAGCCCATCGTCAGCGTAGCTACCATGTCCATGGTGGAAGATGGTCTGATTCGTCTGGATGATCCAGTTGCCAAATATATCCCGGAGTTTGCCGAGCTGCGCGTCATTGACGAAGACAGCGGTGAAATAAGCGCGAGCCGTAATACCATGACGGTGCAGCATTTACTGACCCACGAATCTGGTCTGATTCAGGAAATCTTTTCCCCCGACAGTAGACTCGGGAAACTCTACTCCCAGAATGTGTCCTCGGCGGGCAATACCGCACTGCAGCTAGCCCAGAGCCTGGGCGAACTTCCGGTGTATTTTGAGCCGGGCAGTAAGTGGCACTACGGACATTCAACCGATGTGTTGGGTGCCGTTATTGAAGTCGCCGCTGGCAAGCCTCTGGATGAGCTGTTACGAGAGCGTATTTTCGATCCATTAGGCATGGACGACACCTCTTTCTTTGTCCCGGCCAGCAAAGCCTATCGCATAGCCGAGCCAATTCACGGCGCGATGGCAGACAACACCGTCGTAAGGCCCATGCTTTCTGCTGGTGGTGGACTCAATTCGACTACCGAGAACTATGTGCGATTTGCCCAGATGTTACTCAATGGCGGCGTCTACCATGGCGCTCGTATTATCGAAGAGGACACCCTGGAGTTGATGACTCGAAAATACATCGGTGAAGAAGTTTCCAGAGAATACTTCTTTTACGGCGATCGCGGAGACTGGGGCCTGGGATTCCATCTGCAAACTACCGATGGCAGCAATGCCGACGGTCCACATAATTTTGGCTGGCGTGGCATCGGCGGCACTATTTTTGTGGTTGACCCTGACAATGATTTCTTCATGATTTACATGGAACAAAAAAGGGGCGGTCCGCGGGGATCACAATTCAACAACAACGTGGCGCAGCAGGTAATTTATAGCGCCATGAACGAATAAAGAATTTGGGGTCAGGTCTTGAATGTTGCAGGGCCTGGATGAGTTGCTGTCTCCTCGCCCTGCATACAAGCTTTGTTTCCAACTTCTGACAAACGCACTCCCGCTGCCACCAACCTCCGGATTTGGGTCGGTTAGAATTAATCTAGCTCAATCTGAGTGCTAGTAGATCGCTTCCCGTATTGTTGAGCCTGTTCACCAACAACTAAGATCGGCCTGGGCTCAGTGCGCGCTGGTGCGACCGCAGAACTTACACTCTAGAACTCGTTGCCAGCTCTGAACCTGAGCCGTCGCCCGGTTATTTTTGAGCTATGCTTGCACGCTATTCTATGGAAGTAGTCACCACCGGGCCCATGCCGGTGATCTGAACTGTTACCGCTTCATCCTTGGCCATGTCGTAGTGGTGGCCGCCGGGCGGTTCGTAGATGAACGTACCCTGTTCGACTCGCCTCATGTTATCGGGATCGTAGACGTCGGAATCAGGACCGGTAGATACCCACCAGGTGCCTTTGAGTACCGTGATATAGCGTGCCGTGCTATGGAAATGTGGACGGCTGCCTCGGCCTGCAGCGAAGGTGATCTGAATAACATACAGCCCGGCCTCCCTGGGGTTGCCGTAGACGACCGTGGTGATACTGCCTTCATCCGGCACCAACTCCTCCGGGCTGGCAATCATAAAGCCGTGCTCATCCGGGTCCACAACCTGGCCCGATACTGACTGCACGCCCAGGAACATTATCCCAAGTATGCAACTGGTCCACGCAAAAACTCTTTTCTGTGTCATTTTTATTCTCCTGGTACGCAATTGATGTAGAACGGCAACCTATCTATCCGCAGCGGAATCAACATTAGGCTTCTGACCCAAAGATAACATGAGATAAAACCGGGAGCACAGTTATTAAATGATTTTAAGACGGGTTAACGGGAGCTGGTATTGGTAAAAAATCAGGCAGTATTGGCAACGGGCGCGATATTGCCAGTGATGACATCCAAATATCCGCGTTTGATAGCTATTTCGAGTGCGCTGGTAGCTTTCACCAGCTCTGTAAATTCTACGCGCCTGGCCCGCAGCTGTTCGATTTGTTCGGCAGCGACCCCGGCCTCTGTCTGGCTGGTAGAGATTTCCATCAACTCGTTAATATATGCAGCGCGCGATTTTGCAACCATGTCTACTATGGGCTTCAGCTTGTCCAGATTGAGATCTTCAACATTGGAGTTCAGGGTCTTGGTATTGACGTCACTTCGATATTTGTCGAGCTCCAAGATTAGCCTTTTGTTACTCATAATCGCCATACAACCACCTGTCGCCAGTGTCCAATGCGAAGAATATGCAAGCAACCGGTATGCAGTTTCAGCACTGGATCCAGTAGTCACACTCAGTTAGATGTACTACGACCAGTTGGAGTGGATGCTTAACTGAAAAATGCTGGCATTGAAACGATGGGAACAATCCATTTAGTCAGTTTCCGCTGGGTCAGTTAAAATTCGATCCAGGCTTGGACCCTTGACTGAATTCCTTGCTCGCCAATTCTTATCGCATTTAATTTTCGGTACACTCGAAATCGGCGAGCAAGGCGTTGATAATCAAGTCTACTGCGGGTTCATCCAGGCGCTCAGGATGCTCCGCCAAATATTTTTTAACCACGGCTGCCATCTGCAGGTTTGCCGACGCCGCGGGCAGGCAGAAGATGTCATCATCGAAACTGTCAGCCGTTGCGGTGACGAAACCAAGAAAAAACCCTGAGCCGTATAATTCCTGTCGCGTCGCGCTCGCGCCCTGATCTATTTGGACTTTTTCCCAACCCTACAGATGTCTGAGCAGGTCATTGCCGGAATAATAAACCCCGAGGGCGGTCTGGGAAACGGCTATCAGGAGAAGCAGAGCAACTGCCTTGGTTTTCACTTTGTGTTCCTCTTTAGCAGGGTTTTTGTGTCGTCTCGGACCCGGAAATCGAGAGGGCAGAATAACACGAATATCGATTTACGCCGGTCGCTATCGACTCGGCCTCGGGACCGGTGTGCCTCAAATTCAGGTTAACTGCAGCAGTAGTGATCCATATCAAGTTTCGGCTGGTTTTCTCTCAACTATTTCGCACAAAAAACTATATATAATATTAAATAGAAAGCTATGGTCCATATATAGACATGGGGCCTTCAGGGGGTAGTATGCTGAATTGGGATGAAAATACCGATGTTGGTGCCAGTGGTGTGTCTGAGTATTTAACTTCGGGAGATCACTTAGCGGACGAGGAAGTTGAAGTCAGGTCAGGCTCTACTTCCAGCACATCGACGCAAGCGATGCGGGCAGAAGATAAACGGGTCATTAACGGTCACGCCGATATTAATCAACTGGCGCCCTTTAAATATCCCTGGGCATGGGAATATTTCCTCAACGCCAATAAGAATCATTGGACGCCGCTGGACGTTAACATGGCCCAGGACATCTATGACTATAAGCACAGTTTAACCGCAGACGAAATTCATATGTATGAAAACGTGCTTTCCTATCTGACCACCTCGGACATTCTAGCCATGCGCAATATTGGCCTGGCGGTAATGGAAAAGATGACTGCACCGGAATTGCAGATATACCAGGCCCGGCAAGTCTACGAATAAGCGCTACACACCTGGACCTATCAGCATTGTATTGAAAGCCTCGGCCTCGATCAGGGTGTGGTTTACAATCGTTATAGGGTCGTGCCAGCCATCAACAAAAAAATTCAGATGGCGAATGACCGTATAGCGTCGATTTTGCGCAGTGATATTGATTTGACGGACGCGGATGAGCTACACAATTTTATCCTCGCCTACATGTTCTTTGCCGCGATCTTTGAAGGCGTCTGGTTCTATAACGGTTTCAGCCCCATCTTTTCATTGCAGCGGCGGGGTTTGATGAAGGGCACGGCCGAGCAATTTCAGTACATCATGCGTGATGAGGTGATGCACTGTGGCTTTGGCATTCGCGTCATTTCACAAATTCTGGTTGAAAACCCCATTACTCTGGACTTGAAGGCCATTAAAAACATGTGGGAAGAGGCCGAGGCAGCCGAGGCGGTATACGCCCACTACATCTTGCGAAATCCTGTGCTGGGTTACTCTGCCAACGAACACATCGAACAGTTCCGCTTTATTTCCAATCGTCGAGCCCGGCAACTGGGTCTGGTAGAACCGTTTCCTGGGGCCAAATGCGCCTTGCTCTGGCTCGATGAGCAGGCCAATGTCCGCAAGGAGAAAAACTTTTTCGAAACCCGTGTGATGGAATATCAAACTGGTGGCTTAGTCTGGGACTAGTTTGATGCTTCGATATCACGGCGATAGGCGGCCTGCACGCTGCCTCCCATTTCTTTTGCGAGATCTTCCCGTCGCCTAAGTTCATCTACTTCATCTTGCCAACTCATGGATTCTGTTTATCAGGGCCGCTAATTGAAATTATTATTCAGAGCTTCCCCAGTGCGGGCATCCGCGCTATTCGCTGTGCCTTGATACAAATATAGAACAGAGCAAGAATGACAACATTAACCAGCCCCATAAACGCGGCAAAGGCAAAAGAGACGTCATAGTCACCATTGATGTCGAAAAACAGACCGCCGAAGAAGCCGCCCATGCCCATGCCACTCCAGCCAAAAAATGAGGTCAGGCTCATCGCTCGCGCAGAAACGCGAGCAGAGACCATCATGCGAACGCAGACCAGGATGCTGGACATAACCCCGGAATAAGTGAACCCAAAAACTACCGCCAGCAGGTAGAGTCCGGCCACCGCCTCGATGTGGGGAAACCACAACACGGTAAGACTTTGGCCCAGGGACATTATCAGATAAGTAGGCAGGGCTCCAATTACATCGCCGAGTTTGCCCCCCCCCATGATACGTCCGACGCCGCCGGCGAGCATGAGAACCAGCAACACACTGGTGGCAAATTCCACTGAGCGATTGTCATCGGTGAGCATGGGCACCAGGTGCACGATGGGGACAGACATGCAGATGCAGCAAAATATCACTGCGGTGCTCATCCACATTATTACTTCTTTTTCGGAAAGCGGGAAGTGTCTCTCCTCCACCTCGGGCGCCTTTCTTGCGCGCTCTCTCGTTGGCGATTCGCGAACCAGGAAGGCGATTGGCAAGGAAATAACCAGGTAGACGCTTGCCATCAAGACATAGGTAGTCTGCTAACCGTAAGAACTTATGGAAATGCCTGCAAGAAAGGGCACAATGTCCTGACCAATGGCGCCGCCAGAGGCGGTGACTCCCAAGGCAAGCCCTGGATTTTGGCGAAACCAGAAACCCATATTGGCAAACAGGGGTGTGCTCACCATGGCATTGCCGAAGGCCCCGAACAAAAAGTAGAAGGCGTAGAACTGAACTATATTGGTCAGTCCACTTAATAGATACAGACTAAGCGCCATAATCAGCGCGCCAATGACGCCGAACGAGCGCGTACCAAAGCGGTCTGCGACGAATCCCCAGAGTACGCCAAACACTGCAGATGACAATGCGATCGCTGTGTAACCCAGCGAGGTCTTAGCGCGCCCCCAGCCGAACTCGGTCGCAAGCGGTTTGAGAAAAACTGAAATAGCGCCGAGCGCACCGAAGGACAAGCCACTGAGCAGGAAGACAACAAACACCATGACCCAGCCGTAAGCGGGGTCAGGTCTTGAAAGTTGCATGTATGTTAGCACTGCCGCCGGCTAGAAACATAAACGCAACTTTCAAGACCTGACCCCAACTTAGGTGACCTCAGAGATCTCTACAGCAATCTATAGTCGGGCGACATGATAGGGCCTGGGTGATGCATTTGATCCAGGTAATACGAGGGTGGCCGGGCATTGTCTCCGAAGGAAAAGTAAAATATTCCTTTGATTAGCTCCTCGTTGGCGTTGAAAGCTGCCCACTCGACGCTGTAGTAGTTTGCCGCTGCAAGCGTCGGCAGCGATTGCATAAAGTGCACGTCCGGCACCGGCTGATAGCGAAACCCTATGTCAATAAAACCATACTCGGGTGCCTTCAACGCCAACTTTACCAGTCGCATTTCGGACTCAAAATGTAGCATTAAAGATCCAGGGGCCGCTGCGAGAGCCGCGTCGTTCGCTGGCATAGTGTTAATGTGCGCGCTTGCAGACATATCGTGCATCTCGTGTTGAGCCCAGGCATGGGGACTCAAGCACACAAGCAACAACAGCGTGATAAGCACAAAGCGGCTCTGAAAATAACTCCTGCTATGGGTCGACAAAATTAGCACTGTTTCTGGGTCGTTGCTAAGGTGTCACATTAACCGTCAGGTACTGATCATGGTAGAGCCCACCATCATCCGCCCGACCCCAGAGCAAGTAGGTGCCGGGTTCGTCGAAAGAGACACTGACGTCATAGATGCCATCTTCCGGCACGGCTGGAGGTATCCACAGTGGGCCCCAGGGAGAGTTGGCGGATGTGCGGGTATCTTCCCAGGGTTTAATCTGCGGTGGATCGAAATGGACTATGTCCTGTACCGGTGCCGTGGACTCAGGGGCACGGTAAACGTTCCAAGACAGGAACAATCCATTGTGCTTGCTCACAGTAGGCTTGATTGGCGCCCGCGACATTATCATCTTACGCACCATTTCAGGTGTTGCGAAAGCCGAGGCTGCACCTCCGAATCGCCTGAGGAGCCGCATGGGATCAAATGTTTTGGGTACGCCATCATCGCTTACCCGAGTTTGAAAACTCAGCGACTGTCCAACTCTGATAGTTCGAATCTCGTCTCCGATTAACTCCGCCACCGGTGCTATGTTAGCCCTGAGTGTTGCATCGGATGTTCCTGCGCCCAGAGCACCTGTTTCCGACATGATAATTACATTGTTTATTTTGTAATCTGGCCTCAAGGTAGCATAGGCTTTTCGACTCAGACCATTGGGTGAGGTTAGTTCCCAGACCAGTTCATTGTCTTCATCATCTCGGAAGTCGCCAGGGACGATTACATCAAACGTGAATCGATTTCGGCGCGGCAGGAAATGAGTAGGCTGGTTACGGTCCGCCGGCCCTGGTGAAAAGAAGTTGTTTGGACCCACTGCAACATCAAGCTCTTCTTCCCAGTTGTGATTGAAGTAGCCGAATGTGAGAGTAATGGTACCGTCTTCATTCTCACGCCAGCCTTCGTAGGCAACCTCTGCATGCTGTCCATGAGTGTAAGTATTTCTGGCGTAATGATAGGCTTGCTGGGCGCTCGCCAGGCTGGGTAGCAACATCAGCGTAGCTGTAAACAGCACGGCGATGATTCTTAGTAATTTGTCAGTTTTCATAGCTTCCCTTCTCAGGAAAATGTCCTGCATTACAAGTCGTGTGTCGGTAGCGGGCGAGACGCCATTGCGGGAGTCTCGCCACCAGGTTTCCCGAGCTCTGCCTCGGCGTTTTCAGAAGCGGCTTGCGATACCTTCAACGCCACTACAGCATTCGTCAATTAATCACTGGATTCTGCGGAATCTGCAATGGGCCATACCAAAGGAGCCGCGCACAAAGGACAGCCAATCACGTGATCATTGGGGCCAAGATTCAGGTTCTTGCGCCGTTTCCCCATTTCTTCTTCAAACTGCTCGTCGGTCATGGTCACCCTGATGCCCAGATCGATGAACATATTCGTTACCGAACGGTTTCCAGAGCCCTGCCAGTTCCTGGCATCGGGCACGTTATAGTTGGCCGAGGTGTTATCGAAGTAACCGGTGATGTGCAGCACAGTGCCCTTGGGGAGCAACGGTGTGTAGTCATCTTCATAGCCGTAGCCTCTCACCCAGTTATGGTCATAACCGACACAACTTAAGGTCTCAACCGTGTATCCCCAGATCGCTTCCAGGCACATGCGCTCACCAGGAGCATGCAGGTGCGGCTCGAAGGTGACGACCTTGGTGTTTTCAGTCAGCACCGTGTAAGCATGTAGCTCCTGATCTTTCGCATCGCCCTCGACGCTGATATCAACGCCATTTCCCAGCAGGCTGATTCCGCTCTTGAACTTTGGCTCATAGCCTACCGGGTGGAAGCTGAAGCCTATCTGTAGGTGCGCAGTAGTATCACGCCCGTTCGAGTGCATGTGCACCGAATCTGTGCGGAAGGCCGAGTTGGCTCTTAGTAACTGCCCGGCATCCGGGTCGAAGACATCGCCATTGCGGGCCACTTCGTGTACCGGCCAGTTGGTAGACTGGCCTGGAACTACCTCACCATTCTCGTCCATAAGCTGAGTGCTCCAGATCATGTGGTGAAAGATAACCCGACCACCGACGGTGTTGGAACTCGCGAACATATCCACGTCGTTCACTTCCACTATCTCTACAGATTTTACATAGCGATCTTCCGCCAGGCCGATTGGAACAGTGGGAAGCTCGCCCCACCAGTCGGGGCTGTCACCTGCCATGAAGGTGTCAGCGGTATCCACAATCAGGTCCGGCGTGCCCAGCTTCCACTTGGTACTGTCATCGAATACCAGCGGCGCAGGTGCGTCCGCCTCGTCGCCTTTGGGGGTACCGCTGCGTGCCCAGGTGGAGATGGCGGCTATTTCTGCGTCGCTGAGCGAGGGGTCGTCCTTAAAATGCTTGATGCCGATATTTTTTTCGGCGTACCAGGGTGGCATGGCGCCAGCTCGGTCGCGCAGGCCCGTCTTGTACTCTATGAGCCCGGCATAGGGAGCGACTTCATCGTAGTTAGTTAACGGCATCGGCCCGACACCGCCAAGGCGGTGACAAGTCTGGCAGCTGCGCTGCAGAATTGGCTCGATATCCTTGTGGAAGGTGATTTCCTGAGCCAGCATGAGCGGTGAAAACACCAAACCAGAGAAGGTCAGTAATAAACCTTTGTAGATTAATGTCGAAATACGCATGTAGTTCTCCAAGCAGGGTCTTAATTTTCAGACGAATTGAATGAGATAACTTGATTACTCGAATTGAAGCAGTATCCCTTGTGGGATTAAACTAGGTTTGGCGATAAAACTCTTCCTGGTTATTAATGGATACTGACTGATTATTAGAATTTACCAAAAACTTCAACCAGTAGACAGCCACACAGAGGTACCACTATCGAAAATTGAGAGGTATTTGCGATAAATTTGTCAAAATTTCCACTAATCCTTCAAAATCACTCGAAAATCCCTACTTTCTGCGTGCGTAGCCGAATGGTCTAGCTATTTGCCAAAGTGAAGACAGCCATGAAGAACTCTTCGGTATCCACATTCAGGTCTGGCTGTCCCCAGTTATGAGCCCAGAGATATCAGGGTGCTGCGCAAGTAAAATTCGCCGCCTCGTCGGTGCTGCCACTGCCATTGTAGCTGGGCACTTGTGGATAGACACACAAGGGCCTGGATCTGACGACTTCGCCGTTGACGATTTTAGACGCGATCATCGATTCTGGTGCTATGTCTTCCTCGACCCAGTTTTCCAATGCGGTGAGGGCATCGAAGCGATCCGGACCAGGGCCACCGCGGCAGTGTCCCATGCCTGGCACCATGAACAGACGGAAGAATTCCTGGGTTTGATCGAGGGCGCTCTGCCAGTTGACGGCTTTGATATCATCGGCGACGACGTCGATCACGCTGCCAAAATAATTGATCGAAGCGAGCGGCGAGATATCCGCATCACTCCAGCCGTGATACACAATTAATTTGCCGCCACCGTCGCGAAAGGGGCGCAGGTCGGGATCATCAGAATCTACCGCCGCTCCGACTTTCTCCAGGGCATATTCCAGATCCCTGTCAAAATCAAAATTGCGAAAATTCCAGTCGGCATCATCGAAGACAAACCAGCGAAAGAAGCCTTCGCCACCACGCCAGTGTAGCGATTCATAGGGCTCGCTGCCGGTTACCCAGGTGGACCAGCTACCGCGAGCAGCCTCGCCGCCGGGAACCAGACCTGGGTAAATCAAATCACCTGAGGAATTAGTGACGCCTGACCATATTTTCTCCACCGCTGTGACCTGTCCCGGTGTCAGGCAGGAATTGTTGTCGGTGCCGGCTGGACAAGTGAGCGTAGATGGTTGGAAATTGCACGCCAGGGGGTTCTGCAGGATGCCATCTTCGATACCATCGATGGCATCACAGGCCGCATTTACCGCAGTGCCCAAGGCGGGTAATTTAGCAGGCGGAAGATAACTCTCTCCATCGGCCAACATGGCTTGGGAATACCACAGGTGGGAGCCGGCATAAAATCGGGTCCAGTCATTGGCGGGGTCTCCGGCGATGATGCCATCGAAATCATCTGGATAGCGCTGGGCTTCCATCAGGCCCTGTTGACCGCCCTTGGAGCAACCCACGTAATAGGAATAATTTGGCGGCGATTGATAGAAAGCCTCGGTCAGCTGTTTGGCGTTGACGGTGGTGAGGTGCAGGGCGCGATGACCAAAGTCTTCAATCAGATCAGGTCGGCCCGAAGCCCAGGAGGCATCGAAGGCAATAGGTCCAGCCTTGTGACCGGTGTCGGTACTGGCGGTGGCATAGCCCCGTCGCAGGGCGGTGGCCATGGCGCCGAAACTGATCGTGCCCGCCATACCGCCGTTGCCGACACTCTGATATTTGCCATTCCAATTCGAAGCTGGCAGCCAGACCTCGAAGTTTACCGCTGGCGACGTGGCAGCCACGATGCGGCAAAACTCTGGTAACTGCATGACGCTGTCCGCACCCGGCGCGATGAATGAATTTTCCGCAACCAGCTCGACTAGAGAGATACTGGTGGCAGGTAAAACCAAGGAGCCAAGTTGAGCGCAGGATTGTGTGAGTAGGGCACGGCCCTGGGCAGTCAGTATTGTAGAACCCATGATCGAGGCCAACATAGCTATCAGCGTGGTGCTTGTCGTAAAAATTCTCATAGAGTATTTCCTCTGCAGAGTTTGTTAGCACTGTTATTTTTATACTTTAGTGTCGAGAAATTAGCATCACCAAAATATTTTCTATAAATTCACCCTGGCAATTGCTATCCCACTTTCTCCACCAACGGCATAAAACAAGTAGATGTCGTCACCTTCGACCAGTATCGCCGGATCGCGTAACTGATTCACCAGGCCATAGGCTGAGCTCCTTACCGAAGGTTCGTTGGGGGAATTGGCGCCTTCCCAATCTCGCTCCGGTTGCAGCAGAAGGACTGGTTCGCTTTCCTGCCAGTTATTCCAATCGCCACTGATGTCGATGGTGCTCAGTAAGATGCTCTCGGGGGTGTCGCCGACCCGAGTCCAGAACACATAAAGCGTGTTATCCCGTTTCAATAAAGCAGAGTGGCGCATGTTTGGCACAAACAGACGGGGACCGGTCTCGAGCTCTGTGAATCCATCTTCGGATCGGTAGAACTGTCCCGGCATAGACATAATATAGGTCATGTCCTTATGCTGAAATGCGCGCATGTAGGTGCGCCCGAGATTCTGCGGTTGTGCCGTGAAATGAATGCCGTCTTTGGAGGTGGCTACTCGTGAAAACTGCTGACCCACATCAGCCAGTCCGTGGTAGTACATGATGAATTGCTGATTGGCCTCGTCGACATGAATATCTGGCGAAGCGATATGGGGTGTGGTGAGTTCGGTAACAAAATCGTGGGAGTATTTCACGCCTCTGGCCTCCCGGGCGGCGACCAATTCGTTCAGTCTTGTCGCAGACACCTGGGGTGGCTCTGTGAGAAAGTAGGATTCATCGATTTGCAGGCTGCCCGGCGCATGAATATGCCAGGGGCCGGTCACTGCATCGGCGAAAGCGAGGCGAATGTACAAGCCCTTATGATCGGCAAAGTAGAGGTAATACCGACCGAGTGGATTCTGCACCCAATCCGGTACCCGAATCGCCGTCGGCCCCTGAATATTTACACCGATGCTGGGATGAATATCGGGAGTGATGACAGCAGCGTCTGCGAGTCGCGTGAGAGTTACCTGGCTCAGCTTGCCTGGTTGTCCCACCGCCACTTGTACAGTCAAAAATTGAATTATGGCGAAGAGACACACAGGCAATACGAGGCGGTGACGAACAAGGAAAACTGATAAGGCATTAATCATAGTGAATCCTTCTCTTTTGCTGAAAGTTTAATCGATAACATCCGTACCCATTTTTAAGCGAGTGGTTGGCAGATCCACAAAATCTGGCTGCCGCTCTTCCCCCGCTGCAGTCATGGCTTCATTGATTTCCGCCGACTGCAGCATGCTGGCATTCCAGATGCCTATATAATCCAGGCTATCCGCTGTGCTGTGGTCGCGGGCGTAATTGATGATGCGCTTACTGCCATACACCGCGAGCGGTGCTTTCGCTGCTATTTCTGTGGCTATGCCCATGACCTCCTTGAGCATGGTTTCCTGATCGGGATACACCGCATTCACCAGACCCAGGGCTTTGGCTTCTGCCGCCAGCATGCGCCTGCCAGTATAGGCTAATTCCGTGGCTATACCCTCAGGAATCAGCTTGGTGATGCGGGGAAAGGTGCCCACATCTGCCGTCATTCCGATATTGATTTCAAATATGCTGAGATAGCCGTCTGCGGTCATGTAACGCAGGTCGCAGGCAGTAATCAGATCGACGCCGCCACCGATGGCACCACCCTGAATAGCGGCGAGCACTGGCACCCGCCAGTTTTCCAGGCAGGAAAATGTTTGCTGCATGTATTTAATCGTGTCATAGAGTTTGGCGCCGCGCTGACGGTTGATTTTTTCGAGAGTTTCCGGATGGTCGCTGCTTTCTATGGTGCTGCCGAACACGGCGGTGTCCAGGCCCGAAGTGAAATGCGGACCGGTTGACGACAGCACTATTACTCTGGCCTCTGAATTGGCGTCCAGTTGTTTGATGATGCTGGGCAGCTCATCCTAAAATTCGGGAATCATACTATTACGCTTGCCGGGTCGGTTAAGAACGACGTGGGCAATATTATTTTCAATCGATACATCGAAACATTTATAGGTCAAAGTGTACTCTCCGCGTGGTTCCAATGCTGCTGTTAATCATGGCAATGAAAGCTGGTTCAATTTGAGGATAGTCTATGCCTATCGGGGTGGTCTCAACCGGTCAACGCAACACATGCACTAAATCTCTCCGCAGGTGTTTCAAATAATGCTACATTAAACTCTGGATGTTGCAATACAGCACTAGACGCTACAAGAGCCTAATTACGGGGATTTTCCAAGAGTTTTAAGAGGTTATAGGCACTACTGGACAGTGCAATACCTTAATTTGGTGCGACAGGGAGACTTGATAATCCATCTTAACTCGTTGTTTTATATTATTTATTTGTATCTATAGATCGACAATGTTACAATCAGTGTTACATTAGAACAAAGTCACCCTCGAAAGATATCACATTCATAATGCTGGGGTCGGTAGTTCAAGTCTACCCATAGCTACCATACAAATCAGTGGGTTAGAGTCCGTCTATCCTGCTAATTAATTCCACAATTTTCCATATCCAGCACATGCACAGCAATTGTCGATATTTCGACAGCAAACAGAGAGGGCGTTAGTGTCGGTTTGCGGTGAAAATTGACCCGGCAATCACGTTGAATGTTGAATTGCATTCAAATTTGACCCGGGAGTTGCAAAAATAATTGACCCGGCCAGAGTGAGCATCTTCGGGGCCTAGCGGCATGAAATATGGGTCAAATTTCAGTGCAGATTTGCAGGATAAATGGATCACTTTTGGGCGCAATTTAACACTATTCGAGATCAGGCACAGCGAATGCTACTTAGATTAGACTAATCAACACTATTTACTTAGAGTATAAGAAGAACAAACACCCTTTCCTTGGCCACTTTACCCTAAAAAATCGAAGTACGGCAACCAATTATCGTTGTTGAAGCGGCTGGCAGTTACTATAAACCAGCTAGTTGCTCACACATTGATTATGAATTACCCACAATCATGGTGTCTTTTGCTAGTTAACCTTTTCCAGCCCGCAATATGCCCTACCGGCTCCATCCATGAGTAGTTCC
>Ga0114999_10005853_pt1 | contig 14353 bp, 11 predicted proteins | sample ArcticOcean_MG_C_3_FD_89820 | JGI IMG/M metagenome (GOLD analysis project Ga0114999, IMG submission 89820) | Marine microbial communities from western Arctic Ocean - ArcticOcean_MG_CB8_126 | ecosystem: Environmental > Aquatic > Marine > Oceanic | place: Arctic Ocean: Canada Basin | collected...
AGAATCACTTGCTGTGCGTTTACATCAGCTTTCCACTGAACTGGAAAAACTGATTGAGGAATTCAAGCCAGATTGCGGTGCAGTCGAAAAGATCTTTTTTGCCAAAAATGCCCAGTCCGCTCTAACTTTAGGACATGCACGCGGTGTTATTCTACTTAAATTTTCTGAACGTCAGCTAGTAGTTCATGAATATCAAGCCCTGAAAGTCAAACAAACAGTGGTAGGTGTAGGACGAGCTGATAAAAATCAAGTCCAGCACATGGTCAAAATTCTGTTAAATTTGCAGAATAAACTTCAGGAAGATGAAGCGGACGCACTTGCCATTGCAATCACTCATGCCCATTTAGGGCTTTCCCAAAATCAATTGCTTTAAACTGAAAGCAGCCTGAGCGAAACACACTTTATGCAGCTTTTCTCATGATCGCCTACCTTGAAGGACATATTTTACGTTCGGAAGACAATTTAATCGTCCTCAAAACATCCGGAGGTGTAGGTTACGCTGTTCACGTTGCAAAACATCTATCAGTTGAGGTTTCTCCGGAAAAATTCCTGACTTTGCATATTTATACAAATGTCAGGGAGGATGATTTGTCCTTATACGGATTCCTGAAATTAGAGGAAAAAGAGTTGTTTACAATGCTGATCAAAACTTCAGGTGTTGGCCCGAAGTTGGGATTGGCTGTCCTTTCAGTACTTTCTCCAAGTCAACTCGTTACTGCTGTCCAGCAGGACAGAGCAGAAAGTTTCAGCCAAGTTTCTGGAATAGGCAAAAAAACTGCAGCAAAGTTGTGCCTTGATTTAAAAGACCAATTGAAACGTCATCCAATTTCGTGGTTTGACGGTATAGTTGAGACAGTTTCGGAAACAGGAGGTTCTGCAACGTCAATGGAAGTTGATATGGTTCTTTCTGCCTTGAAAAACCTTGGATATTCTGAAAAAGAAATCCTTGCAGTTCTTGGTGAGTGCGGTAGTTCAGAGGAGCCTTTTGAACTTAGACTGAAAAAAGCACTTTCATTATTGACTCCATTGCGTTAGAACAGAAGATAATATCTTTAACTAAAAAACAGGAGATAAAATGGCAAACCTTAATAAAGTTATGTTAATAGGGAGATTGGGACAGGATCCTGAAATCCGTTATACTCAATCCGGCAGCGCAGTAGCGAATGCGACCATTGCAACAAATGAAAACTGGACTGATAAACAAGGCGGAAAACAAGAACGTACTGAATGGCACAGTCTTGTGTTATGGGGAAAACTTGCTGACCTGGCTCAGTCTTATTTGAAGAAAGGTTCACAGGTCTATGTTGAAGGACGTTTACAGACAAGAGATTGGGAAGATCAACAGGGGCAGAAGCATTACAAAACAGAAGTTGTAGTCACAACCGTGCAGTTTCTTGATTCAAAAATGTCTGACAGCGGCAGTAACACAGAATACTCAGCAACACCGGCTTCTCCACAATCCAACCCTGCTCCAGCTGCACCTTCTGAATCAAACGCAGCTCCGCAGGGAGATGATTATATCAAAGATGATATCCCTTTTTAAATTAAAAAAGTGGTACAGCGTGCAGAAAGAAATATAGCCACTACCTAAAAAAAATACGGAGAGAGGCTCACTTATTTCTCATGATAAAGGCCTTGTAACTCGCCTAAGAAATGTGAGGTTGGTATAAATAATATCGACTTCGCAAAGTCCATACTAGCAATGAATACGTCTGTAAAAAGATCAGTAGCTATGCCGTTCAAAAAATTATTGCTCAAAACAGTAAACCTCGCAACAATGTTAAAAAACATAAAACCGGATTCATTCCGGACTCAAAAACATGCTGTCAGGAAAAATGAGCAAACAAGAATGACATTTACGCTAAAACTTGATGATATTGATGCAGAAGTTATACAGAAAAAAATCAAAAATCTAAATTTACGGATTTGTCCGCCTGACGGGAAAGTCCGTATTTCTGCACCTCTACATGTGAGTCAGGAAAAAATCAGCAAATTTGCACTTTCGAAACTTGAATGGATCCGGAAGCAGCGTAAATTGATGCAAAATCGGGTACGCCCAGTACCGGAACGGTTTCTTGAAAATGAAACTCATTACTTCAGAGGTAAGGCTTATCCCTTAAAAATAATAACAAACAATAACTCTCCGTTTGCAGAGTTGATCGACCAGCAAATTATACTTAACCTGCCTCCGGATGCCGGAACTGAAAAAAGGGGTTCCGTCCTAAATGAGTGGTACCACGGTGAATTAATGCAGCGAATTCCACCACTGATCAACAAATGGGAAAAAATTTTAAAAGTTTCTGTAGCAAGTTTTCATATTCGCAGCATGAAAACCCGCTGGGGTAGTTGTACGCCTAAAACACGCAGAGTTCGTTTTAACCTTGAGTTGGCAAAAAGGTCTCCGGAATGTCTGGAATATATTGTCGTCCATGAATTGGTGCATCTGCTTGAAGCAAGTCACAACAGTAGATTCAAAGCCTTGATGGATCAGTGCTATCCTGACTGGAAACTTTGGCGTAAAGAGTTGCAGAGTTTAGTGATTCCGTCATAATTGCAGGGCAAATAAAAGCCATGTTTTTTTGATTATGGAGATCAAAAAATAATGCATGCTATTTTGTTTTAAAAGAAACATCGAGTTAATGTTATAAAAAACTTGTGCGAATCAAAAACATAAAAGTTTCAGGATTCAAATCATTTTGCCATCCTGTAAATCTGCAGTTTAAACAAAACGGGATTACGGTTGTTGTTGGTCCAAACGGCTGCGGAAAAAGCAATGTTGTTGACGCAATCCGCTGGGTACTTGGCGAGCAGCGTGTAAAACACCTGCGCGGCGGCAGCATGGAGGATGTAATTTTTGCAGGCAGTTCCTACCACAAACCTTCCGGAATGGCTGAAGTCTCCCTGACATTTTCCAATCCAAAAGGCGATACTCTTCGCCAATATGCAGATTACTCTGAGATTGCTGTTACGCGCCGACTTTACCGTTCCGGAGAAAGCGTTTACATGATCAACAAAACTCCGGTGCGTTTGAAAGATGTGCGGGAACTATTCATGGATACAGGAGTTGGCGGAACAGGTTACTCGATTATTGAACAGGGGCGTGTCGGCGAAATTGTCAGTTCAAAACCGATTGAACGACGAACTTTAATTGACGATGCAGCAGGTATTGTCAAATTTCGTTTCAAACGTGAAACTGCAGAAAAGCGGCTGGAGGAAACAACACAAAATCTGTTCCGTGTAACAGATGTGCTAGGAGCACTCTCCGAACAGGAAGATGGATTGAAGGAGCATGTCGAAAAGGCAGAAAAATATTTGGATCTTCAGCAACAGTGCCGACTACTTGAAAGGCAGCATCTCTCGTTAAGTTTGCATCAGGCTGCAATTAGTGAAGACAAAGCACAAGAACTGGTACAGGGTCACCAGCAGCAGCAGGAAGACCTGCAAAACGAAAAGTCTGTTGTTGAAACAGAAATGGAACGGCTGAAGCTGGAGCAAGTTCAACGTGGCACTCAGGTTGGTGAACGCCGGGAACAGCTATTTCAAAAAGAACAAAAAATTCAGGAAGCAGAAAATCAACGTGAACTTGAAAAACAAAATCTGCAAAATGTGAGTGAGCAGCAACAGGTTCAAGAAACCGAACTTGCAGAACTGCAGCAACGCCTGAGTGAACGCGAAAAAGAAAGAGCAGTAATAGAATCGCGTCTCAAGGAACTGGCGGAACGTTTAGGTGAATTACAGGCAAAACTGGTTAATATTGAGGAACTCCGTGCTAAAGAAAATACCGCACTTCAGCAGGCTTCAGAAGATGCCTCAGCGTTGCAGAAACGACTGCTGAAAGTACACACCGAATTAACAAATCAAACTAATCAAAAGAATTTCCTTGATGAACGTCTTGAAAATCTGACGGAACGGCAGCAGCGTCTTCAGGATCAGGAGCAGTCACACAGGAACCTTCTGCAGGAAGCAATCCTCCAGGTTTCCGACAGTGAAGAACGCATGGAAAGTATACGCCTGCAAAAAAAAGAATTGTCAGCAAAACTGGCAGAACTTGAAAGCAGCCTTGCAGGTCAGCACACGCAGTTGACAGAAACAGAAAAGCAGCTCGAAGATTTACGCTATCAGCACAGCACAGCACAATCACGGATTGAGTCACTGCACCAAATCCAGACTCAGTATGAAGGTTTTAGTGATAGTGTAAAAATATTTATGCAGTTGATGCAGGAGAATCCTGAGACAAAGAAAAAACTGGGAGTATCAGGACTGATTGCAGACTATATTACTGTCTCAGAAGAAATTTTAGTGGCAGTTTCTCCAGTCATGGCTGAGGTATTGGACTGGGTGGTAATAGAACGCACCGCTGATTTTTCTGAGTTGGAAACATTTTGTAATGAACATGAACTGGGGCAACTCAAGTTTGTTGCTTTGGATCGTCCTGCTTCCGTACCGCAGGCAGCAGTTGATAAAGGTACACCTCTTCCGGAAATTATTGAGTTCAAAACTCCTTTGAAAGAATGGGGTGAAAAGTTTTTTTCACGTTTTACTCTGCTAAAAGACGAAATAAACTTTTGGAACGGATCCGGGAATAAACAGCCAGAGGCACCTTATGAGTGGCTTTCGACGTCCGGAATACATCTTACAAATTACAATGTCAGCATCGGTAAAGTGCAATCCGGATCGCTGGGTTTTTTACAGCGTCAGCAACAAATTGTTGAGGTTGAAAAATATGCAGATGATTTAAACAAAACGCTGACAAACTTGGAAATTGAGCAGGAAATACTGATAAAAAAATATCAAACATTGAAGCAGGAACTGGAAAGCAGCGAGGAAGAAACACGAAAACTGGAATTTGAGTTGTTGAGCTGTAACAAAGAACTGGAGCATCATCAGTTGGAAGAACGCCGAACCCAGCAAACCGTTTCACAAATTTCTCAAGATTCAGCCAGTATCCTGAACGAAATGGAAACTTCACGTCAGAAAGAAAATACTGCAAGCGCCTCCATTAAGAATCTGGAAATTGAACGATCTGAACAGGAAGAAAACACAATAGAAGTGCAGAAACGTATCCTTGAGCAGCAAAGCCGCACAGATGCTTGTGCAGAGGAATTATTGACCCATCGAGTTGCATTGACAGAGATTACCGAGCAACAAAAAAATACTGAGGAAACAGCGGATCGTTTGCGGCGTGAAAGTGCTGAAACCGGTTTGAGGCTGGAACAGCTTGAAAAATCACGCAGTGAGGCAGGGCTGAAACTTGAGCAAAGCCGAAAACGGATAACGGAAATTGATGAATCTTTTGAAGGTATGCTGGAGTCACGTACAATTATGAAACTTGAATTGGACGAAGAAGTTCTGCTACATGAACAAAAAAGTGAGGAGCAGACTTTGCTTACTCAAAAACTCCAGGAACGGCAGGGATTACTCGAAAACTCCGTTAGTGTCTCCCATCAGGAGTCACTGAAACTGACCGAGTTCCGTATTCAAAGAGAACAGTTGGAAAACCAAATTGCAGAAATCACAGATAAATCTCCGGAAGATATCATCGCGGAAATGGATGTTGAGACTGCAGATCTTAATAAAATGGGACAGGAGTTACGTGGGCTAAAAGTACGCCTAAATACAATGGGTGCGGTAAACCTTTCTGCTCCGGAAGAATATGTGGCCCTGACAGAACGGATTTATTTTTTGAAATCACAGTCAGATGATTTGCAGAAAGCACTGAATGATTTGAAAGAAACAATCAAGGATATCAATGTCGAGTCACGCAGACGTTTCAGGGAAATGTACGATCTGATCAATGAAAATTTTAAAAAGGTTTTTAGCTCGTTGTTTGAGGGAGGAGAAGCTAAACTCGTACTGACTGAATCAGATGACCTCTTGAGCGCGGGAGTTGATATAGTAGCGCAGCCTCCAGGGAAAAAACTGCAAAACATCAATCTGCTTTCCGGCGGTGAAAAAGCATTGACCGCGATTTCACTGATCTTTGCGATTTTTTTGGTCAAACCAAGCCCGTTCTGTTTTCTGGATGAAGTTGATGCACCTCTGGATGATGTGAATGTGGTGCGTTTCAACCGCTTAATCACAAGTTTGTCTTATGATTCCCAATTCATTGTTATCACACACAACAAAAAAACTATGGAAATTGGTGACCTTTTGTATGGTGTTACCATGGAAGAGCCAGGTATTTCTAAAACAGTTTCGGTAGAATTCCATGAAGCATCCAGATTAATTGCCTGATTTATCACTCGGAAAATAATTTCAATACTATGTTCAATTTATGAACAAATGTAGAAATTAATGCGATTGGGACAAATAATAAATAAGTTTAATGACTTAATTGATGCATTCGTAAATAGTTGTCATTCCCGCTCTCGCAGGAATGACATACATGTGTACCATTTAGACTTTTTACTGATTCATCAATTAACGGTAATTTAAAAAGTCTGAACAATTTTATTAACAAAATATTGGATGTTCAGAACACTGCGAATTGAATGAAACTGCTGAGTAGAATGAATTTTACCCACCTTAAATTAACCAATATTTTCTTGAGATTTACTTTTAACTAGACCATCTTATCTAATTCAGTTCAAAAAAATGCAAATAAAAATATTCAAAGGTTTTGATAAATATTCCAAAGCCTTTGAAGAAGAAGAATCTAAAGACGTCTCAGGTGCAGTTCAGGAAATCTTGGTGAATGTCCGTGAAAATGGAGATGCGGCCTTGCGTGAGTATACTGAACGTTTTGATCAAGTAGTGCCGGAATCATGGCTTGTTCCAAAGTCTGCACTTGAAGAAGCGCTTGATGGACTGGATCATGATCTTTTTCACATCTTGGAAGAAGCCGCTGATAATATAATGTTTTTTCATGACCGCCAGAAAACTGATAGTCAGCTGGATTTCAGTCCGGATGGAACTGTGCTGGGCTGGAAAGTTACTCCTGTTGATAGCGTAGGAATATATATTCCTGGTGGCAGAGCGGTTTATCCGTCAACATTGTTGATGAACGTTATTCCGGCTCAAGTTGCAGGAGTATCCAGAATTGCGATGGTATCGCCGCCTGGACCTTCCGGATTACCGCACCAATTAGTGTTGGCAAGCGCTGCTTTGATGGGACTTGATGAGCTTTATGCAGTCGGCGGTGCTCAGTCAATTGGAGCATTGGCCTATGGTACAGAATCGATTCAGCAAGTGGTAAAAATTACTGGTCCAGGAAATGCTTTTGTTGCTGAAGCAAAGAGACAGGTTTATGGAACAGTCGGTATTGATTCATTTGCAGGTCCGAGTGAAATTATGATTGTTTGTGACCGTGACGACATTCCTGTGGAATACCTGGTACGTGACATGTTATCACAGGCTGAGCATGATCCTGACGCAAGAGCTATTCTGGTTACAACTTCCTCAAAACAGGCTGAAGATGTTGCAAAACGACTCAAAAAACTGATTCCAACTTTACCGCGCCGGGAAATAATAGAGGCTTCTTTTGCAAACCGCTCAGCCATTATTGTGGCACAGGATCTGGTAGAAATATTTGAAGCAGTTAATGAAATTGCGCCGGAGCATTTGGAAGTTCTGACAGAACAACCGTTTGAAGACCTGCACCGTATTCGTAATGCAGGTGCAATATTTTTAGGACCAAACACACCAGAACCAGTCGGAGATTATTTTGCTGGCCCCAATCACACCTTGCCAACTTCCGGTTGTGCCAAGTTTTCATCACCGCTTGGAGTGCAGGACTTTGTTAAAACAAGTTCCGTCATCAGTTATTCTGCGGAGCGGCTGCAGCGTCAGGGTGAGAAAATTATCCGCTTTGCTGAGGAAGAAAAATTATTTTCTCACGCAGAGGCAATTCGTGTACGTTTGGAAAATCAATAAGATTTGGAAAATTTTACAGAACCTACTAGGATTCTATTTTAGGCGGGTTTTCTTTTTGTGCTTCAAGCTCCTGCTCCCTGCGGGCAATACGCAGTCCGTCTTTTTTACCCAGAGAAAAAGCAAAATGCGCCGTTACACCAATTACGGTTCCAATGGCGACTACGTGTAAGGTGAAAAGCATCACGTTAATAAATGCAAATTGAGACAGGGAAAGACAGCGTGTTGCCGTAAAATGCTATTGGATTAATTATAGCTGAGCTGATCAAATAGAATAAGGTGACTCCAACCAAAGGAGACCAGTCTGTACGTGTTCTCGGAAGATAGCGCTGTAGTGGGGTAATCAGAGGATCGGCAAGAACATGAATTATCCGCACCAGCGGATTATTCAAAGACGGATTCACTAATCCTAGGATAAACCAAGCAACCAGCACGAACATACAAAAAAACAACAAGCTTTGTACTACAATACTTATACCCTGTAGCAAGTGACCTCCGCTCTGGAGCAGTAAAACTGCAACATCTGATTGCCCCTGAAAAAACAAGCTTAGTGAGCGTATCTCTGCAGGAATGACTATTTGGGCAAAGATCACAACCAGAATTGAGGCATAGGCGCTGAAATGTGCCATCATGACTGGCATCCGGTGTTCACACCATACCCATAAGGGTCGTGTCACCCTCCCTATCCACTGGACAATCTGATTATGCGGGTCAGCGCTGACCCATGTCATAACAACTGCGGCGATGATGATCCACTTGTAAACAAACAGCCCGAAGCATGTTGCCCCGGCCAGCCATTCAAGAAATTGGACCATTATTTTTGCTGCTTTTCAAATCTTTTACGGGAGTGAAAGATTCACCGCAACCGCACTGATGACCGGTTTGCAACTGTTCAAAGACAAATCCCTGTTCAACTAAATTTTTGTCTGAAAAATCAATTTTTAATGGTCCTAAAATATCAGTGAGTGCTACACGGTCAACGACAACAGAAACATTTCTCGAACGAATTTGGACGTCATTTGGGCCAACCTCTTCAAGTTTACTTGATTCCAGCTCATATTTCCATCCGGAACATCCTCCCGGACGTGCGCCGATACGTAAAAAAGTATCTTCCAAACTTGAACCTTCCGCTTCACATGCTTCTTTAAATACCTGTGCCGCCCGGTCAGTAAGCATGACTTCAGGAAGCGGATTTTCTGTTTTCGTAATCATATTGTTTTTTCAGAATAATAATTAGGCAGACCGATATAGAGGTATTGAAGAGTCAACACTGCTTGACCAACCATGTATCCCGTCAGAAATATTGTACACTTTTTGGAAGCCCTGTGCAGCAAAATACTGTGCTGCCTGCCTGCTTCGTTCACCAAGATGGCAAATAAACATCATGGCTGTATCTGGATCCCATGTGTCCAGTATTTTTTCCACCAGTTCCTGATCAAGCAGAACAGAATTTTCTACGCACGCAGATTCCCGCTCCTGAGGTGTACGTACATCCAAAAGCTGAATATCAGGATTATCTTTCAAAATCACTGAAGCTTCGATAGCCGCCACTTCCTTCACTTCTGCAGGAGGTAGTGGAGGTGTGATTTCCATCTCCGGAAATGCTTCATTCAGTAATTCTCCGAGTTCACCGTTATTCGACATTTCTTCAACTACATCCGAACCACCGACAAATTCTTTGTTGATGTAAAGTTGCGGGATAGTCTGCCAGTTTGCGTAATCCTTGATTCCCTGTCGAATACTTTCATCCGCAAGCACATTAAATGAGTTAAATGGGACTTTCCATGAATTTAAAATATTTGTAACTTTTCCGGAAAAACCGCACTGAGGCGATTCCGGAGTGCCCTTCATAAATAAAAAAACAGGGTTGCCGCTGAGCATTTGCTCAATCTGAGCCTGTGGATTAGTTCCGGAGTTTCCGGTACTTTCCACATTCGGAGAAATTACTTTGAACTGCATAAACTTACACCGATTGATCGTTAAAAAAATTGAAGGTTATCTGAAACGTGAGTGAAAACCCGATGTGTTGATTTCAGGAATCATCAGTACAGCTTCTAAAGAAACCGCACCAAATTAGTACTGATTAAATTATATTACTTGAAATGCATGTTTAAGTCAAACATAACTTGCCCACGGCACAGTTCCAGCTTTGCTTGTGGGTTAAAATAAAGTACGAGTTTTGCAAAGTACTTATTTAATATTCTCTAGCTAGTTTTACCCTTTTTACATTCATGGACAGAACCAGTATCATTCCGATTTCCGGCGACCATTTTGAGGATTTTATGCTGCTCACTAATCCGGAGCACAAATCCTCTAGAACCAAACAGGCTTGGCAAGTTTTAAGGCAGCAGGTTGAAGCGCATGTCCCCATTTCACTCAGAGTAGATCTAAACCGAATTTGTGTAGATACGATCAGGATGGAATTACTCATTTTTCCGGTTGTTGAACATTGGAAACGTCCTTTAACGAATGCTGAATGGGCACATATCGAAAATGAGGCAAAACAACTTGAGCAGCAAATGGAGAAGTTACGAAAGTTATCCAGCCTTGTCCGCAAAAAAGATCCACTCTCTTTTCCTGACCTAGCGCCATTGTTCAATAAATTATTTGAGCATAATCAGGAGTTACGCAACAACTGGAACACTTTCAAAAAAGCGTGGTCGGACTACAAAAAGGATTGGCAACAGTTCCAAACCAAAAAAAAGCTGTTACTAAGAAGCAAGCAAAAGCCTCCAAAAACACAAACGGAGAGTTTACACAAAAACAAACCTGCAGATATGGAAATTGAACCGCCTGTGTCACCACCGATGTTTTCGCGTGACCGCTGGCATGCCCTGCGTATCAGTTCAAAAGCACTTGAAATAGAAGTCCTGCACCAGTGCCAGCGTTTTCGGGCCGGAACCATGCAGGAAGCGGAACACTTAAAAGATGAGACGCATCCCGTGGTGAAATTTCTTGTGGAAGAATTGCGCAAAATATATCTTAAAACACACGGATTTGAGTTAATTGAAAGAGTAAAACTAGTTCAACAGCGCAACGATCAACTAATGCAGGAGTTACAGCCTTATTTCCCTGAACCGATTATATCAGCGGAAATGATGGAAGTAACAAAGCCTTCCTCTCAGTTGCGAAATACTTCAACAAGCAAAAGTAAAAAAGATAATTCTTCGCCGCCAAAATTATTACGGAGATTTATTGTAATTTCACTCTTAATTTTCATTGGCGCGTTTGTTATATTTTTACTGCAAAATCATTATCCTTCTCCTGGAGGAAATATAATAAAACATTTGAAATTTTTTCCAAAAAACAAAACTTTGACCGCAAAAAGCTCAACCGGCGACAAACCATCAGAGTTTAATATTGAAGACATGATGCAGGAATTTGGTTCGAATATCCCTGTTCAGGAATCGAATGAACGTCTGAAGAAAATGGTCACCGCACCACCTGAAATTTTGGATAATATCGCCAATAGTATCCTCCAGGAAATTGGTAAAAACACCGTTTTTGTCTTTTCAGAGGCCCAGACAATTTTCCTCTTTTGGAAAGGCAAAGTAGAAAAATATGCCTCACCGGAAGATTTAAATAAAAAGCTAAAACAGCTCAAACAAAAATACAAAGATGTAGAATCGCTCTGGAAAGAGATGGGTGACAATGCACCGGAAAACATAAAAGTGATTCCGGATGTTCTTGATGGGAAACCGACTTATGCTTTGGAAATGCTGGATGAAAACGGTGATCCGCTAAAAGCATACATGACTGAAGAAGGAGTTCTGTTGCGTCTGAGTAACGGCCAGCTTTTAGACAAACCGCTAACTCCCCATGAAGCAACTCAGAAAATTTCCGAATTATGAAAACTGCCGTAAATTATTATCAGTCTGCTACTTTTGTAAACGCAGTCTACACTGTATAATAGTTAAATTACTTTAGCGGCTTTATTTTTATAAAAAAATTAGTGACCTAAAAAATGGAATTTCTCAAATATCATGCTCTCGGCAATGATTATCTGGTTCTCATTTCCGGAGCTCCGCAGTCTGCGGAGGCAGAACTGACTTCAGAACAGGTTCGTAAAATCTGTCACCGCAATTTTGGTCTTGGCTCCGATGGAATTTTAGTCGGTGGAAATAACAGTTCCGGAAAAGGTTTTAAACTGACTATCTTTAATCCGGACGGTAGTAAGGCAGAAAAAAGTGGAAACGGACTGCGGATTTTCGCCCGCTCGCTCTGGGATCGAAAAATGGTAAACGAGTCGACTTTTCAAATCATGACCTCAGGAGGGCTTGTCAGCGCGCAGGTCGAAAGTTCCGGAAAATCTGTAACCGTGGAAATGGGCCGTGTCAGTTTTCAAAGTGAGAACATTCCGGTGACCGGAAAAAGCCGTGAAGTTCTGAACGAAACCCTAGAAATAAATGGTGAAAAAATAACTTTCTGCGCTGCTACCATAGGCAATCCGCACTGCATAGTGCTAAATCATAAAATTTCTGCTGAAGAAGCCGGACGTATTGGACCTTTGCTAGAAATACATCCGAACTTTCCAAACCGCACGAATGTTCAATTGTTGGAGGTATTGAACCGTGGCACAATCAGGATTGAAATCTGGGAGCGTGGAGCTGGTTACACTTTAGCTTCCGGAAGCAGTAGCAGCGCTGCCGCTGCCGTGGCGCACCGGCTGGGTTTTTGTGATGCTGAAATCACGGTTTTAATGCCGGGCGGACAAATCGACATCGCAATTAGTGAAAATTACGAGATCACCATGAAAGGTTCTGTCACTCGTATAGGTAAAATGTCACTTGATTTAGAGTGCCTAGATTTCGAGATTCCCGCATGATCGAAAGTTTATTGGGTGTCTTGACCATTGGTTTTCTCCTCGGAGCTCCGGCAGGGATAACTCCGGGTCCAATGTTGGTACTGATTATTTCCGAAACATTTCGTCACGGAGTCCGTGCAGGCGCCAAAGTGGCGTTTATCCCTCTTCTGACAGATTTACCTGTTGTACTGGTTTCTGGATTTTTATTCGCAAAAATCTCAAATGTGGAATTCCTGCTCGGCGTAATTTCCATCGCCGGCGCAGTTTTTATCACATATCTTGGTAGCAGAAGTATCAGACTCGCTGGCGCCGAAATTCCGGATCATACTCCCAAACCTCTCCGCTTGCGGGAGTTAATAATCGCAAATTTGACAAATCCAAATCCATATCTTTTTTGGTTTACTGTAGGCGCGCCTCTGATGATCCGTTCGTTTCAGCAGACTTTGAGCTTAGGCGGCGCATTCCTCTTTAGTTTTTATCTTGGTTTGATTGGAGTAAAGTTTCTACTGGCAATCGTGGCGGGGAAATCCCGCACCTTTTTGCAGGGAATTTGGTACAGACGTATCATGCAGTTCCTCGGTTTTGCCTTAATTGGATTTGCTCTATTTCTGCTTAGGGACGGTCTGACTTTTCTTGGTCTTTATCCGCAGGGATAATTTCCGAAAGGATAATGCTATATATTTACTCGACATAATGATAAAGAGCTTATAGTATGCTACAAAGAAGCTCTATTTAACTCATGATGTTAACTTAATAATTTTGGAATTTACCACTCAATTAAATATATGTCAATCAATATCTCCACGTTACTTGAATCCCGAACTGCATGTGAAAAAGCGGATACGGTAGATCCTTTACGTAACCAGCGGGAGGATTATTACTTGCCGCAGGGGTTGATTTATTTGGACGGAAACTCTCTGGGTCCAATGCCTAAAAAAGCGCTCGAACATTTGGAGAGGGCCATCAGTAAGGAATGGGCTGAAGATCTGATTAGCAGTTGGAACAACGCAGGTTGGTGGAAGTTGCCGCAAACACTGGGTGAACTAATTGCGCCTGTTGTTGGCGCAGCTTCAGGGCAGATAATTGTTTCTGACTCAACTTCGCTGAATCTGTATAAAACCGTCTATGCGGCTTTGGCTTTGTCTGAGGGACGCAATGTTCTAGTCTCAGAGTCAGACAGTTTTCCAACTAATCTTTATATTTTAGAAGGAATTACATCAGCTCAACAAAACATTCATAGACGCTTGGTGGGCATAGATGGAGACTCTCTGGAAGAGTTGCTTGACGATAATGTTGCAGTGGTTACCTTCTCACATGTAAATTACCGTACAGGTGAACTCCTGCCTATTGAGGAACTTGTCAAAAAAACGCACGAGGCAGGAGCCTTATTTATTCTGGATACATGCCACAGTGCAGGTGTATTACCTGTGGAACTTGACAAATGGGGTGTTGATTTTGCGGTTGGTTGTACTTATAAATATTTGAACGGAGGCCCCGGTTCTCCAGCGTATTTGTATATTGCAAAGCGTCACCAGCAAGCGGCGCTAAATCCTCTTTCCGGTTGGTGGGGTCACGCACGTCCTTTTGCATTCGAAAAAGATTTTCAGGCAGCGGAAGGTATTCTACGTTTCCAGACTGGAACCCAGCCTATATTATCACTCAGGGGACTGCAGGCCGGAA
>Ga0114999_10005858_pt1 | contig 14344 bp, 12 predicted proteins | sample ArcticOcean_MG_C_3_FD_89820 | JGI IMG/M metagenome (GOLD analysis project Ga0114999, IMG submission 89820) | Marine microbial communities from western Arctic Ocean - ArcticOcean_MG_CB8_126 | ecosystem: Environmental > Aquatic > Marine > Oceanic | place: Arctic Ocean: Canada Basin | collected...
TGTACTCCTACGACAAACATCTTCAATAGTTCTCCTTGCTGATAACTTGGTAAACGACTACGTCTTTCATACATATTTTTGTCCTAGATTAGTTCCTTAGCTAGGACAGCCCCAAAAGAAAACTAAGAGATCAAGTAAGAGGACGATTAGCTGGCACTACGCCTCAGCTTTCATCTCATCGATCATTGCTTCGACGGAGAGGTCTTCCGGGGGTAGGTCGTTTTCGGTCAGCCAATCTTGGTCGAAGAGACGCGACATGTATTTCTGAGCGGTATCACACAAGATGGTTACGATGGTTTGGCCGGGGCCACCTTCGAGGGCCACTTTGACGGCTCCTCCCACGTTGATGCCGGATGAGGCACCCAGGAAAAGTCCCTCACTTTTGATGAGATGTCTGACGATCGTTATCATATGTCGATCATGGCAGCGAAAAGCGGTATCGATTTTTGCACGGGCAACATTCTCTGTGACGCGGGTTTGGCCAATGCCTTCAGCAATGGAATCACCGTCGTCGAAGTCGTGGTGGCCATATTTAAACCACGACCACATGGACGCACCAAAGGGATCCACACATGCGGTTTGCACGTTTTGACTTTGTGATTTTAAATAGCTGGATATTCCGGCGAGTGTGCCGCCTGTGCCAACGGCGGTTACAAAGGCGTTTACCTGTCCTTGGGTTTGTTTCCAGATTTCAGGACCCGTGGTTTCGAAATGGAAATCTGTGTTTGCCGTGTTATCAAACTGGTTGGCCCAATAGGCATTCTCAGTGTCTTCCGCCACTTGCTTTGCAATGTGATTATAATTACCGGGGTTACTGAACGGCGCCGGTTTAACCGGTCGAACTTCTGCTCCCATGTTGCGAAGCATCTCCATTTTATCAGGAGCCTGAGTATTTGGAATAATGATGATGGTTTTGTAACCCTTTGCATTACCTACCAACGCGAGTCCAATTCCTGTGTTTCCCGCGGTTCCCTCAACAATAGTTCCGCCTGGTTTTAAGAGACCTTTCCTTTCGGCGTCTTCGACTATTCCCAACGCGGCTCGATCCTTGACTGATCCTCCGGGGTTGAGGAATTCAGCTTTGCCCAGAATCTCGCAACCGGTCAGCTCGGAGAGTTTATTTAAACGGATGAGTGGGGTGTTTCCAATGGTGCCACAAAAATCGAGAGTAGTGCTCATCATTTAAAAATAGGTTTCAGGTTTCGTATTTCTTTTTTGTAGGAGCAAATTTATTCGCGACAAGAAACTTCCAGAACGTTCGAGTCGCGAATAAATTTGCTCCTACAGAAGGCGATGAGGAATTCCAAATATCAGAGGCCATCTTTCAACTGCGGACAGCTCGGGATTCCATTTCCAACTCCAACAGTGCTCGGGCTGTCGTTCTGATCTTGTCATATTCCGCCTCATCGATGCCGCTGAGCATGGGATACATCGGTCCCATTTCTGCGATGCCTGACAGTGTCACCGCATCGTGCAGAACTCGAATCGGGCTGATTCGTTCACGCTGATATTCCATGGGCATGATCAGCCCATGAACACGAGCTGCTTCATCCCAGTTTTCAGCCTGAATAGCATGCAGAAGGTCCATTGAAAGTTTTGGGGCTATGCAAACACAACCAGAAGTGAATCCTGCCAGATCGAACGTCTTTAGGTGATCGATGGCTGGTCGTTCACCAAATCCACTAACAATATTCTTTGGGCCGATCGCGTTCACCAAATCACTTAAGTAGGAATCCTCCTTTGGTTCTTCACGTGGAACGGCATACTTAATCGCTCTAATTACACCATCTTCGAAAAGAGAACTAAGCTGATCTACACTTAGGTAATTCTCCGTCTTTATATACACGATAACGGGTTTCCCCAGTTTTTCGGAAAAACGACCTACTCCGGTCGCAATGCCAGCTGGAGTTGCGGGAAATTGGATCGGTAGGACCATTGCTGTTGGAAACTCCAATTCCTTAATTACCGGGAGCTGATCCATCATGCCGCCGTAATCTGGTCCGACCGAAGGAAGGACCCAACTCTCAAATCCAGCTGCTACGATCAGGTGTTGGAGCAAGTTCGCCAAACCCGTGACGCCAATGTTGTGCATATTCGCGTTACCGCCGTAGAGTAGGGTGGTCACTCCACCGGCTTCGATATGTTTTATCAAAGCAGTATTCGCTTCATGGTTCGGAGAGAAATCTTCGTTCCAGGCAAGAGGTGGAACGGATAGTACCGAGCCGCTAAGATCGGATTCAGAGATAGGGGTGGTTTTCATGAGTCGGACTAAATAAAATGCAGGAGTTGGCTTGCTTGCGAACAATTTTTTGATTTCACTTTTTTTCTACTCTATGAAGATCATCTCCTTTTTTATCCTTTGTATTATTGCTCCAAGCTTACGCGCTAGCACCACTGAGTGGCTGGATTATCGCGGACCAACTACTCGTGGCGTTTCTGAAGCGAAAAACGTTCCACTGGAATGGGGTCGTGAAAAAAATGTCGTTTGGAAAACGGAGATTCCCGGTCGTGGATGGTCAACTCCCATGATAACTCAGGGAAAAATCGTTTTAACCACGGGCATGGATGAAGCGGTCAATGGAATGCATGATTTGAAAGTGCTTCAATTGGATGCTCGCTCAGGCGAAATCATTTGGGAGAAAACCGTTTTGCATGCCACACCGGAAGAGGCAGCTGACAAGAATCCAAAGAACAGTTTGGCTAGTCCGACGCCCGCCATCCACGACGGCGTTATTTATGCTCACTTTGGTCACATGGGAACGGTGGCTTTAGACTTTGATTCAGGTGACACAATCTGGAAACAGAAGATTCCCTACATTTCTAAAAATGGAGCCGGTGGATCGCCGATTGTGGTAAATGATCTTTTGGTATTCACTACGGACAGTTTTGAAGAACCGGTTATCATAGCCTTACATCTGGATACGGGAAAAATCGCCTGGCGCACGGAAAGAAGCCATAAGGTTAAAAATAATTTCTCTTTCGGCACACCCATTTTAATTAGCAATCAGGGCGAAACTCAGATCATCAGTGATGGTAGTGGTATGGTGGGCGCTTATCGACCAGAGGATGGAAAGGAATTGTGGAAGGTTCGCTACAAAATGGGATACTCGATCAGTACGCGTCCCATTTTTGTAAACGATATGCTTTATATGGCGACCGGGTTCGGACGACCCAGCTTTTATGCCATACGAGTGGATGGTGCTACCGGTGACCTGACGGATACCCATGTGGAGTGGCAATACCATAAGAGTATGCCGAAGACACCCGCTCCCAACTACGTCAATGGAACCATTATTACTCTCGAGGATGCAGGGAGGCTACAATGCCTTGATGCTGAAACGGGTGAACACCTCTGGATTGAACCTTTGAAAGCAAACTTTTCCGCTTCGCCTATACAGATCGGTAACCGAATCTATATCATGAGTGAGGAAGGTCGTTGCTTTGTGATCGATATCGACAGGGAAGGGTGCGAAATCGTCGCTGAGAATGAATTGGAAGAAGAGGCTTTGACCTCCCCTGTGATTGTCGACAACGCCATCTACCTTCGCTCTCACCCCCACCTGTGGAAGATCTCTACCTTGAATTAGATTTTCAACATCGCTCGCAAACTCGCTGGATGCCTATGGCAACAGGATGCGCTATGCGCAACAAGAATGGTTTAGTTTCCTTTTGCAGCTCTGCTGGATCCTGTTCCGTTGAATGCGGATCAAGCGACTAAAGGGAGCGTTGTTAAATTATAAAACAAAGTCGCTAAGCGGCTTATTGCTGTTTGGCAACAATGAGTGGCTCCGCAGGATTCTTGTGTCTGGCAAAGTTTTGGATCTCCATCCAAAACTGTAGGATCGGATAGCGACCAGTAAAAAAAAATACAAAATTTAATGACCCTTTGTCTTCATGGCCAGCGCATGTACTTATTACGCTTCCGATCAAAGTGAGTTGTGCTACCTTTGAACTTTCTTCGTGCGCTCTAGCGAAGCGGGCTCAGCTCAATTATCGACCAAAGATATCGAAGCTGAAATTCAAGCAACACGAAAGAAGCATCGTAGCAAATGAGCGTTCCCATTTGGGTTCTGGATACGAATGTCCTTGTTTCAGGTTTGCTTAATCCGTCTGGCCCACCGGGAAGGTTGTTGGATTCTGTTTTGAACGGACACTTGATTCTTGCCATAGACGATCGGATGTTTGCCGAATATTCGGCGGTGCTCCATCGCCCCAAGTTTAAGTTCAACAAAGCGGATGTCCGCGACTTTCTGGCATTCCTCGGTCAGCAACACTGGATCAATGCCCATCCTTTAAACATCAAAGAACTGTCCGACTCCTCCGTTTTGCCGTTCGCCGAAGTCGCTTTGTCTCTACCGGATCCTGTCCTAGTGACGGGCAATCCTCGCCACTTCCCCAAACCAAAGCTCAAAGGCCTGCGAGTCCTGAGTCCACAAACAGCATTGATCGAATTGGTCCAAGAAAGTGCATGATTAATGTGGATTATGTACTTCTTGGTGAGATCCCCGCAGATGGACTCAGATACACGCAAATGTTCTTTAATCTGTGTTAATCTACGGTAAAAGTAACTTTACTTCTTTATATCCTCCAATGCTCCGAACGCGTCTCGCCAGGCGAGTAGCGACTCTATGGATACTTCGGCGGAAATACAGGTCTCATCGCCTTCATTGATGGACAGGACCTTGCCATGGTGGTCGATGATTTGTGAATGTCCTGGGTAGCTTAATTTGGGGTCATTGCCGATACGGTTGACACCGACTACGACGGCTTGGTTTTCGATGGCTCGGGCTTTGAGGAGTGCATCCCAATGATCAATTCTGTTTACCGGCCAACTGGCGATGATGGGAAACAGGTTGGCTCCTTTAGCCACGCCGCGGCGATAGAGTTCGGGAAATCGGAGATCGTAGCAAATAGTTGGACACACATGGAACCCTTGCCATTCGAAGACCAGGATGTCCTCTCCGGAATGATAGTAATCGGTTTCCTTGGAATAGCTGAAGCAATAGTTTTTAAAGTAGCTCCCGATTTTTTCTCCACTTGGACCAAAAGCGGATAGCGTGTTTAGTCCTTTCCCATTCTGATGTTTCAAGACCAATCCTCCTAGCACGCAGCTTTGATAATAAGTGGCGAGTTCGCTCATGAAGGCCTCGGCTTCGGAAGGATCGTTTTCTTTAACACGGTCCACATTCATACTAAAACCACTCGAAAACATTTCAGGAAGCAGTATGAGCGATCCAGCCTGTATGGATTGTTTTGAAAGAAGGTCTTTGACTTTATCCAGGTTGCCCTGGCGGTTTTCCCAAAGGATGTCGAATTGAACGGCGACGATTTGCATTGTTAAAGACCTTTACACACTTGCGTAGGTTTTCAATGTGGAAGTGAGTCTATACCAATCATGAATGCGGAAGAAGAAAATCAAATCCAGAAGTTGCTTAGCGACACATCCAACCCCTGTAATCAGAAGGCTGCCCTGACCTGGTTGATTAATTATTTGGAGGAAGGGGACATTCTTAACCTGCCTCCGTCTAAACGAACGCTGGATGCGCTGAAAACCTACAGCACCGACCGCGGTTCGGATAAGCTTTTGAAATCGAACGCCAAAAAAACGCTCAAACAATACGGGCGAAATTAAAATCTGCGGGGTATCCCTGACCCCTATTTCAATTATGGTACAAATTTCATCACAGCCAGACCGCTCAGCGATCGGTCCCTACCATCTATTTCTGATTTTAAGGTAGGGCGGTTTTGCCAAAACCGCCGAGAGTGTTGACCCCGTAGAAATAATTAGGCCCAAACAATACCGAGCTTGAAGAATTGATTCGGGCGTGGGGTGTTGAGCGTTGACGGTGAGGTTTCAATCTTCATCATTTAGCCATGCCCCAAATTATTATTATCCGTCGTCTTTTTTGCTTTCTTTGTATTTTCGCTGTCACCAGCCTGGCGGCTCAACCGAACGAAAAGCTGCGAGTTATTTGTTTCGGCGCTCATCCGGACGATGGCGAGCTTCGCATGGCGGGAGTTGCTGCGCTTTGGGCGAAGCAAGGTCTCGCGGAGGTTAAATTTGTTTCTGTAACCAACGGGGATATTGGTCATTGGCGTGAAGCTGGGGGACCCTTGGCCAAGCGACGGATTAAAGAAGTGCAGGGAGTATCCGAGATTGTGGGATCTACCGTGGAAGTGCTCGATATCCATGATGGTGAGCTTATGCCTACTTTGGAAAATCGGAAGACCATCATTCGACTCATTCGTGAATGGGATGCCGACATAGTAATGAGTCACCGTCCCAATGACTATCATCCTGATCATCGCTATACGGGAGTCCTGGTTCAAGACGCCGCGTTCATGGTTGCCGTTCCTTTTATCGTTCCCGATGTGAAACCTTTGGATAAGAACCCCATATTCTTATATTACACGGACCGTTTTCAGAAACCCAATCCTTCCACTGCTGATATCGTAGTCTCGCTTGATTTCGTTATCGACCAAACGGTAGAAGCTCTCTCCGTTATGGAATCGCAATTTCTGGAAGGTGGCGCTCTTGGCTCAGAAGACAGACTTTGGGGTACTGAGGCCGAGAAACAGGAACAGATCAAGAAGATGAAAGCGTATTTCAAAATGAGGTACGCCCGAGAAGCCAAAAAGTGGCGCAAAGAGCTTATCGATCGTTACGGTGAGAAAAAAGGGAAAGCTGTTCAACACGCCGTCGCCTTCGAACTCTGTGAGTATGGTCGCCAGGCTTCGAAAGAAGAGTTGGCTAAGTTGTTTCCATAAATGGTGAACCCTATCAACTCGCCTGGTGAGGGCTTGGAGCTTCAGTCGGCGTCAAGCAGGTCCCTTTTGATTGGAGAACTGTGCACTCTATTTATACTTACACCTTGCCTGCTTCTTGTGAGCATAACTCTGTGGGTTAAGGCCCTAGTCGTACTGGCTGAGTTGGTCTATGTCCTGATTGTTGTGGTGAAGGAACAGTTTCTAAGTCGTGAGACTCTATTCAGTTTTCCGATCAGATCCTATGGGTACATCATCGCAATTAGGTCCGTGGTGGTGATAGTCGCTTCAATCGGCTTTGTGTATTTTTTGAACCCCGATCAGTGGTTTATTGTATTTCGAAACGACCGGGTTCTGTGGGTTAGCATTTGTTTATTCTATTCAGTGGTTTCAGTTCTCCCGCAAGAATTCGTATATCGAAGTTTTTTCTTCTCGCGCTATGAATCGCTGTTCCGAAATCCGAATACGATGGTCTTTGTTAATGCGGTATTATTCTCGTTTGCGCACATCATTTTTAAAAGCCCCTTGGTATTATTGCTCTCACTTATTGCGGGCGTTTTTATTGCGGTCACTTATTTGAAAACAAAATCTCTCCTGTTAACCTCCAGCGAGCATGCTTTGTACGGCTGCTGGTTATTTACGGTTGGAATGGGCGAAATGTTGGCGTTCCCTTTACCTAAGTAGTAGTCCCCTTAGGGGGTTTCTACTGTGATTGGTACCTTCGAAACAGGGAGATATCTTTGTTACTTGATCAAAATTTCCAAAGAGAAACGAAAGATCAACCAGGTCCACTCTTTCCAGTACCAGGCGCAACGCCAAGGTTTTGAATGGATTTGATAAAGAGAATGAGAGATTCGATCTGTGAGTCGGTTAACACGCCTGCATAACTCGGCATGCCGTATTCGCTTCTTTCAAAACCTCGGACAATTTTAGCGGTTGGATCCAAAAGAGACTCGCGGAGGTAGGCTTCGTTGGCCACTAAGGTTGTTCTGTTTTTGCCTATGGCCACCTCACGTTCGGAACCAAAGAGTCCGTTCCAGGTTGGACCGACTTTTGCCATATCAGGACTGGTTGCAGAATGGCAAGCAGCGCACCCCATCATTTGATGGAGTCGACGACCTTCTTCAACGCTCACCGGACCCTCTTTCCTTGTTGCGGCCATGCGTGGGGTCAGGTCGACATCAATATAGCCAAAGCCTTCAATGACTGGATCGAACTTTGGCAAGGAGTAAGGCGTCGTATAGGCGTTGTTCTCAAATGTGTTGCCTTCCGTGGTTTCGAGCGACCAACCAATCCGTAATTGCATGACCGGCCTCATGTTTGGAACACCTATAAATACACTTTTTCTGTCCTGCGAAAGATAGGCGCTACTTGGTGTGAGCCAATCGATGCCATGCTCACCATTCTCTTTGTATTGCGCAGATCCATAGTTGTGAGTGCGTATATAGTGCCAACTCGCAAGAGAGTAGCTTTCGGGGTCAACCGCTTTCTTTGAATCTACTTCTACATCGAAGCTTAACAAAACACCTTTGTCCATGGGCGCCACTTCAATGGGAAGACTAACCTGTTTGCCGGTGAACCGAACGCGTCCGAATCCTTCCAGCTCTTTGAGGGCGTTTCCCCAACCATTGATTTGAAAACCTGCTACATACAGTTGCCCATCGATGGGATTAACCGATCCGTTCATTGCAGGAAAATTAAAACCTTTAGTGATGCTGATGACAGCTGCTTGAGGTTTAACACCCCGGTTGTTCAAGAGTATTTTAAACAACTCTGGTCGGTTAAACCCTATGTGGACAAACGCGTCGTTTAGCGGTCCCATCTTTGCCTCGAAAAGCCAGACTTGGGAAATGGCAGACGCATTCACCGCGTGCGGTATCCAGGTTATGGGTTCAGCTATAGGTGCTGGATATTTTTCCTCTTCATGCAAACCCTCCGAAAGGTATCCATAGAATTGGGCATCCTTAACGATGTGTAATGGCGTGCTAGGAATATATTGTCCCTCCTGGTCGCTTGATGTGATCAAACCAGTGCGGATATTTACTCCGATGCTTGGTTGGCGGAATCCGTATCCTAACACAGTAGAATGGCGACCGTCGGCAGAGACGCGGAGCACACTTCCATTGTGAATACCCAGAGTGGCTTTTTGCTGCCCTCCTTTTGCAATAATGAACTCACCTTCAGGTGCGAGCCGGATGGTGCTCGGGAATTCCCGCATGTCTGCTGTTTGCGCAAACGCATTTGAAAATAATTCGTGCACGTCTGCCTCACCATTTTTATCGGTATCGAGAAGTCGCCAAATGCCGTTGCGATCAAAAACATAAATCTGATCGTCACGAATTGCCACCGTCATAGGTTCATGTAAGCCTGACGTGAATCGTTGCCAGCGAACATTCGTTAACGAATCCTTTAGGCCCTTAACCAACCAAACGTCACCGTCAAGTGTAGCTACCACTCCAGTGCCATCGGCCTGGAATTGGATGTCCGCGAACCGGACGTTCCTTCTCCAAGGATTGTTGAGCGGAAGAAGAATGTTATCCACCACATAAGCTGCATCTTCTATAGAGAGTTCTGTTTCCGTAGTTACTTTCTGAGGCCAACGTGTGTTTGGTTTTTCATTTGAAATAACAACGGATTCTACGGCCGGTGCTGTCCCGCTTTCCGTAAACGATACACAAAACTGAATCGGATTACTGTGAGGTGGAACGCGGACGAACCACAATTCTCCTTTTTTTTCTAGGGTTGGAGTCGGTTGATTTTTTGAGATGCCGACTGAAACTCCGCTCTCTGTTTTGTAACCTAAAGTCAGTAGCAATGGTTGATTCGATGCGCTGACTTCAAAGTTTCGAAGGACTACCGATTGCTGGTTTCTTTCAATGAGCTGAATCGATTCCTGAACAGTTGCTTCACCTGCTGTGTATTCCAGGATGACTCCTTTTTCGGTTTGCCGAACCGCTTTGAATCGCCCCATTTTTTCCGTTAAAGGACCCCGGCCAACTTCTTCAGGGCTGGGCGCAGGAGTGCGAGGGTCTTCAAGGCGAAGCTGCTCTCCGATTTGCCACCCCGGGTAAATGCCATTGGCGATCCAGACTGTGCCATCGGGTTGCGGTAACGGAATTTGACCACCTGGCGTCTTTTGACCTGAGGGGTGATAAGATTTTGTTGCTAGCGCATCCGCTGTTACACCGTTACCACGCCAAATGGCGGCCATGCGCAAAAGGTCTGTGTCAAAACAGGCCCAGAAGTTGTTGCCAAGGTTCAATACCAATCCACGGGGAGTTCGGTTGATCGTTGGCAATAGTTCGCCGGATTGTGGCACTTCGAGGACAGAAGAAAAAAACGGATAGTCTGGCTCTATCCAATCGGCCCATGGTGAAGGAGTGGTCGGGTCCGTATCTGGGAATTGAGCGTGGCTTGGCCAATTTGAAACCAAGCAAAGAACAACAAGTAGGGGGGCAAGAATGCCTTTGGAATACATTTCAGTTTATAGCTAGGTTCTTACCCGGGGATCTGCAAGGATTTCCATTAGTGTGATGGGAAGGTGTTAATGGTAACTGCTCATGGATATTTAGATTGAATGGAACGGGTTTGGGAGTATTAAAGAAAGGTGATTTGAAGGAGTAATCGTGATTCTAGAGGTCTCTAGGACTGTGGATTCGTTTCAACACCCAATGATTAGAAAATTATTATCTATCTTTTGTACACTGGTTATTTCGGCAGTATTAAATGCCAAAGGTCCCAATATCTTGTTTATCCTTGTAGATGATTTCGGTTATGGAGACCTGAAGAGTTACAATCCGGACTCGAAAATCCCGACGCCTTACATTGATGAATTGGCAGCTCAAGGCATGCGGTTCACTGATGCACATTCTGCTGGTTCCCTTTGCCATCCCTCGCGCTACGGATTGATGACCGGGCAATTACCTTTTCGCATCGATTATTCGAAATGGCCTAAGCATGCCTTGATTGATGAGAATCGAATGACCGTGGCTTCTCTATTGAAGAAGGAAGGTTATCACACGGCAATGGTCGGTAAGTGGCATTTAGGTTTTGAAGAGGATGGTTACGAGAATCCCTTGCCTGGCGGTCCGGTGGATGTGGGGTTTGATTCGTTCTTCGGCATACGAGCCTCGACCGATATTCCGCCTTATTTTTATATCGATGGCGATCGGGCATTGGTCCCACCGGTTGATCGAATAGATAATAATTACAGTGGTGGTGTTTGGACAAATATTCAGGGTGCCTTTTGGCGGGAAGGCGGGATTGCTCCGAATCTGCAACTGGAGGATGTATTACCTCGTTTTACCGATGAAGCGGTGGGAGTTATTCGTGATCATGCCCGTTTGGAATCAGAGAAACCACTATTCCTGTATTTACCTTATCCGGCGCCGCATACGCCCTGGCTTCCTTCTCCGGCCTTCGACGGTATTAGCAATAATATGTATGGTGATTTTACTGCCATGGTCGATTATATGATCGGTCGTGTTCTGACGGCTCTTGATGATTCTGGCATGGCCAAAGATACCATGGTTATTTTTAGTTCGGACAATGGCCCGGTCTGGTATGCCAAAGATACGGAGCGTTACGATCATGCCTCTACCGGTAAAATGCGGGGAATGAAAGGGGACGCCTATGAAGGCGGGCACAGAATGCCGTTTATCGTTCGCTGGCCTGGACAGATTAAGGCTGGATCGGTGTCGAATCAAACGATTTGTTTTACAGATGTGTTGGCAACCTTTGCTGATGTGGTGAAAAGTAAATTACCAAGAGGACAAGGTCCTGACAGCTTTTCGTTTTTACCTGCTTTAAAAGGTAAGGATAAACCCAATACGGATGCGCGAGCTCCCTTGGTGCTCGTTTCGGCACGGGGTCATTATTCACTTCGCTCTGGGAAATGGAAATACATCAATGGTCTTGGATCCGGTGGTTTTTCCGAAGGATTCGACAAGGATTATAAGGCTGTTGAACGGCAAGCCGGCGATCCAACCGCTCAATTATATGACATGAAAAATGACTCAAGCGAGACCACCAATCTTTGGCGTAAACATCCGGATGTAGTTAAACGATTGGCTGCCGAATTGGATCGCATGTTGAAGGAAAATCATACCAGGGCGTATTGATGGGTATCCTGAATCGGGTAGGGCTTCCTCGTCGAGGGAGCCGGTTTAGATTCGGTCATCTTGGCAAGACCGCTCTACCAGTATTCTTCTTCGCTCTATGCTCGCTGCTCCAAGCTTCCCCTCCCAATATTCTCCTGATCGTCGCCGACGACCTCGGCTATAGCGATCTCGGGTGCTATGGGGGAGAGATCGATACTCCGAATCTGGATCGCCTCGCAGCGCAGGGCGTTCGCTTAACTCAATTTTATAATACAGGCCGCTGTTGTCCATCCCGTGCGAGTATTTTGACAGGGCAGTATCCGCACACGGTAGGCTTGGGGCACATGACGATCGATTTGGGACGACCTGGATATCGAGGTCGAGTGTCTGAAGAGGCTCAAACGATTGCTCAGGTTTTGAAGCCTGCGGGTTATCGTTCGTTTATTGCAGGTAAGTGGCACTTGGGTACGGACGATCCTACAAAACATGGTTTTGAAGAGTTTTATGGAACTTTGACGAGTGCGAAGCGATTCTTTGATCAAGATCATCTACTCCGTAAACCGGAAGGCCGAAAGGTCAGGCGTTACGAGGAAGGTGAATTCTATGCTACTGATGCTATCACGGATCACGCCCTTAATTTTCTTTCCCTGGCTCGCGACACGCCCGATCAACCCTGGTTTTTATATTTGGCGCATTCAGCTCCGCACTTTCCGCTCCACGCTCCTAAAACAGAAATAGAAAAATATGCTGACCGTTACTTGGACGGTTGGGATGAGTTGCGAACGGAGAGACTGGAACGGATGAAAGCACTTGGTATTGTTGATCCCGCGACCGAGCTAACGCCCAGATCTCCTTATTGGAATTATGGAGAAACTGAAACTGGAGTGAATCCTGCGTGGGATTCAATTAGAAATCCAGATAGGCGAGCAGATCTCTCGAGGCGCATGGCAATCTTTGCAGCCATGATTGACCGAATGGATCAACAAATTGGTCGAGTAATTGAAAATCTGAAAGCGAATGGAGAGTTTGAGAATACCTTGATTATTTTCCTATCCGATAATGGTGCCTGTGCGGAATGGGATTGGCGTGGATTCGATACCCAGTCTAGCAACAACAACATTCTACATACAGGAAAAAGTCTAGAAAAAATGGGAGGGCCTGAAACCTACCACAGTGTGGGATCTGCTTGGGCCAATGCATCCAACACGCCTTGGCGCATGTACAAGCATTATAACTACGAGGGGGGGATTAATTCTCCTGGAATTATTTATTGGGATGGTCAATTGAATGCTCAAGCCGGAAGGCTTTATCATAGGCCCGGGCATATTATTGATCTCATGCCAACCATTGTAGCTGCCAGCGGAGTGGACTATGGTGGAAACCTACCCATGCCCGGACAGGATTTGGTTGAGCAAATTCTAAGCGAGGAAGATCAGAACAGGACCTTGTATTTTGAGCATGAAAGCAATCGTGGGATTCGCGACGGCAATTGGAAATTGGTGGCACTCAAACACGAACCCTGGGAGTTGTATGATATGACCTCAATTAGAACAGAGATGGTTGATGTGTCAGAAGGCTATAGGGATGTAGTTACACGGCTGAGCAGGAAATGGGAAGCCTGGGCGGAGGACAATAATGTAACGCCTTTACCCAAGGATTATGAGGTCAGGTATTTGAAGAAATTAGATTAAGAATATGATGAACAGGAGTAAGATTGTTGTAGGAATCCTCGCTTTGTTAATAGGGACTTTACTTGGAGCACAGGAACGACCGAATGTTATTGTCATTATGACTGATGACCAAGGGACATTGGATCTCAATTGTTATGGGGCGAAGGATCTCTACACGCCAAATTTTGACCGGATGGCTGAGAACGGTGTGCGCTTCACTCAATTCTATGTGGGCTCGTCAGTTTGTTCACCCTCTCGTGCAACTTTGTTAACGGGTAAATCCACTCCAGGGGCCGGCCGCACGGGTCCCTCGGCCATGCTCCTTATCGTAGGGATTGCTCATGGGCTTGATCTGTACCCGTCCGTCGCGTACCAGATAGTGCCAAGCTGCCAGCACATTGCTGTCAAACACCTCCACCGGACAACCGGCCACCGCACACACATCCGCATCTCCCGATGCGTCAATGACAGCTCCCACTTCCAAGCCAAGCCTCCCGCTCTTATTCTCCACGATTAGGTGTGACACCTGATCCGCCTTCGTTTGGACCTGGCATACCCGTGTGTCATACATCAGGGCTACCCCCTCCTTTTCCAGCAGGACCTCCATCTCGATCTGAAACGAAGCAGGATTGAATGCGGCCATCAAACGCTTCTTCTGCCGAGCCTCAGCTTGTTCCTCGTCGCCGCCGCTTCCGTAACCGTCTCCGCTACTACGTAATCTCGACCAACGGACTCTAATTTTGAGTATCGGTTGGACAGGATTATCGAAATGATCGGAGGCTGCGAAAAAGTTGTCCTGAAATTAAAGAA
>Ga0114999_10005859_pt1 | contig 14344 bp, 22 predicted proteins | sample ArcticOcean_MG_C_3_FD_89820 | JGI IMG/M metagenome (GOLD analysis project Ga0114999, IMG submission 89820) | Marine microbial communities from western Arctic Ocean - ArcticOcean_MG_CB8_126 | ecosystem: Environmental > Aquatic > Marine > Oceanic | place: Arctic Ocean: Canada Basin | collected...
GACATCGAAAGGGTCTCCGTATTTCTTGGGAACGCGTGAACAAAACAACGTCCGCAGTTCTTCGATGTGCGCCAACTTCACTGCGGCGGCCGTGGCCGTGGGGGCCAAGGGGTCTCGTCGAATCGAGGAAACCTGAATGGTCTCCGAGTCGGCGAAGAGCTGGGCAACGAGGGGCCAGCCAGGACAAGCCAACAGGGACTCGATCATGACAGGCACGTCGTCGGCCAGCAGAGGTGGATTGTGCATATTACCTCCCGCTTAATAGGTGGTGAGATGGACGATTTGTCCGTATTCTGGACAGTTAGATGGGCCCAAAGTTGGCCTCCGGGTCGGCGATGGCCGCCGCCTGCTGGATCGCCTGGACCTGGGCAAGCTCCTCAGGGCTCCTCAGGGCCTGCCCAGCGAGCACCGGGTCGATCAGCTTCAGCCACGACTGGATGATCTTGGGGAGGTCCAGGAGGCCACTCTGGTCCTGTAGGGCCAGCTGGAGGACCGACTGGTAGTTTTGGAGCATGACGTTCTTGACCGTGTTGGCTGGGGTGCCCGCGGCCCGGATGTCGTAGTTGCCCGCGATCTCGGACTTCTTGGCGATCTGGGGCTTTTGCTCGCCCTGGACCCGGAAGAACAATTCAGCGTCCCCCCACTCCTCGTAGAGGTTCCAGATCTTCGTGAAGGAGTCAGACATGGCCTCGGTGAAGAGCTTGGCGTCCAGCCCGAAGACCGACGCGGCCACGTTCTGGACCGCGTTGACTTCCGTAGCGGTGCGCCTCTCGGGCCCGTCCTGGTCCTGGAGGCGCCCGATGGTAGCGTCGAAGGTGCCGACGTAGTCCTCACCGATCGCGACGCCGACCTGCTGCTCCTGGAGCAAGGCCCCGAGGATCCGCAAATCGTGGACGATGGGCTGGAGGTCGTCGGAGTGGGTCACCGGGGTGACGCCACCGGGGCGCCAGTTGACGCTCTTTTGGTAGTTGCCGGCGGTCACGCGCGACGTGAACGCGGGCGCTAAGAGGATGGTCGAGGCGTCGATGCGGGCGTTATACATGGCGCTCGCGATCTTCTGGAAGCTCATCACCATCTCCGGGATGCCCCGGTTGTCGATCAGCCGCGGGGAGTCCGCGTTGAACTCGAACGGCGTGACCGGCCACTCGTCGAACGGCATGGGGTATTCGAAGAACTGCAGTGCGGTGTCGGTCGCGGGGGCATACCACAGCACCATGCGCTCGTCGACCCCGTCGCCGTCTACGTCAACGTGGCAGAACAGCTCCCAGATGATCGTGTCCCCGGCCTTGGTGTTCTTGCCTGTGTCCGACTCGATGTTGGCCTGGCGGTCGCGCACGCGCCGAATGGTCTCGCGCACGTCGTCGGCCGGGGTGTCCTCAGGGCGCATTTTAATGCCCTTGCCGTCCTTCAGAGCTTTAATCAACGCGATCGCGGGCTCGGGCTGGAAGAAGCCGTCCTTGGCCCTGCGGGTGATCTCCTGGACGCCCATACGGTGGACGATGCAGAAGAAGTCCGCGTCCTGGGGGTTCTGGTCCACGAGGGTGATAGCGTTGATCGAGTCCAGCGACTTCCACGCGGGCCGGTCGTCAACCAGGTCCATGGACAACAACCGGGTAAAGTCCGCGCCCTGGAGGATGGCGGTCGCGGCCTGGAACACGGCGGCCCGGCCCTGGTCGGACTGGAGGTTGACAACGTATTGCGCGGCGATGCGCTGCATGACGACCTCCAGCGGGTTCGCGCCCTGTTGGGCCACGCCCTGGGAGAACGCCTCGCGGCCCTCGGGGATGATGTGTGCCGACGGGACCACCCGTGATTTACGCTGGGTGCGATACTCCCAGCCCTCGCGGGCGTAGGTGTGCCCCCGCTGGGCGAGGTTGTCAACCAGCAGGACCGTCTCCTTTTTGGTCTTCATCTGCTCGCGGAACATCCACGTGAAAAACGGCTCGACAGCCCGGGCAGGGTCGAAGTCGCCCTCCTCCTGGGGGGTGAAGATCGCCACGGGCTCGGCGTCGAGGATCAGACTCGCGATCGGGGGGCGCCACCGGCGGATGGTCTTGTCGATCACCGGGACGGTGAGGTTGCTCGCGCCCTTCCAGGGGATGTTCCGGGGCTTGCGCGTCCCGAAGCGGAGCTTGGTGAGCTTTTGTTGCTTGTCCAGCCAGCCGCGGTTAGCGTCGTCGGCGTCGTTGACCAGCACGACCAGGCGCTCGATCTCGGATGCGAAGGGGGAGGGGTCAATAGACCCTACGGCTTGAAGGCCGACAGGGTTCGTTCTTTTGACTGCCATTTGAATTCCTTTAGGTGGGGCTCACGAATGAGCGCCAGGGTGTGCGCGTCTACTTTACCGGCACGCTTGTAGCGCTGCCAGTAGTCGAGCCGGTCGGGCTCGTTGATATAGCCGAAGTTGACAGCGGGTTCAGAGAGGCGGACCACATAGGGGCTGCGAGAGACTTCCTGGGGGCAGTGCTGGACCACCTTGGTGGCCCACACATCGTCGGGGTAAGCGCGGAATAGGTTAGAACTCCAGTGTTCAGGGAAGCGCTCGTTATAGGTATCGAGGCTATCCCACATGAACAAGGTTCGGTAGTCGTAGCGATCTTCGGTGAAGACGTTTAAATGGCCCGCGATCTCGGACAGGCCGTCGTCGGTGAAGATCTGGTCGTCGTCGAGGTTCAAAATCGCGTCGGGGCCTTCCGATAGGACCCGCTTATGGAGGCGCCGGACGGAGTCGGTCCAATTACACGTAGCGCCCACGACAGGCACCGGGTTGTCCTCGACGATGACGTTGAACTTCTCGGGCCATTGTTCGCGGTTCAAGACCCCCAACACCTCCGCTGAGGGCCGGTCCGCGAGGATGACTATAGTGACTTTCTTTTGGGTGCGGCCGAGGCGCCGGAGCTGGCGAAAGATCGCCGGAAGCCATCTCGCAGATCTATGAACTCGGAGCATGACCCCAAGATGTCGGACCCGAATCGCGCGACCAAGATGTCCTTGAAGTCCTCCGGCTGCTCGTGAATCCATTGGCTAACTCTCCAGTCGACTTTCTTTTGGATGGTCCCGAGCTTGAACCCGGATACGCGCGCTTTGGGGTCGTCGTGGTAATGGCACGACCAAAAGAGGTGCGTGCCGAACGGGTATTCCACCCCGTAGTGGTGAGGGTAGCCGTCCTCCCCGGGGGCCAACGAGATGATCTTTTTGAAATCGGCCAAGCGCGCCCGGACCTGGTTGCACGGGTCTGGGTTGCCCGCGAAGGTGATCTCGTCGGCCTCAGGGAAGCGGTCCTTGTTGATGCAGATGAACCACCCCCCGGGGACCGCGCCCTGCTGGGAGATCTCGCGGGACTTCGGCGAGCGCGTGCAATACATGATCCCTACGGCCGCCTGGGTCGCGAACTTGAACGAACCTAAACCTGTCCAGTTCCCGATACCAGCGGTGAGGTCCGGGAGGAAGTCCTCCTCCGTGAACAATACATACTGGTTGTCAAACTCTTGCTCCTCACGCCACATGACGTCGTAGCACTCCGCGTGCTGTAGGCGCTTCGTGTTTGCGAACCACCTCACGTTCACTTTCGGGGAGATGTATTCTGCGATGGCCTCCCAGATGTTGCGCAGGCGCTCGTGGCGCGGGCCGTGGAAGGCGCGGATCAGTCTTATGGTGAGATTAGGTTGCGCGCTCATACACCTTTACACGGTAAGGGTTGAATCTGCTAACGGAGGAGACCTCTTCAGGGGCTCTCCTGCGCGTGTATCCAGCGTCGTAGGGGAGCATATTCCCCGTGCGCATCTCATGGAGGAAGCGGGTGTGGTAGACGTAGGATGAAGCCACAGGTAGGTCAGCGACCTTGTGTAGGCGGTGGCCGTTTAGCTCACCCTCTGTGAGGAGATTTCCGCCTGACTTGGGGTGGGGTAAAGGTGCGAGCCCGGCCTTGATACGCAACGCCTTGAGCTGGGCGTATTCAAAAGACCAAGGCTCGCAAATGATAATAGACCCGCCGGGGCGGCACACACGCACCGCCTCAGCGATGATTTTGGCCCGCGTATGGGGCGGATGCTGGCAGAGAATGCGCTTCAAAAGGACGAAATCAAAGCCCTCGTCATTGAACTTGAGGGCCGTGGCGTCGTCACCGTATAGTCGGTCGATTCCGGTGTAGTGGTTACCCTCAAAGATTAGTTGGCCCGCGCCCGAGTCACCACAACCGATGTCCAACGCCCTCTTATAGAGGGGGCGGTCGAGGTAGTGGCGAATAACGTCGACTTCAGCCTCCGCAAGATGCTGGTCCTGACAGTTGTGGCAAACCATTTAGGGTGTGGGCTTCCGGGCTTTGTATACGGCCGTGCCCTTTTTGACACCGGCGATAGCGGCCAGCAAACCAGCCACGGCAGCGCCATACGGGCCGAAGGTCTCCCACGGCGACTCGTCGTAAGACCGGGCTGCCTCGTTCAGCCCTTGCTGGAACGGCGAGGGTTCGCCGTTTGGGCCCGGGGTGGATACGCCGGCGCATCCCACCAACCCGCCAATTACACACAACGCCAACAGTTTAGATTTCATACTCGTCGTCCTTTCCAAGTTCGTCCAAATCTATGTAGCCCTGGTCGTCGTCCTTATCGTAGATGATATCATACAAAATCCCGTAGCGCAAGCAATCTCTGGGATCTTTCCAGGCAGCCCCCAGCTCCTCCTTCAGGATCATCGGGTCGCGGGCGTTGGGCGGGACGAAGACCGACTTTTCGAGCATGGCGATCGTGTTGGTGCAGTGGGCCTGGACCGAGAGCTTCGGGCGGTTCAGCTCCGACAACGGCGCGTGCTTGTCCCATGACATAAGGTTGCGGATCGCCTGGATCCCGGTCTCCTCCCGTTCGGTGCCGGGGACGTTGCAGTCGAAGTATAGGCCGGCGTCGTGGACGAAGTCCTCCTGAATCGACGTGGTCCGCTGGCCCTTGACAGAGTGCTCGGCCTTCCCGAAGCGGGGGTCCAGGACGCGCCCGTCCGCGGGGTGCTTACCTTCCGTGTCGCGGACCATGGTGCCGTATTCTTTGACGGTCTTGTCGGAGGAGCGGAGCTGCATATAATCAACCCCACGAGGCCACTCGTTGTAGACCTCTACTTCACCGTGGGGGCCCTTGGCCATCCAGATGAAAAAGTAGGGTCGGCGGTGGGCAGGATCGCAGATGCACAAATGCACCCAGCCCCGGTTGACCTCGCGGGTCGGGACGACGTGGATCGACCTATCCATCGTCGGGAACGCGCGCACGGACTGGAGAGTAAAAGTCCCGTGCTCGCGCGCTTCTAACTCTTCTTCCGAGCAATGGAGCCCGGCCAGGAACTCCCGTTTCGACGCGTCGGCGATGTGGCGATTGGACCAGATCGAGCCGGTGATGAACTCGCAGTCTTTCCTCGGGAGTATTTCATCGTGTATCCATGGGGCGTTGGCCCCGATGGGGGTCATGGAGAAGAACACCAACCCGTGGCGGTCGGTCAATCCCCGCCAGAGCGGCGCCCAGAACGCCCGCGGAATGGGTTCGTCATTGAGGACCCCATCCAGGTCAATGCCCTCGAAAGCCATCGTGGACTGCTCCCCAGACCCGAAGAGGGTCTCGGTGCCGTTGGGCGCGACGAAGCGGATAGGGACCGAATATTGACCGCGCTGAACACGGAACGCGGGATTACTACGCGTGGCCGGCGGGAAAAACTCTTCGATTTTAGGCCACAGAATCGTTCCAATTCCGCGCTGGAACGGAAGCCCAGACAATACCAAGAGCCTTGCCGGGTTTGCAAAAGGAACTCCGTCGGTCCGGTAGATCCAGTATTTGGGGTCGACATCCTTGCGGTCCGGGTAGTGTCCTTCGGAGGTGAGGGTCAAGCCGGGGACGTCAAAGATCCAATAGCCCAAGATCTCGCACACCAGCAACGCGGCCAGTAGCCACGATTTCCCCATGCGGTTGCCGCCGCCCATGACGACGATGCGATTGTCGCCGGACTGGAAGGCCTTGATTGCGGCGCGCTGCGGGATTGACAACTCGCAGTTCTGCTGTAGGAGAGGAGCGTCGCGCTGGCGGCGCGCCTTTTCACGCATGGCGTGTAGGTGACGGATCTTGGCGTCGCGCTGCATTCTACTTCTTTTTCTTCTTGCCCTTCGGGCGCCGCTTGAGGCCCTTCATGAGATCCGTCGCCCCGGACTCCTCCATGAACTTCTTCTTCGCGGCGATCTCGTCTGCCAGATTCTTTGCCGTCTTCTTCTTCTTCGCCATCAATCACTCCTTTGACTTAAACAGTAAAAACTCAGCGGCGGTTGTCACTCATTCTCCAGGGCCTCCAACCGCTTCTCCAGGGCCCGGTGCTCCGTCCGGGTGATCCGCTCCAGATCTCGGAGGCAGGCTGCCAGCGTCTGCAGGTGCTCCTTCAGCTTTTTTTGTGACATCTATGGCTCCCTCTTGTGCGCGCCGGTCCAACAAAGCGTCCAGCGCTTGGTCCGACATCAGGTCGAAGTTCTCAGCGCCGACAGCGACGTTGACGTTGAGGTTGGCGGACTGTCCGTAGCGTTTCATCAAGGCCTCGTAGGCGCGGACATCGCCTCCTAAAGCGCGGCGGAAGATGGCCGCGTCGAGCATCCCCAAGCGGGTGTGGATCTGCTGGTGAACGGCGCGCGATGCCCACGCGCACATCACCGGGTCTTTGAGCTTGTCGGACACCAACGCGGGTGAGCGGCCTACGGCCGCGGCAATTTCCTTGAAGGTTAGGGCCCCGCCCAGCATGGCCTCGGCGATCAGCAAATCCATTTCCCCCGGGAGGAACCCTCTGATGTCCTCCTCCGATACTACCATACCGCGCTCCGCAATGCGCGCTAAAGCTGGGGAAATGCGTGAGTTGAGTTTAGTCATAAAGAAGAGATAGACTACCCTGAAGATATGTCCTAGGGGTTTACCTTTCTTTTTGAACCCTTAAACGGGAGGAACTGACATTCGTGCCACGTCCCATCCGCGCGCTTCCCGAGCTTGATCGCGCGGTTCGCGGCGGGGCTGAACGCCAAGCACAGCACCGTCTCGCGGATCAGCCGAGACTGCTCGTCGGGCAAGCGCAAAACGCGGACGTTGTCCGCTTTTTTATACCAAATCTTCTTCCGATGTTGTATAATTCGGGTATGGACGGAGATGGACTGGCCGACGTAGAGGCAGTCCCCGTCAGCGTCGAAAAACGCGTATAACCCAGGGAAGGAGGCGAATTTGGTGGTGGTAACGGGCTCTGCAATAGAGAAATCGTCGAAATTGGGGGCGAATAACTGGTTTTCGGTGTTCATGGTGTATTTGGAGCCAGATCCGGGGGCGCGACAGCGCGATAGGGAGGTGGTTCTACCCTCCTCCCTTCTATTGGCCCCTCCCGAGGGCGGTTTGTCCGAAGAATGGTCGGATTTTGTCGCCCATTGGCTGGTCGAGAACGTGCCGCTGCTGGAGGCGCGCGCGCTCGCGGACTGTCTGGGGCGGGGCCTGACGTTAAGGGAGGCGGGAGAGCTCCACGGCGCTGAGTTTCGGAGATTGTGCGACTACCGGCGGGGGTTGGCCGCGGCTGTTAAAGAGGAGATCCAATCATGACCTGCCAATTCAACCGCGCGTGGATCGGGGCGTGTGGGGTAGAGTGCGGCGACGCGCAGTTTTGTGAGGAGCACCGAACGGTCCTGTGTGGGGAGTGCCGGGCGGCCCACGCAGTCAAAGAGTGCGGCGTGGCCTCGTCCATGGTGTGTGGGCGGAAGCTGTGTAGGGAATGTGAGTGTAGTTTACATCAGACCCGGGCCGACCCGGAGTGGGCCCGGTGCCCGACATGCGGCGGATCGGGGCTGGCAAAGGAGGTGAGACATGCTTGAGGCATATTGCGTCGAATGGGACTGGCCGGAGGGGCGGCCCCGGGCGCTGGTCAGGTGCGCGACGCCGGAGCTGGCGAGGCAACTGAAGGACGACCTGTTCACCGGGCGCGTGGACGGGCGGACGCTGGTCGTGTCGGGGGCGGGCCTCATCCAGCTCGCGGTGGCGGCGAGGTGGCCCGGGAGTATACAGGAGAGTATTCAGGACTACCTGGGCACGCTTTTGGGTCGGGGCCGGGAACGGGCCCCCCAGGACCGGATCGCGCAAGAGGAGGCTGCGGTTGCGCTTAAGGAGGGCCTGGCCGATTGGGGGCGCTACCAGCGCGGGGGGGTTCGGGAGAGGGCGTGACTTAAGCGAAAAGGTCGCGTGTGGGTAAAACGTATATAAGACGCGCGCGACCCTCCCCCCCTCCCCCCTGGCCTTTGCAAAAACCATGCCCGGCCCACCCCAAGCCAAGAAAGGCACGGAACTTGCAAGGGCCGGATCGGTCCGGTCTGGGCACGATCCTTGCAAGAGCCGCAGCCTGGACGCTCTCTTTGTATGGTGGCCACTATATAGTAGTGGCTGGGGTGGGGTGGGCCGGTTGGTGTAAATTGTGGCAGGCCCTACACTTACACCTATGTTGTGAACATAGTTGGCGTGATACGTGGTAGCGTGATAGGTTTGTTGTGAGTGAAGCAACGAAGGACGGAGGACACGACCATGCATAACCCTATCAACAAAGCGCAACGCTGGCACGTAATGGACGTGTCCCCGGCTTCCTACTCTCTTGTTGAGTCATGGAACACAAAGACACAAGCGCTCCTGGCCGTTGAAGCCTTGACGCATGATCACCCGACACACAAGTTTGTTGCCGTTGAAAGCAAGGAGGAAAGCTAACATGCATATCAACGCAGTTCACCTACGCTTCCCGAAGGAACACTGGTATGTTGTTGGGACCGTCCTGCAGGACGACGGCGAGCCTTACAACACGATCATAGCTTCGGGCTACTCTTTCAACCGTGCGACCATACTAAAGGAGGAGCTTGACGCCGCAGGGAACACTACTTGCACCTATACGGTGCTACACGCTGACGCTTGCACGGGGATTAGCTAATGCTCCAATCCCACGTGGCGCAGTGCATGCGCAAGAAGAGAATACCAGAAGCCACAATGGAGCGCATGCTGTCAGAGATCCGCTTCCCTGCTAAGCCCAAACTCTTAGGGTCGAGCCGCAAGGTCGAGAAGGGCGAGAAACAAGGGGTTTTGACGGCCGTCCTTTACCTTGCACCCCACGAATTGTCCAAACCATGGGGAGGGGGAAACGTTTGCCCGCACGCTACACCGGGGTGCATTGCAGCCTGTTTGGGCCATTCCTCGGGGAGACTGCGCTTGGAATCTTCGAGGAATTCGCAGGTATGGAAGACTCTTGTCTTCCTTCACGCACGCACCGTATTCAGCACCATGCTGGAAACGGAAATCCACGCCCACGTCAAAAAGGCTAAGCGCAAGGGCTTGACCCCAGCGCTGCGCTTGGACGGGACCTCGGACACCGCGTTAGGCGAGTTCTGGTCCAAGGCGTTTCCAGAGGTGCAATTCTACGACTACACCAAAAGTCGGAGCAAGGCCTTGCGGTGGGCCCAAGGGGATATGCCCGCAACCTACCATGTCACCTTTAGCCTGGCCGAAACCAAGGCCAGTCGAATGGACGCGGACGCGGTCGCTGCCGCTGGTGGCAACGTTGCCGTAGTCTTCCGCACCCGCGACCCTGCAGAGTTCCCCAAGAAGTTCATTGGCCTTCCCGTTATCAACGGGGACGAAACCGACATACGTTTTGGCGATCCGCGCGGGTGCGTGGTAGGCTTAACCGCCAAGGGCAGCCTGGCACCAAAAGACACCACCGGATTTGTACAAGAAGTTAAATAGTCCCAACGGAGCCCGATTATGATCGAAACCATGCGAACGAAGCCCTGCATACGTCAAACGGACCTCGAAATGGACCGCCTGTCCGTTAACAACACCAGCCCCGCGCCTACCACCGAGGACGGTAAAGCTATCAAACGCGTGAGCCCCACCGGCCTCTGGTTCCTGGCCATGGCTGCCCTGCCCGACACTTGCAAGGTCGAGGAGGTGGGGGCGCAGAAGAGGCGCCTGGCAACGCTACAATGGTGCTACGGGACAATCCCGCGAGGTGGGCGCGTCTACACCACCTACCTCGACGGCCACTTCGGGCCGGTCCTCTTCCTGAAACGCCTCAACAGGGCCCTGGCGTGCCGGTTCTCCTTTTGCTCCACCAAATGGCGCTCAGGCGACTGCCGGGAACGGGCGGGGCTGTTATGGGTCCAACGCGAGGCCTTCAGAGCCCTGCGTCATACCTTTTCCACCGAAGGCTTCTCACCTCAGGCCGTCCATGAGGTGCGCAAGGCGGCCCACGGGCCGGTCCCCGGCGTGCAGGAGCGGGGGGTGCTGCTCCGGCGTTGCTGGGCTCAAATCGAAGACAAAGTATGCCGTCGCCAACGCCAGACGGGCCGCCGTCCGGGGTGGTCCCTGGCCACCCGATCCTACCTGGCCTGGCTCCGATTCGTCCGGCCCGTGACCATCTCCAACCCTCTGAACAACCAGTGATCGACGATCTCGGGACCGCGGCAGTGTGTGGAATATTCCTCTATGGGGCCGCCTGGTTAGGTCTTTGGACGTGCCTCTTTGTGTCCGAAATCGTGACAGTTTGCGTGGAAACCGTCCGAACGCTCTTCGACGCGTTCACCGACAAAATACGCAAGAGTAAATGAGCGCAAGAGTTAAGCCTTCTTCCCTTTCCCTGGCCTTATAGTTGCTTAAAGAAAGGGTAAACCCCTAGGACATATCTCTCAGGGTAGTATATTCTTTTTTAGGAACAACCTTACCATGCCCCGACTCGCTTCGAAACCGATCGTCAACAACCGATTCATTGTCGTGGCGCCCGCGCCCGACGTCCGACTCTGTTTGGAATACCTTTGGGAGGCTATCAAGCCGAAATCCCGCGCCGCCTTCCTTGAAGCCCTCGCCCGCGAGGCGATCGAGGCCCGAGGCGGGGCCTTGACCTCCGAGACCGTTGTCGAGTCCTACGGCGACGGGCCGCCCCGCCCTGTCACCGTGCGCACCTTCACCCCGCCCCCAACCAAGGAGACCGTATGAACCAAACCTGGACATTAACCGACCAAAAGCGCTCTTTCGTCTGTGAGGGCCAGGAAGGCCCCTCTGAGGCCCGCAAGGCCCATCGCGACTACCGAGTCATCGATCCCCAAACTATCGCTCACAAGCTCTCCCAGGGGGGTCTACGGGCACGCTTGGCCTACGGGTCGAAGACAAAGGCCCATTTGAAGTCGCCATTGACCGCGATCTTAGAGGTCACGGACACCATGGTGGCCCTAAAGCCGGGCTATGACTCGACTTGCTGCATTTACTTCGACCACCGGGGCAAGGCCGCTGTGAAATTCACCGCGGGCCCCAAGCGTGTGGAATGCGCTAACATGTTCATGTGCCCCGACTTAAGCATCCACCACTGCTCGCTGCAGGCGGATCTCTTCCTGGCCACGCCGTGCTCGGTTGTTCGGGGCGTTTTACGCCGGGTCCGCGACCGCCTGGAGCGCCTGGAAAGCCTGAAGCGCACCCTGGGGGGCGCGATCCTGCCCGCGTTCGTCAAGAGCAAGGCCCCGCGGTTAGGCAAGCGCGTGTTCCACGAGTTCGCCCGCTACCGGGCCGCCTCGGGCAACACCCAGTGGTCGGCCCTCCAGGCGTTAACCGAGCCGTCCAACCGGCGCCTCGACGAGTTCGCAGGCCGCCTCCTCGGCGACCCTGACGCTTACCAGGCCATGCTGTCCGGCGGCGACATGGCCTTGCACCTGGAAAGGAACTGGAACTGACGAAACCGGGCCCACGCGGCCTGGTCGTCCGGGTTGGAATCCCGGGCCTGAAGAGTCTTCCTTTTTACCAGCCCCACCTGTATCATTGCTCTTTTCACCCACCCCAGAGGAACCTCTTATGTCGGTAGACACCATCACCCGCGTCGACCATACCCTCGGCTCCGCGGACTATCTGACCTTCATCGCCGAGCTCCTGCCTATGAACCGCCTCCACCGCCAGACCACGATCGAGTTGAACGCCTCGCTGGTAGCCGCCGGCTACGAGGCCGACACCTCCCACAACCGGAACGCCGTCCAGGCTGCGATCCGCACCATGCGCGCGTCGTCGTCGGTCGCGATCCTGTCCGACGGCAAGGGCTACTGGCTCTCCACCGATCGCGCGGAGATCGTCGAATGCGCCCAGCGTTTGCAGCGCCTGGCCCTGAAGAACCTCGAACTGGCTCACTCCCTTTTGGGGCACGTGTAATGACCGACACCCACCTGGCCATCCAGGTCAACGCCCTTACGGCCCAACTGGCAGCGGTCATGTCCCTCCTACACGCCCTCACCGAGCGCGTGAAGACCCTCGAAAACGCCCCCCACCCCGACGACGCCCAAATCCTGGAGGACCTCTTTGGTGAGTAGACAAGACGCCAAATTCGATATCAAGATCCCGGGCTCGTCCCGGGGTCTCCCTGACCGGGAGTTCAAGGTCACCGTCTCCCAAGGCAAAGGCATCACCGTGAGGTGCGCAGGCTCGTCCTCTTCCAGGACGATGCCCTGGCGCACGTTCTTGGCTCAGTGTCTGTTGGCCTGGGGGGAGATCCCCAACAACCAATCGGAGAGAGAATGATCCGCGTAACCACCCCTAAAGAGTTGGCCGCCGCTTTGCGCGGCGTTCACCACGAAGACATCCAATTGGCCCACGGGATCTTCGACTTCGGCAACGAAGAGTGTAAGTTCCGCGACGTCGACGGCCTCAACGTCCGCCCCGAGCCCGGGGCCACCGCCGTCATTGTCAGCGCCGGGCTGAGCTTCAAAAACGCCGCCAATGTCCAATGCTCCCACCTCCACGTCTACAACCGCGACCCGAAGCAACCGCGCTCGGAGCGGAGCCGGTGCGTCTCGATCGAGGCCGATTCCTGTCGCAGCATCTCCATCAAACAGTCCGCTCTCTTTTGGGCCACCGACCAGAACATCAGCGTGTGGGGGGATTATTCCCGGGAAGAGCCCAACACCTTCGGGTTTCGGAACTGCTTGATCGCCGGGGGGCGGAAGCGCTCGTCGCATAGCGAAGGCGACCGCGCCCAGGGCCATAGCATGGGCGCGATCGTTGGCAATAGGGGCATCCACACCTATTTCCAGGAATGCATCTTCGCCTACAACGACGACCGGAACCCGCGGTTCCAAGGCGACGTCTCCGGCACCGTGAAGAACTGTTACGTCGTCCACGCTCCCATCAAAGGCATCACGTTGGTGCGTAATTCCTCAGGCTCGCCGAGCGTCGATATTCGGTCGGCCACCAAGGTGACCCGCCTGACCAAGACGTCCGGGGACCTCCCGGCCCTCTCCCAACAGGCCCCCACCATGATCTTCGCTGAGGTGTTGAAACGCGTCGGCCCCAGGAACCCGCAGGCTCAGGTGGCGCGGCTGGTTGAGACCCTTCAAGCGGGCACCCCCTGGGCTAACGACCCCATGACGAACGGCCTCTCCCTGCCCTCCCTCGCCGCCCCCGAGCCCACTGCTGTGGAGTTGTTGGAAAAGGCCCTGAAGCTCCTGAAAGGCGAAGCATGAAAACCGACTGCCCCGACAACAACAGCCTGGTCCTGGTGCCCATGTGCGATCACCTGCGTGCGATCGCGTCGCCGTTATTGTGCGACCTGACGCCGCGTCAGCTCACCGACGTGAGGGACGCGGCGCTGGCCCGCGCCGTTGCGGCCCGCGGAACGGACGACGACCTCCCCGACATCAACGCTCGGCTGATCTGCCTGGCCCACCTTTTCGTTAACATCCTCCGCGAGGACAAGGTCGAACTCGACGCCATTCAGAGGCTCTACAATGCTCCAACGACTGACGTCTAATTCCGCGGGCAACGTGTCCATCTACCAGGTCTGCGGCCAGGAGGTGTATCTCGTTTACGAGGCCCGGTTCAACGCCCGCCCGGGTATGGCCCGGCTGGCGTTCGACGGCGAACTCGCGCGGCTGGTCTTGACCCAGGTGGCCGCGACCGGGCGCTTGAGAAACTTCTACGGCTCGAACCGCTTTCGCACCGCCGACGGCCGGTGGCTGCCCGCGACCAAGGGTAACGTGACCGAGCTTTTGACCTATACCAACGTGTTCTTCGCAGTGGGCCCCGCGCCCATCCCGGAGACGGGGGTGCCCGCGCCAAACTCCTTCGTGCAGGAGCAGGAGGACTCTATCGTCCAAGCGTGCGCCTACCTCGGGCAGTTGCAGGCCGGGGGCCTTTTCCACGTCTCGCCCCCGGACAACGAGTGGCGCGACTGCTTGGTCTCCGAGAGCCCGTGCATCCCCGAAGCGCGCGGGGTCCTACGGCACCCGATCTTCCCGGACGGCGACGCGGAAGGCTGGCTCGACGAGCGCCCGCCGGTGAGGAAGAAGGGCCCGGACACC
>Ga0114999_10005860_pt1 | contig 14343 bp, 15 predicted proteins | sample ArcticOcean_MG_C_3_FD_89820 | JGI IMG/M metagenome (GOLD analysis project Ga0114999, IMG submission 89820) | Marine microbial communities from western Arctic Ocean - ArcticOcean_MG_CB8_126 | ecosystem: Environmental > Aquatic > Marine > Oceanic | place: Arctic Ocean: Canada Basin | collected...
CGACGATGTCGGTGCCCAGCTCGGGATCGAGAACGCCGCGCAGGGCGGCTTCAACGGCCTTGATCTCTGTCATGGCCATATCGTAAGCTTGCCTCAAGGCGAATGTTCCCTACGCCGATAGTGCAAAAGCTGCGTATACTGTCGTCTCATACGATCTGCAGAAAAGCGGCTCCCCACAGGAGGCCTCGAAGTGATGACCAACGACCCCATCACGCTTAGCCAAGCTCCAATGCTCACGTCGGCGGCCGCTGACAAGGTGCGTCAGCTCATCGAAACCGAGGGTGACCCGGATCTGGCTTTGCGTCTTGCCGTGAAGTCCGGAGGATGCTCTGGGTTTTCCTACGAGATGTATTTCGACAGCACGACGGACGACGACGACATCGTCACCGAAACCGACGGAATCCGTCTTCTGGTAGATCCTTCGAGTGCCGAGCTTGTCATGGGCGCCAAAGTCGACTTCAAGGACTCCGGCCTTCAGGGCAGCGGTTTCGCGATCGAAAACCCCGGCCAGGCTCGCTCGTGCGGCTGCGGACAAAGCTTCTGCTAGCCGGAGCTTCTTAGCCGGAGCTACTGGTTTCTGCCGACTCGGCCGTCCTTAGGCCGAGTCCTACTCTTCTTCCCCGCTGGCTCCGGTTCCTCCAAAGGCGGCGCCTTGACCGAACCGGTTGAGTCGTTGCGACTGGTCTTGATGACGTCTTGCCGCGGGTCACTCGACATGCCACTCCGGACACGGCTGACTGCGGGACGACGAAAGAGCTTGCCGCGTGGTGATGCCGTCGTTTGCCCGTTGGCCGCTCTAGATTCCGGGAGACGACCGCCGCCAAACTCGGAAGGCTCCCATGCCGAAGATCATCCATCAGCTGCCGAACGCGCCGGCTGCGGTCGGTCCCTATTCCGTCGCCACTGAGGCACACGGATTCGTCTTTGTCTCCGGCCAGGTGGGCATCGACCCCGCCGCCGGGCGGGTCGTCACGGGCGGCACGGCAGCCGAAGCACGCCAGATCATGGCGAACCTCGAAAAGATCCTTGCCGACCTCGACCTCACTTTCGATGATGTAGCCAAGACGACCATCTTCCTGGCTGATATCAAGGATTTCGCGACCGTAAACGAGGTCTATGGGGGTTCCTTCGGTGGACACGATCCGGCCCGATCGACGGTTGAGGTGTCCGGCCTTCCGCTTGGCGTCAACATCGAGATCGAGATCGTCGCCGCCCGTTGAGCGGCACCGGCAACGCATCCCCCGTAGCAAGGGGTAACAAGGTGCTGGGTACCGTTTCGGTGTAGCCCCGCTCAGGGAAAAACGGAGACAGAATGAGTCTCGGTCCGTTAGGGCTGGTGCGCTCTTCCTTAAACTAGGCGCACAGCCTCCGTGGATGACGTCGACGGCTTGCGAACCTCCGAAGTAGTCGTATCCCATACCCGGGAAAGGATCTGCTCGGTAGTCCAAACTATCGCCGGATTCTCGGGTGAAACGGCGGTGTGAGAAAGTATGGGATCGGCTGCAACAATCGCGGCTTAGAACGCGTTGTTACTAACCGTGAAAGCGAGGAAACGATATGGTTTATCGAGCTGAATACATATGGATCGATGGACAGAAACCGACCGGAAAGCTGCGCTCAAAGACCAAGATCATCGCTGATGGTGAAACGCCGCCTCTCTGGGGCTTTGATGGCTCGAGCACCGAGCAGGCGCCGGGGAGTAACTCTGACTGCGTTCTGCGCCCCGTGTCCGTGAGGCCTGATCCGATCCGTGGCGGCGACAATGTCCTCGTTATGTGCGAGGTGCTGCTCACCGACATGACGCCCCACGAGACGAACACCAGGGCCGCCTGTGTCGAGGTGTACGAGCAGTTCAAGGACCACGAGCCATGGTTCGGGTTCGAGCAGGAGTACACGTTCTTTAAGGATGGTCGGCCTCACGGCCGGCCTGTGGGCGGCTACCCGGCGCCGCAGGGCGGGTACTACTGCGGGATCGGAGCCGACGAAATTTGGGGCCGCGACATTGTCGAGGCTCACACCACGAACTGCATCAATGCTGGACTCGATATCTCCGGCACCAATGCCGAGGTCTTGATCGGCCAGTGGGAGTTCCAGATCGGTCCGGTCCCGCCTGTCGAGTTGGGTGACCAGGTGTGGATGGCGAGATGGCTCCTCTACCGCACCGCAGAGGATTTCGACATCTCCGCCCACCTCATGCCCAAACCTGTGAAAGGCGACTGGAACGGAGCTGGCGCTCACACCAACTTCTCAACCAAAGAGACCCGTGACAACTACGACGCGGTGCTGGTGGCATGTGAAGCTTTGGGTGCCACGCACGACGAGCACATTCATCAATACGGTGCCGGAATCGAGGAGAGGCTCACCGGACTGCACGAGACTGCACCATGGACGGAGTTCAACTACGGCGTGTCGGACCGCGGCGCTTCGGTGCGCATTCCGTGGCAGGTTCACCTCGAGGGCAAGGGTTATATCGAGGACCGCCGCCCCAACGCGAATGTGGACCCGTACGTCGTGACCCGCCTGATCACCAAGACGGTGTGCAGCGCTCTCGAGGCGTAGCCGGGAGCGGTACCGGCCGGTAACCAGCGACCCCGCTTGATGGCGCGGCTTCGCACATGGAGAGTCTATTCCGACTCCGTCCAGATTGGATTGAAACGGTTGCTCGGTCGCGCCTTCACGTACGGCCGGTTCCCGCAGGGTTGCTAACCGCCTGCGGCCGCCTTGGCAGCGGCCGTCGCCTGAGTGAGGTCGGTAACGGCGGTGGCAAAGCCGTCAAGGGCGGCCTGCCTGATCTGACCGGTGTCCGGGGCTTGAAGGCCCGAAACCATGTCGTTGGCAGCGATCAGCATCTCGGCGGCGCTACTTCGCACCGGATCCCACACCGACGCAAGGCTCTCCGGAACGCTCGTGGCCGCAACGCTCTCCGAAAAATCTGATGTTCTCGTTGCGAAATCGCGAAGTGAATTCAGAGCAAGAGTGAAGTTACGCCCCGATTCCCACGTCGTGTTGATGTCGTTCGCCTCGAGGAGCAGGTCGTCGGCGGCAGCAGCAACCGTGTCGGCGGCAAGCACGAACTCGGCTATCTCCGCCGGCATAGTTGTCGTTGTGGTGGTGTTGACGACAACCACGGCAGTTGTGGTCGTGGCGAAGTCGTCCTGCGGTTCCGTGCTGGCTGTAGGGGCGGCCCCGGAGGTGGCGTCGGGCGCGGGAGGCAGTGCATTCACGAACACCCACGTGAACCCCACGATTGCGACGACGACAAGCGGAAGGATCCAGCGGCCGGGTTTTGGGTCAGTTCTGCTCACGCAGCGAAGATAGCCGGAACCCGGCGAAGCGAGCTTCGACGTCGGCAAGCGGTAGCCTCGGCGAATGGAAATCACCGGAAGGAACGCTCTCGTTACCGGCGGGGCCCACCGTGTCGGCAAGGCAATCACGCTCGCGTTGGCGGCAAGAGGGGCGAACACCTACATCCACTACAACAGGTCTGCGGAACCTGCGGAAGAGACCGCTGCCGAAGTCGAAGCTCTCGGCTCTTCGGCGGCCGTCGGCCCTGCCGACCTTGGCGACCCCGGCAATGCTGGCGCACTTCTTGCTGAGGCCACAGCCGTGATGGGGCCCATCTCGATCCTCGTCAACAGTGCCAGTGGTTTCCCGTCGGATCGGCTCGAGGATGTCACTCTCGAGGGCTGGCGCCGAACCCAGGACCTGACGCTTGCTGGCCCGGTGTTCCTCACCCAAGCTTTTGCAGCATCGCTTCCAGCCGACATAGAGGGTGCCGTGGTCAATGTCAGCGATGTCAAAACGCTGAGGCCGAATAGGGAGCACTTCTCGTACATCGTCGCCAAGGGCGGTATCGATTCATTCACGTATGCCGCAGCACTGGCATTGGCGCCCCGTATTAGGGTCAACGCAGTTGCCCTTGGGGTGATCCTTCCCCCGCCCGGCCGCGGGGACGACTATGCAGAGAACCTCGCCGCTCAGGTGCCCATGCGGCGACCAGGAGGCACCGAGCCGGTTGCCGCCGCAGTCGTCTCCCTGGTCGAGAACAGCTACATCACGGGCGAGATCGTGCGCATTGACGGCGGCGGTCATCTCGTCTGATTCGACCGTTACGCTTTCCCGATGCCCCGAGACAAGGTTCGGATCGTCGACCTCGCCGCTACCGGCATCATCGGCATCAAGCCCGATGAGCGGGTCACGCCACAGGAGATCCTGGTGAATGCCACCCTCTGGGTCGATACGGCACGAGCGGCCGCCAGCGACGATATCTCCGACGCCGCCAACTACCGGACCATCGCCAAGGCGCTGATCGCCCACGTCGAGAGGGGCGAACCGATGCTCGTTGAGCGTCTCGTCCAGGAACTGGCCGATCTCATTTTTGCTATCGAACCGCTCGCAGATGAGGTCGAAGTCAGCGTTGAAAAGCCCGGCGCACTCCGGCATGCTCGATCAGTGGGAATCACCATCCACCGCTCGCGCGTTGACAAGGGGCAGAGTTAGGGAGAACCCGGTATGCACGACCACGAGACCATGAAAGACGTCATCATCTCGCTCGGGTCGAATATCGATCGAGAGCGGCACCTTCCCGAGGCAATCAGGCTGATACGCCGTAACCGGCAGATCGATGTCTACAAGGTGAGCCGGTTTTTCGAGAGTGACTCCATCGGAGGGCCAGATGACGCTCCTGCCTATTTCAACGTCGCTCTATGGGCTTGCACCGATCTCGAACCGGGCGAGTTGCGCGATGCGCTCCGTGGAATCGAGGGTGTTCTCGGCCGTCGGCGAGACGGCGATCCGAACGACCCGAGAACCATTGATCTAGACATCACCTATTACCAGGGCGTAACCGAAGACTTTGGAGATTGGCGGCTGCCGGATCCCCAGGCTCTTACGGTCCCCCATGTGGCAGTACCGATCGCTGACGTTGCTCCTGATTGGGAGCATGACATCACCGGGCAATCGGCCAATGACATCGTGACCCAACTCGAAAATGGCGGTCGGAGCGTGCGGCCGGTTAGCGCCATCACGCTCAGTGCTCCGTACCAGACCCGAACGCCCCAGGACTGGGACGACAACCCAGAGGTGTATGCGCCGCACCTCGAGTCGCTCGTCCGCGAACAGCTTCTCGAAATTGGTGAGGATCCAGATAGGGAGGGTTTGCGCCGTACGCCGCTGCGAGTGGCGAAGGCGATGGACTTTCTCACCAGCGGCTATTCCACCTCGCTGGACGACGTCGTCAACAGTGCCTTATTCGATGCAGAAGGCGCGGATGAGATGGTGCTGGTCAAGGGGGTCGAGTTCTACTCGATGTGTGAGCACCACATGCTGCCGTTCTTCGGAAAGGCGACGGTGGCGTACCTTCCGGACAAACAGATCATCGGGCTGTCGAAGATCGCCCGGATCGTCGATCTCTATGCCCGCCGTCTTCAGGTTCAGGAACGCTTGACGAACCAGGTTGCCGACGCCGTCGAGCGAATTCTCGATCCCCACGGAGTAGCGGTCACCATCGAGGGAAAGCACCTGTGCATGATGATGCGCGGCGTCCAGAAGCAGGACAGTTCGATGACGACGAGCGCGATGCGGGGCACGTTCAAGAGCGACGCCCGGACCCGCTCTGAATTCCTCGACCTTTCGACGAGCTGACTTCGGTGGCGAGGCGACGACGAAGCCAGGCCCACGGCCCGATGCCGTAGTCGCGGAACCTTGCGCTCTAGGTAGAGGTAGCCTTCCGCCATGCCATTGACCGACACGTACGGCCGGCGCTTGCGGGATCTTCGGATCTCGGTCACCGACCGGTGCAATTTTCGGTGCACATACTGCATGCCGAAGGAGGTCTTTGACCGCGAATGGTCGTTCCTGGCCCGGGATCTGCTCCTGAGCTTCGAAGAGATCACCCGTCTGGCTGCCGTCTTCGCAACACTCGGCGTCGAGAAGATCCGTCTCACGGGCGGTGAACCGATGATGCGGCGCGGTCTTCCGGATCTGATTGGCCATTTGGCTGCGATCGAAGGCATCGATGACATCGCGCTCACCACCAACGGGTCGCTTCTTGAGCGACACGCGGCGGCGCTGGCGCTCGCAGGACTGAACCGGGTCACCGTTAGCCTTGACTCGCTCGACGACGAGACCTTCATGGCAATGAACGACGTGGGCTTTCCAGTCGCCAAGGTCCTCGCTGGTATCGCAGCGGCAAAAGAACACGGCCTTAGCCCGGTGAAGGTGAACGTCGTGGTCAAGCGCGGTGTCAACGATCAAGACGTTGTCCCGATGGCCGAGCACTTTCGGGGCTCGGGCCACATCGTCCGGTTTATCGAATACATGGACGTTGGGCGCACCAACGGGTGGCGGCTCGACGACGTCGTTCCGGCCGCAGAGATCATTGAAGCCATAGGAGCTATGCACGCTGTCGAGCCGATCGATGCCCGGTATCCAGGTGAGGTGGCCCAGCGTTGGCGGTACGCGGACGGTACGGGCGAGATCGGAGTCATTTCCTCGGTTTCCCAGCCGTTTTGCGGCACGTGTTCACGAGCTCGCATCTCGGCCGAGGGAGTGCTGTACACCTGTTTATTCGCTACCAGCGGCACGGATCTACGAGGACCGATGCGCGACGGTGCCACGGACGAAGACCTGCTCTCCGTTGTCGAAGGAGTGTGGGCGAAGCGCACTGATCGCTACTCGGAGATTCGCAGCGAGGCGACCTTGGATCTGCCCAAGGTGGAGATGAGCTACATCGGGGGATAGCGACGCGGCCGCTTCTGCGTGTTCCTTTGTTACCCTCGGTCTCTCTTAAACAGCACTATTGTTCTCAGTACATCGGGTTGATACCTTGTGATGATGGACGAACGGCGTGAAGACGCGGCCAAGAGCAGGCAGAGCGATTCGAGTCCATACCGTGGTCCTCTCTTGTTCCTCCGAAAGATGCCGGCCGCAAGCGTCTACTCGTCATGGCAGGCACCGTGCTGATTGGAGTTCTGGTCGGTCTCGCAGCGGGGAGCGTGTTGCGTCGAGACGGCGGCCGGAGCACCGTGGTCACCTTGCCGCCGATCGCGGCAGCCACACCAGCGGCCGTGGCCCCGGACCTCATCGAACGAGCCGACGACCCGGTGCCCATCTCCGCCGATCAGTCGCCACCGCTTCTCATCGAACCGAGTAGTGCCGTTGCGCCCGTGGCCCCTCGCTTGTACTCCGAGGCCGACCTCATGGCCGTGCTCCCAGAAGAGGAGATGAGGGCGGCAGTGATGCGCGCCGAGTGGTTCGTGACCGACTTCTTCACCGTGGACGGCGCTTCGTCGGCGGAGAGCGACGTGACGGCGGCACTTGCCACGCCCCCCGACGAGGTCCCGCTTCCGCACGCGACCGCGACGGACGGCATCTCCTATGTCGAATGGGCGCGTGCTTTCTTCGTCGAACCGGTCGAACCCGGGATCTACCGGGTTTCTGTTGCGTTCCGGACGCTGCTGACCTGTCTCGTTCGCGAGTGCGCGCAGTGGCCGTTTCGGTGCGCGTTGGCTCTCGCGGAGCCACGATCGTCACCGATCTGCCCTCTCCGCTCGGCTCGCCGGCCGCTTTGTTGGCAGAGCCGAAGCCGTTCACCGAGGCAGAGGCTCCCGACGACGTTCTGGCTGCGGCATTCGCCGCTGCCATGAATGTGGGGAATGACCCGGCGCCGCTGCTAGCGGGCACCGACGACGAAGGCTGGCGCGTTGTCGTCATGGTCGGCGGCGAATCGGGGATGCGTTGGCCACTGGTCGTGCGACCCTAGAGCTCAGATGCGCGCCGCAATCAGCCCGATATGGCCAGCGCCCTTTTGCCGAACCATCCGGGACCGAGCGAACTCGAGAGCCACGATTGGCTACCGCACCGACCGGACAAACCGACAAGGTAGTGACCAGACGGCCGGGGGAGATTCGCTTTGGGGCCCGAAAGTTCAGATGACGGTCGTCGGGACCTGGGCCGAGAGGTCGTAGGCGCGGCGTATCAAACGCCACCTCACCCGGGCCACATCCTTGAGCGTTGTGACGTAAGCGAGCGAGGTGATGGACCCGCCGGCAACGTGGGCCCATGTCACGGGAACCTCTACGGCCGGGAAATCGAACCGACGCGCCAGCGTTAGCAGTTCGACGTCGAATCCCCACCCGTCGATCACGCATCGACTGAACACGGCCTCTGCGGCGTCGGCGGACAGCAGCTTGAAGCCTCGCTGCGAGTCGTGCACACCTGGAGGCGCCATCGCCCGGATGAAGAGGTTGCCCAGCTTGCCCAGAGCGGGACGCAATCCTCGTTGAGGCTGATCAACCCGTGCATCTTCGACGCCGATGGATCCGAAAGCCACCCCACTGCCGCCCATGGCGCCCAGGGCAACGCGCAAACTGTCGTACTCGCCGATGGGTGTGGAGCCGTCGGCGTCGGTAAAGAGCCGGTGTTCGCCGGTCGCGGCCAGCATGCCCTCGCGCACGGCGTGGCCCTTGCCCCGGTTGACGGGGGTGCGGATAACCCGAACGGCCGAACCGCCCACCTCGCGGGCGACGTCCTGGGTTTTGTCGACGGACCCGTCGTCTACGACGATTATCTCCGTGTCGTCTGCGCGGTCTTCAGCAAATGTGAGCAGGGAACGGAGAGTGGGCGCAAGACGCAGTTCCTCGTTGTCGCCGGCACGATGACTGAGAGCGAAGTCATTTGTTGGTCCTTGTACCTTCGATGAGCGGCCGACGATCGCGGTTACCCCTCCAACTTATCGGCTCGTACGCCGATTACTTGACATCCTGGGATCGCGATGACGCGGGAATGGCGCGCTCGTCCCAAATGTTCTATTAACGACGCGTTTTCTATCTACCGTGCAATCGCTCATCCCACCTTGGAGTCCATGTCATGCCCGCCGTAACAACCGACGACATCCTTAGCCTTCCCCGGGTCCAGCCACCCTCGCCGCTGTTGGCTCGTGAACGCGGCGTGAGGTCGGTGACCACTGCTCCAGGCGGATTCGAGGGGGAGGGGTTTCCCGTAAAACGTGCCTTCCAGGGCGTCGACCTTGCCCACCTAGATCCCTTTATCCACCTCGATCAAATGGGTGAAGTCGAGTATGCCCCGGGTGAGCCAAAAGGGACTTCCTGGCATCCGCATCGGGGCTTCGAGACCGTCACCTACATGATCGAAGGCATCATGGAGCACCAGGACTCCGAGGGTGGCGGAGGGGTGATATCCAACGGGGACACTCAGTGGATGACGGCTGGCAAGGGAATCCTGCACATCGAGCGACCGCCCGAACAGCTCGTCGTCTCCGGGGGCCTCTTCAACGGCTTCCAACTTTGGGTCAATCTTCCGGCGAGGGACAAGATGCTTGCGCCCCGCTATCAAGACATTCGGGGTGGCGAGGTTGCCTTGCTCACGACCCCCGACGGTGGCGCTCTCCTTCGGCTCATTGCAGGCAGCCTCGACGGTCATTCCGGTCCCGGCGACACCCATACGCCGATCACGATGATCCATGTCACGATCTCGCCAGGCGCCAGAGCGCAACTGCCATGGCGGTCCGATTTTAATGCGCTCGCCTATGTCCTCAACGGCCAAGCAACCTTTGGGCTCGAGGGTCGGCCGGCGCATATGGGCCAACTGGTTGTGTTCGAAGACGGTGACGCAATCACGATCACCGCTGCCGAAAGCCAGGAATCTCGCAGCCCTGACCTCGACGTCCTGCTGCTCGGAGGCCACCCGATTCGCGAGCCGGTTGCCTGGCACGGGCCTTTCGTCATGAATACTCGCGAGGAGTTGATCGAGGCCTTTGAGGACTACCAGAGCGGTGTCATTGGCACCGTCCCGCACACGGGACCGGAGGACGAACCGCCCGTGTGACCCGCGATCTCGCGAGCGCTGCGGCGTCGTTGCCAAGACATAGGTAGCCGGCTACCTCAGAGCTACCGTGGCACGTTCCCCGACCGCGAGTCGATCACCACAGTGCCATCCGCTCAGCAACTCATCGCGTTCACCCATTTGCCCAAGACGGCGGGAACGTCACTGCACCACGTCCTGCGGCGTACCTTCGGCATGCGCTACCTCGTCGTGGCGAAAGAAGACACCCATTCCGGCGTGTTCACCCAGGCGGACCTGGCGCGAATTCGGCGCCGCTACCCGAGACTCCGGGCGTTTGGTGGGCACCTCATTCTCCCGACGCGCGAACTCGAGGACATCGAGGGTGGCGTCCGCTTCATGACGATGCTGCGCCGACCGGCCGAGCGATGTGCTTCCCATTACGCCCACGAGAGGGCAAGAAGGGGAACTACGACTCCCTTCCCGGAATGGGTTGCCCAACCGAGACTGCGCAACGCCCAGACCCGTCGTTTCTCTGATCCGGCCGATGCGGACGTCGCCATTTCCGTGTTCGAGGAGAAGTTCTTTTTTGTCGGCCTGGTCGAAGAATTCTCGTTGTCGCTCGACTTACTCAGGCACGATGTTCCCGATCTGGCCGTCCCCGAAGAGGCCGTACCTCGCAATCCGAGCCGCTCCGGGGAGATAAAGGCAGCCGTTCTGTCAGACCCCGCTGCGCTGGCCGCAATTGAAGAAACTCAGGCTGAGGATGTGAAGCTCTACAACTACGTAAAGAACACCATGTGGCCTGATCGGATTGGTCGCATGTCGACTTCGAGAGCTGCTCCTCCCCGTGAGATGACAGCCGAAATGCGTGCGCGGCTGAGCAACATGAAAGAGCGCGTACTTTTCGGCGTGCAACGGCGGATTGCCGGATCGAGCAAAGATCGGGTCGGCTGACTCAACGAGTCTCCACGGATGCAGCCAGAAGCCCCGGTAGCTGCGGCGACATGCCAGAGTTCCGATATGAGACGCATCGTTCTTGCGCTGGTGGCCGTCGCATTCGTCGCGGCCGCATGTTCCGACCCGGCACCGCTTAGCGGCGCTGCCGCGATCACACCGGCTCCAACGGGTAGCAGCGAACCTACGCCTGCTCCACCGACCGCTGCCCCATTGCCCTCCACACGGAAACCTCTCTCACCTCAAGACTCGGTAACGACGGCGGGCTCGGGTGTCGAGCCCGGGGCGGCGGGCACCGTTGTTCACAGTCGTGTCGGTATAGGAGACGAGTACTACCCGTTCTTAGGCAATCCCGGGTACGACGTGCAGGCCATCCGATTCGAGGAGCTTGTGAATGCTTCGCTGTCACAACAGGCCGGTGGCGGCATCGAGGGGCGCTACGAAAGCCTGTGGCGAAACGAGTCAGCTGCGTCAACCATTGGCGAGCTTGTTCTGGATTCATCACGTCTCGCCCAGTACTCAGGCTGGTTGACGACACTCCTCGCGGATTCAGAATCCCCCCTCGCTGGGACGGTCCGCTTTGTAATCGATGACCGTGGTTACGCCGCGACGGGAGGCACCCTTACCCAGCGGATAGCCGATGTGGCCGATATAGTCGACATTCCCGGCGGTAGTGCGGCGAAGAACGGTTTTGGCCAGACCTTCGAACCGAGCACATTCTCGGTGGGTCTCGCGATGCTGGCCGACACGATCGATGCAACCCGTGCGAGTGGAAGTGAGTTCGTTCTATTCAACATGCCCGAACACGGTGACAAGTTTCTGAGTCGTGACGACGGGGCTGCCCGCTACGAATCCTATGTGGAGGCCCTAAGCAACCTTGCCGCGGAGAAGGGAATTGTGTTCGTGGATTTCACCAACGCCGATGCTTCGATTTATGCCGACGACGAACCCTTCGCCGACTTTCACCACATGACGCCCGATGGGGCAAAGGACCTGACGCAGCGGCTTGCCGATGAATTCATCTCGGGGTCCTTGCGAGGTCTGCTCGGGGCGATCGGTGCCTGATCTACATGGGGCGCTGACGCTGACCAGAGGTGTCACCAACAACGGTGACTACCGAAGCGCTCCCGGCGATTGGGCCAAGTATCAGCCGAAATGCGACTCGAGGATCGTCTGGGCCTCCGCAGCGATGATGTCCCAGTCGATGTCCGGTATCTTGGAGAGAGTTACGAAGTCCGCCGTCATGAAGATGCTCGTCACGCCGTCGATGGCCAGAAGTGCCGACGCCATCACATCGTCAGTGTCGTCACCTGCGGCGAACGTCTTCGGTCCGCCGACATCTTTCCCGACGGAGAACTTGAGGGCATTCGGATTTGGCGTCGAACTAATCGTGACGGGCACTGAGTTCTCCCGGTTGTTGATGGATCGATCGTAGTGAGTCCTGAACACATCGCCGCGCCGGTAAGCGCTGACCTAGTGCTGGGTGTTGACGTTGGTGGCACGTTCACCGACCTGGTGATTTGGGACGGTCGCCGGATCGCATCGGGCAAGGTTTCGACGACTGTCGATCAGAGTGATGGTGTCGTCTCGGGCGCAGCAGAGATCGGCGGTGAGGCAGCGGACAGGTTCTTGCACGGAACCACGGTGGCGACAAATGCCCTGCTCGAGAGGAAAGGGGCGAGGACGGCTCTGATTACCTCGGAAGGGTTTGCCGATGTCATTGAGATCGGACGCCAGGACCGCCCGTCGCTGTATGACCCATTCATAGACCGGGCCGAACCCCTGGTGCCCCGTGAATCCCGCTTCGAAGTACCGCACCGTTCTTCTTCGGATTCCTCGCCTGCGGGAGGTGATGCTGCGCCGAACGAGGCGGTACTCGGCATCGTTCTCGACGGTCGGACGTTGGACGCCCTTGGCGGATATGACTCGGTCGCTGTCTCGCTCCTCTACGGCTATGCCGATCCCGGAAAGGAGTCGGCCGTTGCGTCGCTTCTGAAACAGCGCTGGCCCAACTTGGTTATATCCCTGTCCAGCGACGTTGCCCCCGAGTTCCGCGAGTTCGAGAGGACCTCTACGACCGTTCTCAACGCATACCTTCAGCCTCTGGTGGGCAGATACCTTTCAAACCTGGCTACCCGTATCGAGGAGGCCGGGATGTCGACGGCCGTCTCCGTCATGAGGTCGTCGGGCGGCCTGTTGTCGCTCGATGAGGTGATCGAGCTTCCGGTGGCGGCATTGCTGTCGGGACCAGCGGGCGGAGTCGTTGCCGCCGGGGCGCTGGGAGATTCTCTGAGCCGGAAGCATCTGATCTCCTTCGATATGGGTGGTACGTCCACCGATGTGTGCCGCATCGACCATGGCCGGCCGCAGGTGACCTACGGCAGGGATATCGCGGGCTACCCGTGTCTCCAACCGGCAGCCGCCATCCACACCGTCGGTGCTGGTGGCGGCTCGATTGCCTGGATCGACCCCGGGCTTTCCCTGCGCGTAGGTCCTCACAGCGCAGGTGCCGATCCGGGACCGGCTGCCTACGGACGTGGCGGTGATGTCCCAACCGTTACAGATGCCAATCTTGTTCTGGGTCGGATCGATCCCAACGCCAACCTCGCAGGTCGGCTCGAACTGCATGCCGGCTTCGCCCGTGATGCGCTGTCGTTGGTTGGCGACAGGCTGGGCTTGACGGCAAAGGAAGCAGCTCTGGGAGTCGTCAAGGTCGTCGAGGAGGTTATGGCAGGAGCGCTCCGCCGGGTATCGATCGAACAGGGGGCCGACCCGCGCGAGTCCAGTCTGGTGGCTTACGGGGGAGCAGGCGGGTTGCACGCCACTGCTCTGGCGCGGGCCCTCGATATGGCGGGGGTCATCATCCCCCTGCACGCCGGAGTGTTCTCGGCTCTCGGGTTACTACTCAGTCCGCCACGAATCGATGTTGCTCAAACTGTTCTGCTCCGGTCGGAGGAGGCCGGTCGGCTCGATGGTGCCCTTGCTGGTGTTCGCCAAGCCGCCGGCGAAAGACTCGTCGAGTCCGGCACCGAGCAGCCTGTGATCGGGTCGTATGTGGACGTGCGTTATCTAGGTCAATCTCACGAGATCTCGGTGGCGTATGAGCCCGGCACCGGCTGGGACTCACTCGCCGGCCGATTTCACACTATGCATTTCGACCGCAACGGCTATTCGCGTCCCGACGACCCGATTGAGGCAGTAACCCTTCGCGCCGAGGCAACCGGTGTCGCGGCGCTGTCGTGGGATCAGCTTCCGCCGCCTGATCCCGAGGGGGATCGGGTAGTGGGAACGCGACCGGTTCTCACGAATGATGCTCAGGTGGAGGCCATCGTGTATCGACGGGCCGGGCTCGCGCCGGGTGACGAGGTCACCGGTCCGGCCCTGATCGAGGAATCTGAAGCTACGTCGTACCTGCATGCAGGAGATCACGGCGTTGTCCTCGATAGCGGAGCGATCGAGGTGGGCTGGTGATCGTCGATGCCGTAACTCTTGAGGTCGCCAGAAATCGACTCGCCGCTGTGGCCGACGATATGGGGGTAGTGCTGCGCCGTACCGCATATTCGCCGAACATCAAGGAGAGAGCCG
>Ga0114999_10005868_pt1 | contig 14335 bp, 12 predicted proteins | sample ArcticOcean_MG_C_3_FD_89820 | JGI IMG/M metagenome (GOLD analysis project Ga0114999, IMG submission 89820) | Marine microbial communities from western Arctic Ocean - ArcticOcean_MG_CB8_126 | ecosystem: Environmental > Aquatic > Marine > Oceanic | place: Arctic Ocean: Canada Basin | collected...
AATTCCAGCAGGGATGAAAGATTTTCATCTTCTGGCGTGATATGGAACACACCGGCGCCGCCATTACCGTAGAGGGGCTTGACGATGATGTCTTCATGTTTGGCCCTGAACGCCGTGATCTGGTCGACATCACGTGAAATCAATGTCGGCGGCATGAGGTCTGGGAAATGGGTTAGAAATAATTTTTCTGGCGCATTACGAACGTGGGCCGGATCATTAACCACCAAAGTATCCGGGTGAATATGCTCCAACAGGTGGGTCGCGGTGATGTAGCCCATGTCAAAGGGCGGGTCTTGGCGCATCAAAACCACATCTATGGATTTAAGATTAAGGGTTTCAAAATCCCCTAAGGTAAAATGATCGCCCCTCGTTCGTTGTACCGTAAGCGCGCGCGCCCGGGCGATGACTTGTCCATCCACCAAAGACAAATGTTCCGGCAGGTAATGATAGAGTTTATAGCCCCTTTGTTGGGCCTCCAACGCCAGAACGAAGCTGCTATCGCCCTCGATGTCGATGGACTCGATGGGGTCCATTTGTATGGCCACCTGAAGACTCATGGTTCATGCCCTAATACCAAGTTGCAGTAATAATGTTTTTGGGGAAGTATTTCTAGTTAAGTCGCGCACGCAGTTCTTGCAACAAATTCGTCGTGCTGTAGCGAGCAGAATCACCCGTATCAAGGCGAATATATTCTTCAAGTGCGGCGACGGCCTGTTTTACGTTATCGATGCGGGCGTACAGTAACCCAGCTTCACGCCATAATTTAGGTTGGTCCGGCGCAAACAACAACATGGCCTCAATTGTTTCCAGGGCTTCGTCCAAATTCTTTTCGCGCAACTGACGGACCTTAATATTATTCTGAACACGAAGTAAAATTTCGCGTTTGTTGGCCGAGTCATACAAGGCAGGCGTCAGTTCTGCGTGATTGCCGACGACGGCCTTTAGCAAATCTCTTAAATCACGCGCCGTGACCTCTCCGCCACCGGCGTAGGGATCAATCAATACGCGTTCACCAAAGTGTTCCAAGCGCAGCAAAAAACGTCCCGGAAAGTCGATGCCTTCCGCTTCCCACCCAAGCTCCGTCGCGACGTAAAGGTAAATGACGCACATAAGCACCGGCAGTCCGGAGCGCCGATCAATGACGTGCGATAGGTTGGCGGCGTCCAGGTCTTCAAACGCCTCTTCCGTCCCAAGATACCCATATCGGCGGGAAATAACCTGGTGAAGCGCTTCGACCCTGAGTTCCAGGTCCGGGTCTTCCTGGCCAGTTTTGGCATAACGCCCGACTTCGGAAACCAAGCGCTTTAAATGTCGATGATAGGGCTCCAGCTTAAGGCCCGGACGCCCAGCGGCGGACAACCAAAGGGCGGCATCGGCAAGATCTATTTCATGATCGGCTTGTTTGCCAATACGGGTAAGGCGGGTTCGAATGTTGGCAGCAGGCCGCATCAACGAAGCCTTTCACTTTTTAACCGCACATGGCTGACAACTTTGCGGACATAGCTGATGGCGCGGGCATGGCTCTTAATTCGGTTGAGCTCCGCTATGTTTTGGCCGATGCCGATCAGGTAAACAGTACCGTTTACCGTCTCGATGGCATAATTAATGGCAAAGATATGTTTATCGAAGGTTACCTTGGTTTTTAATTGCGCTGTAATCCACGAATCTCGGGTCAGGTCCCACACACCAGAATTTGCAATTTGAATTTCGTTGTAGACTTTTTTGACGCCCGGGACTTTCCAGGTTAGGCGCACCGCTTCGGCCTGAAGGTGCGCGTCTTTTTTGGATAGCACGCCGGTCAGCAGCGCGCGGCCTTCATAAACTTCAATGCTAACCCGTACCGGAATGCGAACATTAAACTCCGTCCAATTACGAATTATATTGAATTCCAAGCGGGTATCGATGGCGGCAGTTTCCAGTCCTCTTTCTTGTGCAGCACCTACTCCCGTGGCCGCCCCCACGCCAATAGCGGTCGAGCATCCACTGAGGGCAATGGCGATTGTCAAAATGCTGCCTAAAGAACAAAATTTCGACTGGGGTACCTGTGTTGCCATACTAAATCCCTTTTAAGGTGCTAATCCTGACATCAGTTTACCGGGTTTTGCCTGTCAACGGGAAGGGCTTGTTTGGGGTTATTGTCCTTCCCGCCACGCATCGGATAGGTGGCGCGGCCAAGATCCTGGCACGACCAGCATGGCATCGAACCGCATATTCATGTTAGAAAGCCCCGGAAATTTTGCAATGTATGCTTTTACAGCTCGGGTTATTCGCTCGCGTTGACGAAAGCTCAGGGACTCAGTGGCCTCAAATTGGGTGGCCCGTGCTTTAACTTCAACGAACACAAGCAATCGACCACGTCGGGCAATGATGTCGATCTCGCCGACGGGAACGCAAAAACCTCGGGCAAGTATGCGATAGCCTTTCAGCAGCAGGACCCATACACACAACGTTTCTGCGAATCGGCCTCGCTGCCAGGCCCGCCTCTTGTATTTTGCCGGAGCTATTCTTGGGTTTTTTTTACCGAACTCATGGATTAATTTTTTTAAGTGCTAAAGCGCGGGCATAGACGTCGCGTTTTGGCCATCCTGTCGCGTCTGCAACTTCGGCGGCGGCATCGCGGACACTTGCCGATTTCAATGCGACAGCAAGCAGGCCACCGATATCTTCTTCCGTTGCAATTTGTTCGGCCATTGGCGGGCCGACCACAATTGTGACTTCTCCTTTGGGAGGACCTTCCGCGGCATAAGTTCCCGCCAGCACATCCAAAGAACCCCGCCGTACTTCCTCGAACATCTTTGTCAGTTCGCGGGTCACGGCCGCGGGCCGAGGACCTAAAATTTCTGACATATCCCCCAGGGATGCTGCCAATCGTTTTGCCGATTCTAAAAATATTAAGGTGGCGGGGATGTTGGCGAGTTCTTTCAGGGCCTTCTTCCGCTTGCCGGACTTGTTTGGCAGAAATCCGGCAAAAAGAAATCGGTCTGATGGCAGGCCTGACAGGACCAGGGCGGTTAAGGTTGCAGATGGCCCGGGTAGCGCCGTTACCGGCAAACCCTCTTCGGCGAAGGCTTGAACCAAATTCAATCCTGGATCCGAAACCACCGGAGTGCCGGCATCGGACACCAATGCCACCATTTCGCCGTTTTTAACGCGTCTTATGATAGCTGGCCGCGCTTTTTCGGCATTATGTTCGTGATAGGGGGTCATCTTGGCGGAAATATCATGAAGACCCAAAAGCTTGCCTGTGACCCGCGTATCTTCGCAGGCGATAACATCACAGGTTCGCAAAACCTCTAGTGCGCGCAGGGTGATATCGCGGACATTGCCAATTGGTGTGGCGACAACATACAGGCCCGGGGAATGCCTGGGCTCACTATTTTTACCGAGCGGTTTACTCAGTCCGTGTTGGTCGGTAGGCTCTTCCTGTTCGGTCTCCGGAGACCGATTGGAACCGCGAGAATGTAGGGGGGCGACGGATGCGTGGTTCGGGTTCTTACCCGATGACTTTTGGGAGTCGGTTGCCTGGAGGCCTGGTCTCTGGGATTTGGGTCGTGGCATGTGTCGCCGCCATGGGTATTTTATTGTCCGGCTGTAAGTCTTCAGAAATTCCCGGGTGGAAGCAACTAAATTCAGTCATGGACGGTGGATCGGCTGCAGTTCCGACCCGGGCTCCTACCCCAAAAACACCCCTGCAACAACAGGCGGCGGCTCAGACCTCTCATCCGAAGGTGGCCTCTCATCCGACGGTCGCTGTTGAAACGGCCCCTCAGCCTGCGCCACCTCCACCTCCAGCGATCATCATGCGGCCCCCGTCTACTTCGATGCCACCCCCCAATACGAGAAATACATTTACAAATACGGATGTGCCGCCGGGTTATAACGCGCCATCTAGCCCAAGTACCCGAGAAGTGAATAAAGGTCCGTCGTTCGTTCCTTTATTGACCCGTTCAACCGGGACAATTGATGCCAGGACAATTGAGGAAGGACCGTCCTATCAAAATCAGTCGCCACCACCACCGCCTCCGGCAGAGGGGGCCGTTCGTGTGGCGCTGTTGTTGCCGTTGTCAGGTCCGAATGCGGCGGTCGGCAAGGCCATGTTAAATGCGGCTCAGTTGGCGATTTTTGCTTTTGCCGCAGACGGGTTAGAGCTGTTGCCGCAAGATACAAAAGGCACGCCAGAAGGTGCTGTGGAAGCAGCGGCCCTGGCAATTGGCGATGGCGCGGAGCTCATTTTAGGGCCGTTGTTGTCGGCATCGGTCAAGGCAGTTTCGCCGCATGCTCGGGCTGCCAACGTTCCCGTGCTTGGTTTTTCCAGTGATCGAACTGTTGCTGGGCTGGGCACGTATACCATGGGCTTTTTGCCGAGTGCGGAAGTGGACAGAATTATTACGTATGCCCATGGCAAAGGGTATCAACGGTTTGCCGCGTTGGTCCCGGATAACGATTATGGCACGGCGATCATTAGCGCGCTTGAGTTGGTTGCGGATCAGCTTGGTGTTGCCGTGACTAGGGTAAAATATTACGACCCGCTTGCTGAAGACTACACCTCAGTAGTGCGTGAGCTTGCGAATTATGGTTCGCGCCGCGGGGCGCTTGTGTACCAACGGAAAGAATTGAAAGCCCGCGGTGATGAAATTGCTCAGCGCGCTCTAAAACGCCTGCAAAAACGCCAGACACTCGGCAATCTACCTTTCGATGCGTTGTTGTTGCCAGCGGGGGGTAAGCGCTTGCAGGCGATTGCTGCTTTGTTGCCGTTTTTTGATATTGATCCGTCGAAGATTAAAATGTTGGGGACCGGTCAATGGGATGCGTCACGTTTGGGAGCGGAACCGGCCTTGCTTGGCGGCTGGTTCGCAGCACCCCCGCCCACTGCGCGGACCGACTTTATGCGCCAATACAAGGAAATGTATGGCCAAGACCCGCACCGTCTAGCGACATTAGCCTATGATGCAGGGGCGTTGGCCGCAGTTTTGGCGCGGGCAAAAGACGGCCCTAATTTCAGCGAAGAAGCGATAACCGCGGGCAGCGGGTTCGCCGGTCGGGACGGAATTTTCCGGTTTTTACCGCAAGGCGTTGCGGAACGGGGCCTTGCGGTATTGCAGTTAACCCACCGGGGATCGAAGGTCATAGATGAGGCGCCCGCGTCTTTTGACCCGCCTCTGAATTAGGTCGGCTCTAAATTAAGTTAACAAGTGCGCGAGAACGGCATTGAGCCGCCGCCGTCCGGCGGGTGTTGTCCTAAGGCCGCTCTGGTCTAGAACCACAAACCCACCTTGGCTTAGGTTCTCCAATTTATTTTCGTCTAAGGCGCCTTCTAACGAACTCCCAGTTAGCTCTAAAAATCGTTCTGCATCAATACCCTCTGTGCGCCTAAGTCCGAGCATAACAAGCTCTTCCCGGCGTTCAGTTTCTGAGAGTACCGTGCGCCGTGCCGTGCCATGATTGCGAGATTCCACAGCATCTAGCCATCGGTTCGGTGTGTGAATTTGATAGAGAGCATCGGTGTGCTTTTGGGTCAGGCGTCCATGCGCACCCGGCCCGAGCCCAACGTAATCACCGCCTTGCCAATAAGTTAAATTGTGATGGCATTGGTGTCCGGGGCGGGCGTGATTGGAAACTTCATAAGCTGGTAAGCCTGCGGTTTCTAAGGCCTCATTTGTTATTTCAAAAAGGGTGGCTGCCAAGTCTTCGTTGGCGGGCTCAACCTTTTCCTGCGCAAACGGTGTGCCAGGCTCGATGGTCAATTGATATAGCGACAGGTGATCAATTCCGTGTGCCAGCGCTAGATCAAGTTCGCGCCGCCAAGCGTCGGCAGCTTGACTGGGGCGGGCATAGATCAGGTCAATGGAAACCATCGGAAATAATTCTTTACCACGTTTGAGCGCAGCAACCGCATCGCCAGCAGAATGATCCCGGCCTAAAAATGTGAGGGCCTCGTCATCCAAGGACTGAACGCCCAATGATAGGCGGGTCACGCCGGCGCGTCGGAAGGCTTCAAACTTTTTTACCTCGGCCGCGGAAACATTTGATTCGGTGGAAACCTCTAACGATTCTGAAACCGCCCAGAGTTCCCGAATGCCAGCGATAATGTCGGCAATTGTATATGCGTCCATGAGTGATGGCGTGCCACCACCGAAGAAAATACTGTTGATGGTTCGGTCCGGAAACTCGCTAGCGAAGTGGGCGGCTTCTCTTAAAAAAGCATCCCGCCATCGGATTTGATCGACATCTTCCGCCGTGCGCACATTGAAATCGCAATAGGGACAAACCCGTTCGCAGAAGGGCCAGTGAATGTAAATTGCCAAGTCAGCGATCCCAGAGATGTTTCCCGGGGCGGTCACGGTGCTTCCTCCATCAAGATTTAAAGCAGGCAGCTACGAGTTGCTCAAACGCTTGAAAACGATGACTAATTCCGTATTTAACATGGTTTTCCATTTCGCCGAAGGTCAGCTCATAACCGTCGGGCTGAAAGATTGGATCATAGCCGAAACCCTTATCACCGCGGGGCGGCCAGACGATGGAGCCATGAATATAGCCCTCAAAAATTTCCGAATGACCATCCGGCCAACAAAGGGCTAAGGCACTGGTAAAGTGAGCGGATTTATCGTCAATGCCGTCGAGTTCGTTCCATACGCGCTCCATTGCGGGGCCGAAGTCTTTGGAAGACCCGGCCCAACGCGCCGAATAAATTCCGGGCTCCCCGCCCAGGCCATTCACAACAATACCAGAATCATCGGCCAGGGTCGGAAGGTTGGCACCAAGGGCCGCCGCATGGGCTTTAAGTTCAGCATTCGCGATAAATGTGTCGCCGGTTTCTTCAGGTTCAGGTAGCCCCAGATCAGCTGCCGAAATCACGTTTGCACCAAACGGTTCCAATAGGGCCTGTATTTCGCGAACTTTGCCGGGGTTGTGGCTGGCGATGACAAGTTTGCCGCCTTCGAACCGTCGCGCCATTTTTTATTTCAACCCCAGCACGTCTTGTTGTAGGGCCGCCAGTTCGGCCACACCTTTTTTGGCGAGTCCCATCAGCGCCATGAACTGCTCTTCTGAAAAGGGATCTTCCTCTGCGGTGCCTTGAATTTCGACAATTCCGCCCCTGCCGGTAAGAACGAAATTAGCATCGGCTTCGGCGTTGCTGTCTTCGGCGTAATCCAGATCAAGCACGGCGGTACCTTTATAAAGCCCACAGGAAACAGCCGCGACTTGGTCGCTTAACGGGATTGTTTCGAGAATGCCCAAGTCCACCATCCGCTGACAGGCTAGATGCAAAGCCACATAGGCACCGGTAATTGAGGCTGTCCGCGTGCCACCGTCTGCTTGCAAAACATCGCAATCGACCTTGATTTGCATTTCACCGAGCGCTTTCATGTCCGTAATCGCACGCAAACTTCTTCCAATAAGGCGTTGAATTTCTTGCGTTCTTCCAGATTGAGCGCCGCGGGCAGCTTCGCGGTTGGTGCGCGTGTGGGTTGACCTGGGTAACATGCCGTATTCAGCTGTTACCCAGCCTTTTCCAGAACCCCGCATCCACCGGGGCACGGCCTCATCTACGCTGGCGGCGCAGAGAACATGGGTGTCGCCAAATCGGATCAAACAGGACCCTTCGGCATACTTGCTAAAGCCGGGTTCCAGGCTAACGGCCCGTAATTGATCAACGTTGCGTCCGGATGGTCTCATTAACAGTCTCCTCAAATGTAAGCGGCGCCAAGCTACTCGCTTGCGCCCCAGGGGTAAAGGTTCGTGCGGTAAAGGTTTCAGAGGCAAAGGTTTACCGTAAAAGGCCCCGTTGACGTAGCCACTGTCCGTACCTAAATTCGAGGGGTGATCCATACAGTAGGCTTGGTACTACCACGATGAACTACGAACTCGATCTCCGTTCGCGGGAAATATTTAGCAAAATTGTCGATTCCTATGTTGAAACCGGCGAACCGGTTGGCTCGCGGACGCTCGCCCGACGGCTGAATATTTCGGTTTCGCCCGCTACCATCCGCAATGTTATGTCGGACCTGGAGGCGATGGGGCTTTTGTTTGCGCCGCATACGTCTGCGGGTCGGTTGCCAACGGAAGCCGGATTGCGTCTGTTCGTCGATGGAATTTTGGAAGTTGGCAACCTAACGGATCAAGAACGCCAAAGCATCGAAGGTAAATGTTCTGATGCGGGCTCAACGGTTGAAGGCTTGTTGAGCGAGGCCACCACGGTGCTGTCAGGATTATCCCACTGCGCCGGTTTGGTGATGGCGCCGAAGACAGAAAGTCCGCTCCGTCACATTGAGCTTGTATCGCTGAGCCCCGGCCGGGGTCTTGTGGTGATGGTGACCGAAAGCGGCGTTGTTGAAAATAGGATCATCGAAATTCCGGCCGACATTCCACCATCGGCTTTGGTAGAAGCCAGTAATTATCTCAGCGCCCGGCTTGTTGGCCGGACATTGAGTGACGCCTACGAAGAGATCATGCAAGAGCTTGAATCCCACCGTGTCCAATTGGATGTGCTGACCACAAGAGTTGTTGCCTCAGGCCTTGCGGTCTGGGCTGGCGGTGAACGCAATGGCTCGTTGATCGTTAAGGGTCAGGCTAATCTGCTCGACGACGTCAACGCAGCAGCGGAACTGGAACACATTAGATCCTTGTTTGAAGCCCTTGAAACTAAAGAAACTTTGCTCAATCTATTATCCCTTGCCGATACTGCGGAAGGGGTGCAAATTTTCATCGGCTCTGACAATCAGTTATTCGGTCTGGCCGGATGTTCCTTGATTGTCGGGCCGTACCGCAATAGTAACCAACAAATTGTCGGCGCCATCGGCGTGATTGGCCCGACCCGCATGAATTATTCGCGGATTATACCCATGGTGGATTATACGGCTGATCTTGTTGGCCGATTAATCGGATAACTTATTGGAGACAGATGGCTAAATGCCTGTGATTGATGAAAACCCCCGGAACGACTCCGTAAACGACGACGAAGAACAATTGGACGCGGAAGGTCTTGACAACGAAGAAGCCGCCGCCGCCGCACTTGGGCTCGACGTGGATGTGGAAGATGACGGACCGTTTGCCGAAGACGATACAGAACCGGAAGCGCGGATCATTGAGTTGGAAGAAGAAAACGCTGAACTTAAGGATAAACTGCTGCGTGCACTTGCCGATGTTGAAAACATTCGGCGTCGGTCCGAACGAGATAGGTCCGAAGCATCTAAGTACGCCATCGCCGGGTTCGCGCGTGATATCGTTGGGGTTGCTGATAACCTTCGCCGGGCGCTCGACAGCGTAGATGAAAAAACGCGCAAAAAAGATGAAGGGGTGGAAAATCTCGCTATCGGTATCGAAATGACTGAGCGGGAGATGCAGAATACCTTCGAGCGTTACAAAGTCAAAACCATTGGCGCGTTGGGAAAACCCTTTGATCACAACTATCATGAGGCACTTTTTGAAGTAGAAGATCTGGAAAAGCCCCACGGCACAGTGGTTCAAGTGATGCAGACCGGCTACATCCTTCACGACCGATTGTTGCGACCGACCAAGGTAGGAATTTCAAAGGGTGGCCCCAAGCAAACCGCCAGTCCAGGGCAATCTGAAGAGGCCGGCCAAGAACTTGGCAAAAAGGCTTCTGCATCGGCTTATGAGAATCAAGGCGGTGCTGCGGGTTCTAATTTGGACGAGGAACTTTAGACGGGCGGCACCGAAATGAAATTAAATCGGATCGAAAAAAATCTAAGCTAATGAATTAACTTGTTTTCATAACCTATTGTTTTCGAATAAAAACTCTACAACTACAAATGAATCCAGTAAGTTTTTTCATAAGCTGCCAACCTGTCGGTCCTCGAGAAGGTAAAAATTAATGTATATGGCAAAATTATGACCATCATGGTTGCGCGGTCTTTGAGTCCAACCTATATAACGCCCGAACACTGCTGTTCGGAGCCGATTTTAACCGTACGTCACTGGCCATAATAATTTACTGGCTATAATAAATTTAAGAGGGTTCGCCGTGATGCTAAATGGTCATGGAAACCTGTCGCGAGAGAAGAGGAAAAAATGAGCAAAGTAATTGGTATTGATCTAGGAACAACGAATTCCTGTGTCGCCGTAATGGATGGCAAGAATTCCAAAGTAATCGAAAACGCGGAAGGTTTTCGGACCACGCCGTCAATGGTCGCCTTTACAGATTCCGGCGAACGACTGGTTGGGCAATCGGCCAAGCGTCAAGCGGTTACCAACCCGACCAATACGCTTTATTCCATTAAGCGTCTCATCGGACGGCGCATGGACGATCAGATCGTCGAAAAAGATAAGGAAATGGTTCCCTATGACATCGTCGGTGGCGACAACGGAGATGCATGGGTAGAAGCCGACGGCAAAAAGTATAGCCCAAGCCAGATCAGCGCATTCATTTTACAAAAAATGAAGGAAACTGCCGAAAGCTACCTTGGCGAAGACGTGGACCAAGCGGTCATCACGGTTCCGGCCTATTTCAATGACTCACAACGCCAAGCAACGAAGGACGCGGGTAAAATCGCTGGCCTGGAAGTGCTGCGAATTATCAATGAGCCGACGGCGGCTGCGTTGGCCTATGGGTTAGAGAAAAAGAATTCAGGCACCATCGTGGTCTATGACTTGGGTGGTGGCACGTTCGACGTATCAATCTTGGAAATCGGCGACGGTGTGTTCGAAGTCCGCTCTACCAATGGTGATACCTTCCTAGGTGGAGAAGATTTTGACCGTCGGATCGTCGATTACTTGGCGGATGAATTCAAGAAAGAAAACAGTATTGATCTCCGCGAAGACAAGCTGGCGCTGCAAAGGCTTAAGGAAGAAGCCGAAAAGGCCAAAATTGAATTATCGAGCGCCGTGCAGACCGAAATCAATCTGCCATTTATTACAGCTGATCAGGCCGGACCTAAGCACCTCAATATCAAGCTTACCCGGGCAAAACTGGAAGCACTGGTTGATGACTTGATCCAGCGTACGATTGAACCCTGCAAAAAGGCCCTGAAAGATGCAGGCCTGGCGGCGGGTGAAGTTGACGAAGTTATTCTTGTTGGCGGCATGACCCGGATGCCAAAGATTGCCGAAACGGTAAAAGACTTCTTCGGTCGCGATCCGCACAAAGGTGTTAACCCCGACGAAGTGGTGGCCTTGGGTGCCGCTATCCAGGGCGGTGTCTTGAAGGGTGATGTCAAAGACGTCCTGCTGTTGGATGTAACACCGTTGTCGTTGGGTATTGAAACCTTGGGCGGCGTGTTCACGCGATTGATTGAACGCAACACCACTATTCCGACACGCAAGAGCCAAGTGTTCTCAACGGCGGAAGACAATCAGACAGCTGTGACGATCCGGGTCTTCCAAGGCGAACGGGAAATGGCGGCAGACAACAAAGTCCTCGGCCAATTTGACCTGGTTGGCATTCCGCCGTCACAGCGGGGCATTCCACAGATCGAGGTTACGTTCGATATTGACGCCAATGGCATCGTTAATGTCTCAGCGAAAGATAAGGCGACCGGTAAGGAGCAGCAGATTAGAATTCAGGCCTCCGGTGGATTGTCGGATGACGATATAGACCGCATGGTCCAAGAAGCCGAACAGCACGCCGATGACGACAAGCAGATGCGCGATTCGGTTGAGGCGCGAAACAATGCAGATGGTCTTGTTCAAACCAGCGAAAAGAACCTGACTGAATACGGCGACAAGGTCTCCGAAGAAGATAAGGCGGCTATTGAAACCGGCATTAAAGAACTCCGCGAAGCCATGGAAGGCGACGACGTTGAGGCAATCACGGCCAAAACCGAAGCCCTAACCCAGGCCTCTATGAAACTGGGCGAAGCCATGTATAAGGCGAGCCAGGAAGAGGCAGAGCAGCAGGCAGAAGCGGGCGATGCGGCGGCAGATGGTGATGGCGGCACGCCAGCAGAAGATGATGGCGCAACCGTGGTTGACGCCGAATTTGAAGAAGTAAATCCCAATGCTGAAAGCAGCGACGCTGACAGCGACGAAAAGGCCAAAAAAGACGGTTAGTCTTGGCTTGGAAGCTGGGCTTTGAAAGTGGGACATAATAACGGATACTGCCGGCTGGTTGCGTCACCGCACCATGCCGGCATGTTCCTGTAAATTTGTAGGCGGGTCGGGCGTATAAATGGCCAAAGAAGATTATTACGAAGCACTGGGGGTCTCAAAGGACGTCGATGCGGCGACTCTGAAAAAGACTTACCGTAAGCTGGCCATGGAATGTCATCCGGACCGAAATCCGGACGACAAAGACGCTGAAAAGCGTTTTAAGGAAGTATCCGAAGCCTACAGCATTCTCAGCGATGATGAAAAACGTGCAGCCTATGACCGTTACGGCCACGCGGCCTTTGAACAGGGCGGCCCGGGTGGCGGTGGCGGACCCGAGCACGGTTTCGGATCAGGCTTTGCCGATATTTTTGATGAAATGTTTGGCGATTTCATGGGCGGCGGCGGTGGCCGTCAGGGTCAACGAAACGCCGGCCGAGGATCTGATCTTCGCTATAATTTGAAAGTTTCAATAGAGGACGCCTTTAAGGGAAAGAAAACCGAAATAGAGGTCACGACCTCTGTTGCGTGTACTGAATGTAAAGGGTCAGGATCAGCCGGTGGTGCCGCCCCAGTATCATGTGGCACGTGCCAGGGGCACGGACGTGTCCGTCGACAGTCCGGCTTTTTCACGGTGGAACAGGCCTGTCCTGCTTGCGGTGGTGTTGGCGAAGTTATCCGCGAACCTTGTGGTCGTTGCTCAGGTGCGGGCCGGGAACAGCGCCAGAAAAATCTTTCTGTTGATATACCCAAGGGTGTTGAAGACGGCACACGCATTCGGCTGTCGGGCGAAGGCGAAGCTGGCCTTCGCGGTGCGCCGTCCGGAGATCTTTATATATTTCTGAGCATCGAGGCGCATCGAATTTTTCAACGCGATGGGGCTAATATTTATTGTCGTGTGCCTATTCCAATGACCTCTGCGGTCTTAGGCGGCACCATAGAAGTGCCGACGGTTGAGGGGACCCGGGCGCGGATCACCATTCCGGCAGGCACACAGACCGGGCATCAATTTCGCTTGAAAGATAAAGGCATGACCGTTTTACGATCATCGTCCCGGGGTGATATGTTCGTTCAGGCCATTGTTGAAACGCCGGTCAATCTGACCAAAGAGCAAAAAGAACTGATGAAACAATTCGCAGCTGATAGCGAAGTGGAAACACAAAGTCCTGAATCTCATGGTTTTTTCTCTAAGGTTAAAGAGCTTTGGGAAGATATAACCGACTAACCGTAACCCTCGTTTTTAGGGGAATATGATGAAAATAGGCATCGTTGGATGCGCCGGACGAATGGGTCAAATGCTGGTCCAGGAAGTCTTAAGGACCGAAGGTTGTGAGCTTGCGGGCGGTACGGAACAACCAGGAAACCCAAGTTTGGGCAAAGATGTTGCCGGACTAAGCGGTGCTGATCTAGCAGGTGTATTAATTACGGACGATGCGGAGGCCTTGATCGCGGGGTCTGATGCTGTGATCGACTTTACCCAACCCGATGCAACAATAACCCATGCTCAGATGGCGGCCGGGTCCGGCACCATACATGTCATCGGGACGACGGGACTGAATGGAGTGCAGCAGGACGTTCTCAGGAAGGCAGCCGAGTCCACGGCGCTTATTCAAGCCGCGAACATGAGCGTCGGCATCAACTTGTTGATCGGGCTTACCCGTCAGGCAGCGGCGGTTTTGGGCGATGACTATGATATCGAAATCGTTGAAATGCATCATCGCTATAAAGTCGATGCCCCGTCAGGAACGGCTTTGGCTTTGGGCCAGGCAGCTGCCGATGGTCGGAATGTGGACCTGGATGCGGTCTCTCAGCGGGTCCGCGATGGCATTACTGGACCCCGCAAAACCGGCGACATCGGCTTTGCGACCCTTCGCGGTGGCGATGTGGTCGGCGATCATACAGTCATTTTGGCGGGGGCTGGGGAACGCATTGAAATATCTCACAAGGCGGGCTCGCGTGAAGTCTTTGCCCGGGGTGCTGCACGAGCAGCCCTATGGGCGGAAGGCAAGGCACCGGGGCTTTATTCCATGCGAGATGTCTTGGGGTTTGAATAGAGCCTAATTCCCGGCCGGTTTTGGGACGCATCCCATTAGTGTTGCGATCTCGTGGCGCAAAGTACGCGCTAAGTCTTAGCGTTCATCGAACCGTGCCTATCCAGTTGACGCAGACACCCACTACATCTAGTGTCTGTCCATTATGACTACCATGGAAATCCACCAGCGTGACGACCTGACTTTCCCCCAATCGCACCCCGAATTTCAGCAGCAGTCTCCTGATGACGCGACGTGCG
>Ga0114999_10005869_pt1 | contig 14333 bp, 10 predicted proteins | sample ArcticOcean_MG_C_3_FD_89820 | JGI IMG/M metagenome (GOLD analysis project Ga0114999, IMG submission 89820) | Marine microbial communities from western Arctic Ocean - ArcticOcean_MG_CB8_126 | ecosystem: Environmental > Aquatic > Marine > Oceanic | place: Arctic Ocean: Canada Basin | collected...
ACAACAGGCCCACACCACAATTCAATAATGCCTTTTATGAAGCAACAGATTTGATCAACTGTCATTCACATTTAACATATGAAATGATAAGTGAAAACCATCCAGAAAAAACAAACTTTATTCCTCATTCATTACCAGATGATTTGTTTTTTCCTCTCCCAAAGAATGAAATTAAGCAACATAAAATAAATCTGCTAGGTCCAAAAAAGGCAGACGACTTTATAGTTTTTTGGGTAAATAGAAATGCCAGAAGAAAAAGGCCGAATGATGTTTTATTAGCGTGGTCAGATTTCACCAAAAAGTTATCAGAGAAACACGGAAAGACTAACGCAACATTATTGATGCACACGGACCCCCATGACGGAGAAGGACCTAATCTTCTTGCGGCAACAGAAATGTTGGGAATTGCAGACTCTGTAGTTTTTAGCAATCAAAGAGTAGATTTTGAAAAAATGAATATATTGCATAATATTTCAGATGTATGTATTAACTTAGCATATGCTGAAGGCTTCGGGCTGGCAACCCTAGAGTCAATGCAATGTGGCAATCCAATTATAGCAATAAAAACAGGCGGACTAACAAGACAGGTTGTAGATCATAGAGATGAATCGGAAAATGGGGTCGCGCTCGACGTAACATTTCAATCACTGGTAGGGTCCCAACAGGTCCCATATATCTTTGAAGACTATTGCTCCCATGAGGCCGCAGCGGATGCAATAATGAAATTGTATGAACTGTCTCCAAGGGAAAAAGAGGATCTAGGGAATAAAGTGAGAGAATATGTAAAGTCAGAATTTGCGTATCAAGATACGGTCGACAAATGGCATAATTCGCTAAAGGACCTTATTGACAATTGGAAAGAGAATAAACAAAGCAGATGGGACATAACGGAGTTGAATAAGCGATGAAAAAAGTAGTAATTAGAGCTCCGTTAATGTCACGGTCTGGTTATGGTGAACATTCCAGGCAGGTTTTTAGATATTTACTTACCGTGCCTAATATTGAGCTAAAGGCACAATGCGTTCCATGGGGTATCACACCCTGGTATTCTAATACTAAAGACTGTAACGGGCTCATTGGTGAGATTGTAAAAAGATCGAATGCAGCCCCAGAAGAAAAATTTGATGTATCACTACAGGTAATCCTTCCAAATGAATGGGATGCATCTTTAGCAAAATTTAACATTGGGTTGACCGCAGGTGTAGAAACAGACGTGTGCAATCCCATGTGGGGAAGCACTCACTGCCAAAAGATGGACATGGTGATAGTCCCATCAGATCATACAAGAAAATCATTAAAAGTGTCTGCAGAATTTGATACACCAATTTATGTTATTCCAGAATCTTATTTTGAGGAATTGAGTTTTGAACCAGGGGACTTAGATCTTAATCTAACAACGGAGTTTAATTTTTTAACAGTGGGTGTCCTTACGGGAACAACCCCGGATACAGATAGAAAAAACCTGTTTTATTTAATCAAATGGTTTATTGAAGAGTTTAAGAATAAAAAAGATGTGGGTTTAATTATCAAGACAAACCATGGAAGAGAAACAACGATAGACAAAACAAGGACCCGCCAGACCTTAGAAAAATTAATTAATGAGCTAGGGCATGACGGATCACCCAAAATTTATTTACTACATGGTGGTATGACAAGATCAGAGATGAATTCGTTGTATAAGCATAAAGAAATTAATGCCCTTGTTTCTGCAACTAGAGGGGAAGGGTTTGGCCTTCCGATGCTAGAGGCTGCTGTAGCCGGCCTTCCAGTCATCGCCACAAACTGGTCCGCTCATACAGAGTTCTTAAACTCTGGAAAATGGTTAAGCGTTGACTACGACTTGGTTCGTTTACACAAACATCGGGTTGATAATCAAATTTTTATGCCGACTGCAAAATGGGCAATGCCTCAAGAAAAGTCTTTTAAAAAAGTAATAAGAAAATTTTATACATCACATAGGTTACCAACGGATTGGGCAGAGTCGTTATCAAAAAAGTTAAAAGAAGACTATTCACCAGAGTCTATTAATGACAAATATAAAGAAATTCTTACGGATATTTTAGGGTAAAAATGGTATACCTTATAATATCTATAGTTCTTTTAGTTCCCGTTTGTTTTATTGCAATATTTTACTGTATCAAATTTGGTGTAATAATATTAAGGGTCCAGGATGCATTAGAAGATTCATTAGACGTAATAGACGAAAAATATATGTCAATAACAGAAATATGTGAGAGACCGCTATTTTATGATAGTCCAGAGGTCAGACAGGTATTAAATGATATTAAAGATACGCGCGCTGTATTACACCAAATAGCGCTTTCTTTATCTAACGAGTTTCAGATACCTGAAGAAGAGGATGAGGATACGTGAAAGGAAAAAAGATAATAAGAAGAAAGCCTGGCAAAAAAAGAAACATGTATTTTAACATGGACACTCAGGCAGCAATAGTAAAGTATCAAGTTGAGGATAGCCTGAAAACAAAATTGTTAATTTATGAAAAAGATGTCTTACCGGCATTCCAAAAGTTATCTGAAAGCTTAATTTTTACATATAAGTTTAATAGTCCATTTTCAAATTTCGATGAGTTAAAGGCGGATTGTGTGACATTCCTTTATGAGTCTATACACAAGTGGAAAGAGGAAAAGGGAACAAAAGCGTATTCATATTTTAATGTTGTTGCAAAAAATTGGTTAATTAATGCAACAAGAAAACATAAAAAAATAAGAAACAGGCAAGTATCCATAGATGACCCACACGGTTTAACCGTAGCACAGTCTATAATGCTAGAAAATCATCAAATAGTCAAGTCACCAGATGAGCTTTTAATGATGAAGGCCCAGCGAACAAGAATACTGGCGTTATTAGAAGATATGCGAGTAAAATTAACAAATGAAAATGAACTAATTTGTCTTCAGGCTATAGAGACTCTTTTTACGAACATTGAAGATTTAGAGTTATTAAATAAACGGGCGGTTCTTGTATACATCAGAGAAATATCAGGACTAGATAAAAAGTCTATGTCGAAATCGCTCAGTGTAATAAGAAGAAAATACAGAGAAATGACAGGTGATGCAGACAACTATGATATTTTCTTTTAGGGATATACAGTATGAAAAAAGTAGATGATCTATTAAATAGAAATAAAAAATTAGAAGATAAAATAAAGACGTTCGATGACTTATTGGGAAAACTTTCTTCGACAGAAGATAGGAAAAAAGCCCTATGGAAAGAAATCTACGAAAATGCAATTTCAGATAGAGAGAAGGCATCTATTTTATTTACTGAAGCTTATAAGACAATGTCTGGTAACTCTTCTGATCATGTAACAATGGGAACAATAATGACGAAATACCTAGAGCGGATGTGCAAATCAAATGCTCAAATTTTATCATTGGCAGACATAATATCAAAAGCCGAATTAGAGAACTTAAGGGTTGATCCAAATGATCTTTTCTCAAAAATCTCGGAAGATTAGATTGTGGGTATAATCACAAGTAGCGATTACGAGCGTTCTTCAACCCCTCCAGGTGATGGTGCTATTCTTGGCAGGGCGGTAGTTTATGATACGCTTTCAAACCTTTCTCTCAGAGATCAAAAGACTATAGACGAGATAAAAAGTAATATATCAAATGATGATGATTTTGATATTGCTCCAAGAAACTCTATACTCATAAAACATATTTCGGCGTCAAAAGGAAGATCTGAAAATAAGGTTTCAGTATGTTTTCCGTTCTTTTCTTCCCACATTGCCTTTCCAATAAAAGCGGGAGAGCAAGTATGGGTGATTTGGGAAACACCAGAAAATAAAGCACCAAGATGTTACTGGTTAAGTAGAATTCATGAACCAGTATCGGTCGAAGATGTAAATTATACCCACGGCGATAGAAGAAATATAGGGTCAGATAAAGAAAATATAGTAAGTATCGATGATGATGATAATGTTATTGGGTATACAAAAGAAGACTTAGTACCGTTTTTTATAAACGGCAAAAACCCCAGCATGGATGTTGAGGATCAATTAACACTCACACCCCCGGATGAGTTTGAAAGAATATACAAAGAAACAAAAGAGCATAATTCTTTTGTTATAGAGCCAATACCAAGGTTTACTAAAAGGCCTGGTGATTTAGTCTTACAGGGTTCACATAACGCTACGATTGTTTTAGGCTCAGCTCGTGGATATACTGCAAAGGATAAATTAGACAGAGAGAAAACAAATGCTCACCCTGAAGAAAAACTTCCACATGGAAACGGTTCAATTGATATTATTGTCGGCCGTGGTAGGATTTTTGCTGGGCTTGACAATCTCGATGGCAAGGATAAAAGAGATAAAATCCCTTCAAGAACTGAACCTAGGGTAATAAAGACAACCCTCGGACCGAAAGGCGAGGGCGATAACCCTCGCCAAAAAGATGCAAGAGAAGTCTTTGAAACAGACAAGCACATTGAACTTGCAGATATGAAAAAGTTTTCTAATACAAAAACAGACGCCTGCGAAGGCGACCCAGATTTCGTAAATGATGCTTCAAGGCTTTATTTAACACTACAATCAACACCCGACGACGATTTTCTATTAACATACCCACAAGTTCCAAAGCCAAAAGATGCCAAAAATGAACCCAAAGATATTGGCGTTCCCATGAATCAAGCTGCCATAGTTGCAAAGTCAGATCATATTCGAATCATTGCCAGGCAAACCGGTTTACCTGATCAAAAGGATGCAGAAATGTCAGGTGATAATGAGGATGCAATTGAAACACAGGGCAGCATTAATATTATAAAAGAGGGAATACCTGACGATGAAGCTGGCAAGGGTCGAGCCGTCATTATGCTAAACTCAGATGGGGTTATCATGATTGACGGTCCAAAAATTGTGCTAGGTTCAGGGATAGTAAAGGGAAATGGTGAAGGTGTCCAGGTGGCATTAGGGCTCGGTGCTACAGAACCTATTGTTCTTGGAGACATTTTAAAGACAAAGTTAGAGGCTTATATGGACGCCGTCTCTGCTGCCTTTCAATATGCTTCTACACATGTACACCCAACAGGTACAGGACCGTCAGGCCCACCAACAGGTGAACAGTGGTCTGCCAAAAAGGGGGATATTGACACAACAAAAGGCGAGCTTTCGGAAATCTTGAGTAAACTGGCAAAGACGTTATAAGGGAGAGGGCACATGCCACTGGATAAAAGCGGACTAGAATCAGATCTTGAAAAGATATTTAACATTGACAAGAGTCCAGAGCCCAGTAGTGAAGCCGACGCGGCACAGCTCATAACAGATGCTGTTGTCAAGTATTTAGGTGATGCAAAGATCGCAGGCCCTAAAGCGCCAGGGATATTCCCCCCCCCAGCCGGCCCAGGTCCCGATCCCGCCTTTGTTAGCAAGCCTATGGATCCCGTAACACCCCCAAATGCAAACGCCGCTCTTATAATGGGCGGATCGGTAGGTGCCATGATGGGTAATACGGCCAATGTTAAGCTGTGGGTCCCAGCCGATGTTGCCTTTATGGGATATGTAGCAGCTACATATACAGCTTTTTCTATGGGCGGGTATATGGCAACAGGCGCAGCTGCGCCCGGGCCAATTAATCTAGGTTCTGTTTTGGGTAGCGAATCCAGCGACTCTGCGGACATTGCCAAGAAGCTTGCAGATCACATACACACTTTTTTTACGGGTTGCATTTTTACGGGAGCGTACTTGATGGGACCGTTTGTTGGCCCTGGTCCCCATGTGGCCCCGTTAGAGTAATAAACAAAACAAGAAGCATTATGGTTGATAAGTTTTATTTAATTAAAAAAGTAAAATGTAATTATGTTCGTATGTAAAATATTTAATCTTAAATGGGGTAATCAAGATTGTCACAAGAAAATAAAGTTTACTATTTTTCCTCTATAGGTCAGACGGACGTTGAGGTAACAGACGAATTTGAAAAAACAGCTGCTGAGGCGGCTGCACTTCCCATTGGTGTAAAGTTTCCGTTACAGATTAGTTACGAAATGGGTAGCTTAGTTGTGATGCATAAAAATTTAAAATCACAAATAAAAGATAATTTTAGAAATATGATTAAAACAAACTGGGGGGATAGATTAATTCATCAAGATTTTGGTGCAAATCTAAGCCCGCTAGTATTTGAGCTGGGCACTGAAAATGTCATTTCAGAGGCGGTAGCACGAATTCAAAAAACAACTCAGAAATATATGCCATTTATTGAGCTTTTAACTTTTGAATCCCTAGGCGAGCCCTGGGAGGACGGGGGTGCGGATATGGTGTCTATTAAAATAGTATATAGCATTGATGGTATAACAGGCAAAATGATAGAAGATGTGATCAACATTGCAGCAGAGATTGCAGGATAGAATATAATGGGCAAAACAGAAATTGGCAAAAATTTAAGAAAGGGAAGTAATAGATCATTTCTTGCAAGAGACTTTGAGTCATTAAGAACGCAAATGATTCAACATGCAAGGATATTCTTTCCAGATAAAATCCAAGACTTTTCAGAATCAGGTTTCGGTGGTTTAATGGTGGACCTTGCTGCAACTGTTGGTGACAATTTATCATTTTATTTGGATCACGAGTTTAGAGAGCTTGATCCACTCCTTGCTGTAGAACTTGACAATATTTTGATGCACCTAAAGAACTCTGGGGTTGCTGCATATGGCGCCTCCCCTTCGTCTGTGGACCTTACATTTTATATTGAGGTTCCAGCAGAGAAAACAGTCACAGGTTATTTGCCTAAAAGATCGGCATTACCAGTTCTGCTACAAGGAACTTCCGCAACATCATTTGATGGTATATCTTTTACAACTCTAGCGGATTTAGACTTCGGAGAGTTAGACATCAATGATAACTTAATCTGTGATTATGAAGTAACAGAATCATCTACAAGCGGGGTTCCATTAGTTTATAAAGTTTCAAGAAAAGTTGCGTCATCATCTGGGAAAGAAGAAACAGAGAACTTCTCAATACCAGATTCACATGTTCCATTTAGGGAACTAACATTGTCTAAAGAAGATATTTCTCTTATTTTAGATGTTTATGACAGTTCGGGAGATGAGTATTATGAGGTTACAGCCTTATCACAGGATACTATTTTTAAGGCTGTAAGAAATACAAATAGAACTGATGCTTTAGAGGTACCAAGTAATATAGAGGTTGCCCCAGCTCCTAGGAGATTCGTAAAAACGTATAGGCCAACGACAAGATTAACAAAAATAAGGTTTGGCTCAGGTGATGTAGATGTTCTAGACGATGATATAATACCAGATCCCAGTGATTTATCACTAGATTTGTATGGAAGAACATATACACCTAGGTTCTCAATTGATCCAAATTCTTTACTACAAACACAGACATTGGGAATGTCACCAAAAAATACAACGATTACCGTTCGTTACAAATATGGTGGTGGAATATCACATAATGTTGCTAAGGGTGCTATTGTCACGCTTGATGATTTCCTCATTGATTTTAGAAATAGCCCAGTAGGCACAGAGGCACTTAATGTAAGGCAAAGTATCACCGTAGAGAATGGTACGTCTGCCCAAGGTGGTGCTGCAGCTCCGTCGATAGAAGACCTAAGGGTATTGATAACTTCGGCAAGATCATCACAATCAAGGGTGGTTACTAAAGAAGATTTATTGGCAAGAATTTTTACAATGCCGTCAACGTTTGGCAGAGTGTACAGGGCATCTATTGCCCCAAATCCCGTAAATTCATTAAGCTCGATACTCTATATTATCACAAAAAACCGGCAAGATAATCTAGCTATTGCACCAGACACATTAAAGAAAAACCTAAGTAGATACTTAAACGAATTCAGGCTGATTTCAGATGCGATGGACGTTTTAGATGCTCAGGTGATAAATTTTGGTGTAAAGTATGGTGTGATAGTAGCTGGAAATGTTAATAAAATTCAAATCATTCAAAATATCAATAATCAAATTTCAAATATATTGGATAACAGATATTTTCAAATAGATCAGCCTATTATAATAGATGATATTACTAACGTTATTATCAATACAGACTATGTTATAGCGCTAACAGAACTAAGCGTTTTGGCTAGAACTGGAAACGTTGAAGATAGAAAATATTCTGACAGTACGATCTTAATTGATCAAAACACAAAGGGCGGAATAATATTTGGTCCACCGGGATCAATATTTGAGCTTAAGTTTCCAGAAAATGATATTATTGGTTCGGCAGCATAAGGAAATAAAATGAAGATATTCTGTACAGCAAGCCAAGATTCATATATCACGGATAAAATTATTGATAATAAGTTACGCGCAGAAGATGCCAATGTCGGGTATGCAGGGACATTGGACCTTTTTAAGCTATGGAATGAAACACTTATTGATGGATCAGGTTCTCAGGTAGAGTTATCAAGAATTTTAGTCAAATTTGATTATTCAAAAATACAAAAACTAACATCATCCATTTTAGATCTATCAAATTTTTCAGCAACTTTAAAATTATTTGATATTAAGACCGGTGCTGCGGTTCCTGCAAATTTCAATATAGCTGTGATGCCATTATCACAGGCATTTGATGAAGGGGTAGGAAGAGATACTGCAGGGTTCGATGATCTTGATTCTTGCAATTTTTTAACAGCATCAACAACTGGAACCACGGCAACACCTTGGTTTGCATCTGGTGCCAATGCGGAAGGGTCCTTAGGGGACCCGTCTATAGATATTTGTTCAACGGCAAATTTCCTAGATGGTAATGGTCTACAGACAGTATTAGGTTCTAAAAATCTAGAGGTCGGAACAGAAGATCTATCTGTAGACGTTACGAAAATAGTTTCTGCCTCTGTTGCAGGGCAAATGAGTAATCATGGATTTAGAATTTCGTATAGTGGCTCTGAAGAAACAGACAAGACATCGAGGTTTGTGAAACGATTTGCTTCGAGACATGTTATAAACCCATTGTTAAGACCAAGGATTGAAGTCTCATTTGATAATAGTATCCAAGACAATCACAGAAACTTTTTCTTTGATTTATCAGGCTCTTTATTTTTAAATTCATATGAACGATCGACCCTTGCAAATCTAGTTTCGGGAAGTACCTTGTCACCTGTGACTGGTGATAACAGTCTACTTCTGAAGTTAAGGTCAGGAAGCTGTGAATTTATTATGACGGCTTCACAACATACAATGGGAACAAAGGACATATTGGGAAACAGTGGTGTAACAGGATCATATGTTGCATCATTTGCAATTAATTCATTTGGGTCATCATCTGTAAATAGCACGGACACTCTCGAAGACTTTATTATAAAAAGTGGGTCCGTTGTTTTTGATGAATACTGGTATTCTCTTGATAATAACGTTGGATTTCATACAGGCAGCGTCGAGATAAAAAAAGCAACTCGGTCTACTACAGGCTGGATAACGAGGGAACCACATATTGATATAACAAATATCAATCATGAATATAGGGTTGCTGATGAAGTTAGGTTTAGGCTCTTTGGAAGAGATTTAATAAACGAACAAAACACGCCGGTCAAAAAACCAATTAAATTAAAACCTATTATTTTTGAAAAGATGTATTATAGGGTTAGAGATATAAAAGAAAATAGTGTGGTAATTGACTTCGGCGAAGATGATAATTCAACACGGGTATCTACAGACAACAATGGAATGTTTTTTGATTTGCACATGGATGTCTTACCAAAGGGTCACACTTATGCGTTGGAATTTTTAATTGTAGAGCGTGGTCGACGTAATATTATAGTCAATAAATCTTTACAATTCGTGGTCAGCTGAGATGGCAAGAGATCAAAAGATATTTGACAAGTCAGTTCTCTTTAAACCGGGTGTAGTTAGAAAACTAAGGGGTACAGCACAGATCAATAATATCACCATGGCAGGTGATCCCAATTCCTCCCAGGGAGAATCTAGAGGTATCAATTCGGCCAGCTTCAGATATGATCCACCAGGATTTCCCCTTAAGAGTACACAACAATTGAATGTTGATTGGAGCATGTGGGAAAACCATACGTTTTTTAATTCTGCTCAAGTAAAGGTCCAGACGGCATTTGATAAAATTATTAATAGATATCCGTTCGATGGTACAAAGACAGAATATACCAAATATATAGATAGCCTAACAGGGTTTGACAAATATATTTTGGATATATTCCCAAAAAATAAAGGATGCCTAAAATTTGATAATACAAACTTTTTAGAGGTGAATGATTTTCAAGGGACTGGTATCACAAAAGGATCCCAAGGTGCAAAGGGGACATTTGTGCTAGACTTTAGTTACAAACCCTTTACGGTAGAATCATTTGTCTATATTCCCAATGTGTCAAATGGTAATCAAGTCATTTTACAAAAAATATCCGGAACATCAGAGGGCATAACGCTAGCTATATCTCAAAGTGTCGGCCCATCGGCGGAATTATTTTCATTCTTAAGCACAAAGCTATTAACTCTAAGTTCTAGCGTGACTATACAAAAAAATAAGTTTAATCATATTGCAACCGTATATGATAGAAATGATACAGGCAGACTTCTAATGTTTGTTGATGGCATTTTAGAGGCGTCTTCATCTCAATTTGCAAAATTTGATAATTTTAGTTTTCAAGAAGCACAGTTGACAATCGGCAGTGGCACAATTCACTCTGCTCAAAATTGGGAGTTTACACCCCAAGCACAATTAACGGGTGCATTAGACGAACTAAGATGGTTTCATGAAAGAAGATCAAATAAACAGATAGTTAACTTTAAAGATAAAAATATATTTTCGTCAAAAAATAAAAAATTGATGTTGTATTTTAGATTTAATGAGCCATCCGGTAGTTTTGGAACACCAACTAGAACTGGTAATGAAAACTTAGTATTAGATTATAGCGGCAATGGATTACATACACCAATTAGTAATTTTGACATGTCACAAAGAAACACAGCATCACTCCCGGTCTCACTAGTTTCAGAGTTAGCTAGCGACTCGCCTGTATTATTTCCATCGTTTGATGGTGTGGGTACCCTAGGTATAGATCTACTTTCGTCAGGTGCCCAATATGATGCGAACAATCCAAACTTGATAACACGCCTCGTTCCAAAACATTACTTTATTGACTCTGCGCTTGAGGAAGGATTCGAGACAGAAGCAGGCGATATAAATAAAAACTACGCCTATAAAAAAGATATTCCAGGAGGCGGAAGGATGCAATCGTCACAGGTTATCTCTTCGCTTTTATACATTTGGGCTGACCAGTTTGACGAATTAAAAATGTTTGTAGATGAGTTTGGTAGGGTTCTTAATGTAGACTACTTATCAAATCAAACAATTAGTGACCAACTTTTGCCATTTTTGGCAAGATACTATGGGTTAAATCTTCCCAATGCATATGCAAATGCCACAATGGCACAGTTCGTAGACGGCGAAGACATTTTAGAAAGTAAATTAAAAAGTGTAAGAGGCCTACAAGACATCCAGAACATTCTTTGGAGGCGTGTGCTGTCTGATTTCCCAGAGATCATAAAATCAAAGGGTACCCTGCACTCAGTGAATGTTCTATTCAGAAACATGGGAATAAACCCGAATTCTACATTTAGAATTAGAGAATATGGAGGTTCAAGAACATCATCAATCTCAGATTCGTTCGAGAGAAGAAACGAAATAGCTGCCATGTTAGACTTTTCAGGTTCAAATTCCCTGCCTGGTATAATAGGCGGTTCTGGCAAAGATTCAAGTAGGCCGCTGGTTCATTCATCATTTCTTTCTGCATCACGTATAGAGCCCGGTTTACCAAATATACGAGGCATGATGGTGGGGGGACTATCTAACAACGCTAACGACGGCTTGTTCACTAGCGGCTCCTGGAGCGCCGAAGGTGTCTTTAAATTGTCAGACAAAACATCACAGAGTTTAATTAGAATACAAACAACTGGTAGCCAAAGTTCTAATGCATCTAATAACTGGTTAATTTTTAATGTTGTTGCAATACCTGAGAACAAATCAACCTCGATAACAGGATCAGTATCACTCTTTGGTAGGCCGGCTGGGGGATCCAGCGCTCAGACTCTAGAAATGCATATCACTGGAGTTAATATTTTTGACAGTAATAAGTGGCATGTTGCTTTTGGGCGGAGCAGAAATGATACGATTTCTTCATACACATCATCAAGTTACTTCTTTAGGCTGGGAAGAATGGGAAGTACGGAAATATCTGAGTATCATTCTACGGCTTCATATTTTGATGACTCTGGAAACAATGTAATGAATCAGTTGTCAGACACAACAAACGCATCTGGCTCATTTATAGCTATTGGGTCCCAAAGCCTAGGATATGATACAGCACTTTCATCTGGGGGGTTTCTGAACACAGTTTCAAACTCAACAGCAAAAAACCTCAACTTTTCAGGGAAAGTTTCAGGTATTAGATTTTTTAGTAAGGCGCTTACAGAAAAAGAGACAAAAACCCACGTCAGAAATTTTAAATCTTTAGGTGTTGGAGATCCAAACCTCAATTTTAATTTTAATACAGTCGAGTCGGGTTCATTTGAACGCTTGAAGATAGATTTATCTTGTGATCAACCAATAATAAAATCTAATAGTGATGGTATCACACAAATATTTGATTTTACACAAAATAATTTTCATGGAGTAGGTACGGGGTTTGAGGCAAGTAAAGAAATAATAAAGCCAGAGCGGTATGATTTTATGATATTGTCTCCAAGATTTGAGACGGCAACAACCTCTAATAAAATTAGGATAAGAAGCTTTCAGCAGGCAGAAAATATCCTTATGTCAAATAGCAATGACGTTTCAGTAGCACCACTTTATGCGATTCCCGGAAGTGAAGAACCAAATGATGATAGGCGTCTTACAATTGAGGCGTCATCCGTTCAAGGTTTGAACGAAGATATTATTAATATTTTCGCGACATTAGATGCATTAGACAATGCTATAGGAAACCCTGAGCTTGTTTTCTCTCGAGAATATAGGGACTTAAGAAACTTAAGGAGAATTTATTTTAATAGATTAAATAAGAAAGTCTCCCACGCCAAATTTTTTGAATTCTTTAAATGGTTTGATAATACAATCGGTGATTTGATAGAAGAAGTTATACCAAGTTCAACACGGTACTTAGGGACAAATTTTGTTGTGGAATCACATATGCTAGAAAGGCCAAAATTTACATATAGCTATGATGACATGTATGTTGGCATATTAGACAGGCGAGAAGCATCAGTTATCATGTTGCAACAGTTTGTAGGGACAATAAAGAAGTTTTAATAATGAGTAGATATAGATACGCCAAAGCAAATGGGCAACAACTGGAATCCAATTTTATAAATCCAGCAGCTGCAGCAACAACACAGGTTTTTAGAGCAGATCAGTCATATGACCTAGCAGGGGAGTTTTCGGCAGGATTATCCACTGATGCTCCAAATAGTTTTACAACTGAACAAACTTCACCTTTATCATCTTTTAAATCGGGAAAGTCTCTTGTAAGCTGGTGGAAATTTAATACAGATATATCAGACGGCTCTGATTTAATAGACTCCAGCGGAAACGGACATACAGGTACTCGCCATGGATCATATTCAGATGATAAAGTTTCATATTCAACAGATACTCCCTCAAGCTATATTCAAACCCATACAGGGTATTTTAATGGGACGTATGCCCAGATTGATGTAAGTAACCCTTCTGATTATTCATTGTCTTTTACGACTGGGGAAGCTGGGACGGATGGCAACGATAAGCCATTTTCTATATCACTCTGGGTAAAGTGGCAATCAGATGGTACCGGCCGTAGAGGATTGGTCGCCAAAGATCCTGATATGACATTCAATTATAATTTTGAATATAATTTTTACTATGACTTGGCGGCAGACGGAACCGCAAAACCGAGACTGTTTATTTCTGATTCTGAGCAAGAGGGGGCCTTAAGTCTAGAATTTGCTAGTACAACCCCACTATCCCCAGATACCTGGTATCACTTAGTAGTAACATATGATGGTACTGCCGCGGCACCCGCCCAGAGCATGCGGGCTTACGTCAATGGAGTTTTAAACACAGACACTACCCCCGTAACAAACGGAACTTACGTTTGTATGAGAAAATCCACAGAGAAGCTAACTATAGGAACTGAAACACCTTCTGGTGTTGGTACAACAATAAAAGGCAATCTTGCAGATGTAGCCATATGGAACGCTGTATTATCTGCTAGTGACGTTGCCATTCTTTATAATGTCAGTAATTACGGTGCATATCGTCTTGTAAGAGATTATGAGCTTATATCACCAGATAATGATACAAAACTACTTGGCATAACTGTAGAGAAAAATGGCGTAGACGCGTCAGG
>Ga0114999_10005872_pt1 | contig 14328 bp, 11 predicted proteins | sample ArcticOcean_MG_C_3_FD_89820 | JGI IMG/M metagenome (GOLD analysis project Ga0114999, IMG submission 89820) | Marine microbial communities from western Arctic Ocean - ArcticOcean_MG_CB8_126 | ecosystem: Environmental > Aquatic > Marine > Oceanic | place: Arctic Ocean: Canada Basin | collected...
CATCAGCTTGAGGACAGATTGACTCTCATTGGCCATTTTGGGTTCTCCTCCCTGTGAATCGCGACTTGGGATCAGCCTGAACTGCCTGAGCGCTAGCATACCTGGGTAGTGATATGCGCCGACTCCATCATGCCATGCCAAGGGCCGGCGTGGTTATCAAAATTGTTACGGGATTGTAAACATATAGCAGTGCCGTAAGTACTCTTACTCTGCTAGCTTCAATTGTCCCAGTGTACTTTGGGCTGCTGCCAGCCGGGCCACCGGCACCCTAAACGGTGAGGCGCTGACGTAATTCAGCCCCAGACTGTGACAGAAGGCAATGCTTTTGGGGTCGCCGCCGTGCTCCCCGCATATGCCTATTTCTAGTTCAGGGTTTGCAGTGCGACCCTCTTCCACCGCTATCCGCATCAACCGCCCAACGCCCTTGACGTCCAGAGTCGTGAAGGGGTCCACGGGCAACACCCCTCGCTCCACATACTCCCGTAAGAATTTCACCTCGGCATCGTCGCGGCTGTAGGCAAAGGTCATCTGAGTCAGGTCATTGGAGCCAAAGCTGAAGAACTGCGCCACGGACGCAATTTCACTTGCGGTAAGCGCGGCTCTAGGCACTTCAATCATGGTGCCAAATTTGTGTGAAAGGTCAACATTAAACAACACGCGGGTGCTCTCCGCAACTTTCTCCAGTCGGTCATGGAGGAAGTGCAGTTCGTTCACGTGGGATACCACGGGAATCATAATTTCCGGATGGACCGCATGGCCCTCTTTGGTCAATTGTGCTGCGGCGCTTACAATAGCGCGTACTTGCATCTCATAGATCTCCGGCATGGTCACGCCAACGCGGCAGCCACGGTGCCCCATCATGGGGTTAATCTCTATAAGTTCCTCAACCACATCCCTGATACGCTTCTTTCCCTCAAGTTCATCGCCACTTGCCCCGGTAGCTTCAAGCACCGCCACTTCCTTCACCAAGTCCACGTATCTAGGCAAGAATTCGTGGAGAGGGGCGTCCAACAACCTGATGACCACCGGTAGCCCCTCCATCGCCAGAAGAATGCCGTAGAAATCTTCTGCTTGAAACGCTTCCAGCTTTGTCAGTTCTTCATAAAACGCCTTGACCGCTTCAGACGATGCTAGGTTTGCGTTAGTTTCACTCAAGAGTGCATTCAGCCGTTCAAGCTCCGTAGCAGGCGCCTTTTCCAGCGTTGCGGTCAGTTGCTCAGCATTACGCAGCAATCGAGAGGCCTCAGTGCCTACCGTCAAGAGTCGCTGGATGTGGGGTAGCCGTTCCTCAGCAAAGAACATATGCTCAGTCCGGCAGAGGCCAATTCCTTCAGCGCCATACGCGCGGGCTTCCTTGGCCTGCTCCGGCGTGTCCGCGTTTGCCCAAACTTTGAGCGTCCTTACTTCATCCGCCCAGCCGAGCAGCGTGTTGAGTTCAGTCAGCTCTGCCGGGTTGGGTGAAAATGTTGCCACACTGCCAACGAACACCTCGCCTGTTGCACCGTCCACACTGATAACGTCGCCTTCTTTAATAGTCGTGCCGTTAGCAGTCGCCGTGCGGGCTTCTAGATCCACGTGGAGTTCTTCACAGCCCACAACGCAAGGCTTCCCAAGGCCCCGGGTAACAACAGCCGCGTGGCTGGTCATACCGCCTCGACTGGTGAGAACGCCCTGTGCTTTGATGATGCCGTGCACGTCGTCAGGACTCGTCTCCGGCCTGACCAAAATCACCTTTTTGCCTAGCTCGGCTATGGATACCGCAGTGTTTGGATCCATAGCTGCCACGCCCGTTGCCGCGCCCGGTGAGGCGCCCAGCCCTTGGGCCAACCGCTTACCGTCCTTCAATGCCTTGGCCTTGGCCTCAACGTCGAAGCGAGGAAGCAAGACCTGGGCAATCTCATCAGGAACCACCCGTCCAATACCTTCTTCCCGGGTGATCACGCCCTCGCGCACAAGGTCAACCGCAATCTTCACGGCCGAAGCCGCTGTACGCTTTGCCGTCCGAGTCTGCAAGATGAAGAGTTTGCCGCTCTCCATCGTAAACTCAATATCCTGCACCTCACGATAGTGGCCCTCAAGGCTGCGGGCTTTCTCCTCCAGCTGCCGGTAGAGGTCAGGGGAATCCTGCTGCAAGGAGAGAATAGATTGCGTATTGCGGATACCTGCCACCACATCCTCGCCTTGGGCGTTAACCAAGAAATCGCCGTACAGCGCCTTCTCTCCGGTAGCCGGGTTACGCGTGAACATCACGCCGGTGCCGCTATCTGGCCCCAAGTTGCCAAAGACCATGCCCATTACAACGCACGCAGTGCCCATGTCATGGGAGATGCCGTAGTGCTGCCTGTAGGTTGTAGCCCTGGGATTGTTCCAACTGGAGAACACCGCTTGGATCGCATCGCGAAGCTGATCCCAGGGATCCTGCGGCACAGGATGCCCTGCAATTTCCTTCACCACGTCCTGAAAGTTGCCAATCAATTCCCTGAGGGCGTCAGGCTGAAGTTCATAGTCAAATTTGAGGCTTCGCTTTTCCTTGGCCTGGTCCAGTAGTGACTCAAATTTATCTTTTTCGATACCCAGCACAATGTTGGCAAACCCCTGAATAAAACGGCGGTACGCATCAAGTGCGGGGCGTTCATTGCCCATGAGCTTAGCCATCCCTAGCACCGTCACATCATTCGTGCCAAGATTCAGCACCGTGTCCATCATTCCTGGCATGGAAATGGGCGCACCAGAGCGTACCGAGATTATCAGCGGGTTGCCTTTGCCGCCGAATTCCTTGCCACTCTCCGCCTCCAGATGATGCATGCTCTGAACAATGGTGTCCCAAAGTCCAGCAGGGAATTTGCGGCCCCGCTCGTAGTACTTCAGGCAGGCTTCCGTGGTGATTACGAAGCCCGGCGGCACAGGTATGCCTATGCGGGCCATTTCGCTCACTCCGGCACCCTTGCCGCCAAGTAACTGCGACATGGACGCATTGCCTTCTTCCAGGCGGTACACTAGCTTTCCGCCTGTCGTAGTCGCCATATCCCGTCCCTCCCCTTGCGTGCCCAATCGCCGGAGAAAAGCGCCACCGAAAGGGGGCCTTCTCCACCACATCATCACACAAATAGTAACTTGAGAACCGCGCGCACGAATCAGGGTGGATTTATAGCACTTCCGGCCCACTCCTTACAACACGCGGACAACCCCCTTACAGTCGTGGCTTCCACAGCATCTCATCCACAGCCACTTCCTTCTAATCACTAATCCACCGTTCACGCTCCACATTCCGTCGAATTGCCGTCTTTACGAGACTGCTTTTAGGGTCTGGCGCGTGCGTCACCGGGTTACATCCAAACCGACCGTTGCAACTCACAACCAGGCCTTGTTAGGCCTCCCGTACAGCAAGCTATGGCATTGAATATCTAGGAACGAAACTGATCTTCGTGAGGTCTCAACCGTCGTGCGGTTTCCCTGTACAACCACTGCCGCAGCAGCCTGCCGTTAGTTGTGGCGGCTCTCTCATATGGAGCGGGGCGGTGGCGGCGGGGAAATCTTGTAGTCACCCTGGTACTCAGGCGGAAGCAGCGCGGCTATTCTCCCCATAATCATGTCTGTAAATGATTGCAACACCTCCCGGGGCGCCTGTCCCTCTATCTGTGGGAGAGAGTAAGCCTCACCAATGACCACCTTAAGCCGATGGAACGGGAAGGCTATGCGTATAAACCCCTGGACGTGCTCTGTTCCCGTGATAGCGACGGGAATGATAGACGCACCGCTTTTCTGAGCCAGGTACGCAGCGCCCACTTCTGCTTTTCTGAGGCCGCCCTTGCCTCTGGTGCCTTCAGGAAACACCGCCAACACCTTGCCCCTGTCCAGCAAATCAAGCGCCCAATGGACAGCGTCCACGTCCCGCTTGTCTCTGCTCACCGGGTAGACGTGAAAGCTACGAAGCAGGTAGCTGACCACTGGATTCGCAAACAAACTCCGCTTTCCCATGTAGAACAGCGGCCTGTTGAACGCCGTTGTCAGAAGCGGAGGGTCTGCATAGCTCTGGTGGTTGGGCGTCACTATCAGCGACCCAAAAGGCGGAATGTTCTCTGCGCCCACAATCTCCACGCGGCCAAAGGTGCGCATGAACAGAATGGCCATCAGCCGGCCAAATTTGTACCAAAAATCCATCGCTAGTCCGCTCCTGCTAATTCAAGGATTCGCGTAACGACCTGCTCCACGCTGAGGCCATCCGTAACCAGATGCACCGCATCTTCTGCCGCCCGCAGCGGCGCCAACTCCCGCTGGGAATCTATTGTGTCGCGATGTTCCAAGTTCTCTGCCACGTCCTCAGCAGTAAGGTTGCGACCAGTCGCCAACACCTCTTTGTAGCGACGACGAACTCTCTCCTCTTTGGATGCTGACAGGAACACCTTGAGCGGCGCATCCGTGAGAACGTTAGTCCCTATATCCCTGCCCACCATGACCACGCGGCCCTCCGCGGCCATCCTCCGTTGCTGCGCCACCATGGCCTCTCGCACTGCTGAAACACGGGCAATGAAGGACACAGCCGCTTCCACACTCGGCTTCGTCAGGTGCTCGGTCACATCCGTGCCATTGATCATCACACGCTGTTGACCGTCCGCAACTATGTCCACCGTTGCACCCACGACCACCTCACTCACAGCGTCAGCATCCTCCGGTTGAACGCCCCGTTCCAGCACAAGCCACGTCACGGCGCGATACATTACGCCGGTATCCACAAAGCGATACCCCAGCCTCTCAGCCACGGCCCTCCCCACCACGGTTTTACCCGAGGCGACGGGACCATCAATTGCTATTACTGGTGATACAGACACCGGAGTTTCTCCCCTGTGGATAACCTTGCCGGATTATCCCACGCTCCATATTAACGTCACGTAAATTTGTAGCTAAAACTGTTTGACCAAAAGTTTAAACTTTGTTAAAATTGCTTCGTGCCGTCGCTTGTGTTTCCACTGCGCCGTCACCTGGAAAATCCGCCCCTCAACGCTTCCGTCCCAGCCCTGATTTTGTATCTCAACCCTCTTCCTGCACAAGGAGCCCAATGGCTGACCGGGAACAAGCTAACTACACCGCTAAAGACATTCAAGTCCTTGAAGGGCTGGAGGCCGTCCGTCGCCGCCCTGGAATGTACATTGGCAGCACGGACCAACGGGGCCTCCATCACCTCGTCTACGAAGTCGTGGACAACGCTGTTGACGAGGCCATGGCGGGCTACTGCGACAAGATTTTAATCAGGTTCCTAGCAGACGGCGGCGTGGAAGTCACCGACGATGGTCGTGGCATTCCCGTGGACATGCATGCAACCACGGGCAAGTCCGCCCTTGAGACTATCATGACCACGCTGCACGCGGGCGGGAAGTTTGGCGGCGGCGCTTATAAAGTCTCCGGTGGTCTGCACGGCGTGGGTTCCTCCGTGGTGAACGCTCTTTCTGATTTCATGCGCGTTGAAGTTCGCCGGGACGGGCACCTCTACTATCAGGAGTACAGGAAGGGGGCCCCACTCGCAGCCGTTGTTGATGACGGCCCTCTGCCTGAAGACCAGAAGACCATGACTGGCACGAAGGTCCGTTTCTATGCAGATGCAGATATCTTCACCGTCACCGCCTATGACCGTGACGTGATCCTCCAACGGTTCCGTGAGATGGCCTACCTCAACAGGGGCGTCTCCATTACCCTCAATAGCGAGACGCATCCTGAGGAGGACAAGACCTTCTTCTTTCAGGGTGGTATCTCCAGCTTTGTGCGACACCTGAACCGCAGCAGAGAGGTCCTCCACGACGAACCTTTTTATGTCAATCAGGTTGTTGACTCCACCACGGTGGAAGTCGCTCTCCAATACAACGGCTCGTTCTATGAGAACACCTACTCCTTTGCCAACTGCATCAACACCGGGGACGGCGGCACTCACCTCGTAGGCTTCCGCTCCGCATTGACTCGCGCCATCAACAACTACGCCCGCAAACAGAAGCTCCTCCGTGATGACCAGAGCAACCTCTCTGGTGATGATGTCCGGGAGGGTCTTACAGCGGTGGTCAGTGTGAAGCTCACGGACCCGCAATTTGAAGGGCAGACCAAGGGCCGTCTGGGAAACGCAGACACCAAGGGCATTGTTGAGACCGTGGTTGTACAGAACCTAGAATTTTATCTGGAAGAGCATCCCAACGAAGCTCGGCGCATCATTGATAAGTGCTTCACGTCCCAACGAGCCCGCGAGGCCGCCCGTAAAGCGCGAGACCTTGTCATTCGCAAGAACGCCATGGACGGCGGTTCGCTCCCCGGTAAATTGGCTGACTGCGCTGAGCGCAATCCAGAACTGTGTGAACTCTACGTTGTTGAGGGTGAGTCAGCCGGCGGTTCCGCAAAGATGGGCAGAGACCGGCGGACGCAGGCCATTCTGCCCCTCAAAGGAAAGATTCTCAACGTTGAGAAGGCTCGGCCGGAGCAGATGTTAGGCCATGAAGAAATCCGCGCGCTTATCACTGCCATTGGCGCAGGGCTGGGACAGGAATTCAACGTACCCAAGCTCCGATACCACCGCGTCATCATCATGACAGACGCTGACGTGGACGGCGCACACATTCGCACACTGCTCCTAACGTTCTTTTTCCGCCACATGTGGCCTCTCATTGAGAACGGCTATCTATACATAGCTCAGCCGCCTCTCTACCGGGTCTCTCGCGGACGGTCAGTGGAATACAAATTCGCTGAGGCTGACAAGGACGCCTGGATGGCCTCCCAGATGTATGGCCGTATGTCCCTGATGTCTAGCGACAAGAAAGTGCAGCTCCAAGGCGCAGAGATTCGTGACCTCATTCTGCGTCTCAAGGAACTCCAGCTCTGGACTGCTGATTTTGCCTCCATTGGTCTTCTGCCTCAGCTGGTGGGGATATTCTTCAAGGGATTGAAGAGCAAATATCCAATAGCCTTTGATGGCAGAGCCTCAGTGGACGCTCTCCAGGCCTGGTTTGCTGAGAACGGCTACACCTCTACACCAAAGGTGAACCAGAAAGAGAACCGCTTCAACCTTGTGGTTGACGGCGTAGGCACACTGGATGTCCGCCGCTTGTTTGAGGCGCCGGCCCTGAGTCGCTGTTTGCAACTCTACGGCCCCATAAGCAAATATGTCGGTGAACAAACCTTCTCCGTCGTGCGGCGCGACGTTGAGGTTGCTCAAGAGGTTCCATGGTTTGAACTTGCAGCAATCCTTGAACGGCACGCAGAGAAGGCCGGTATTGGCCTCCAGCGGTACAAGGGCCTTGGAGAGATGAACCCTGATCAGTTGTGGGAGACCACCATGGACCCCGCAACCCGGACCATGCTGCGAGTGACGGTGGATGATGCGGCAGCGGCCAACTCTATCTTCACGGAACTTATGGGTGATGACGTCGCACCCCGTAAGCAGTTCATCCAGTCCCACGCCCGTTCCGTTCAGAACCTAGACGTGTAACGCCGGGCATGCGCCTATTTCCAGGAATCAAGAAGGGGGAGGGCTAAGCCCTCCCCCTTCTGCGTACCTTACGTTTGTAGCCGGTCTACGAGAATTCGGCTGTCGGGGCTATGTTGCCAGCCTCATCCGCTTCAAGGATTGCCTTGAAGCTGTACCCTTCAGCTAAGAACTGCTTGCTACCGCCCTGGTGTCTATCCAGGATGGCCGCCACCAGGACCACCTCACACCCCGCATCTTCCGCCGCGCGGACCGCGTGGAGCAAAGACCCGCCCACAGAGCAAGCGTCATCCACAATCGCAACCTTAGCCTTCAGAGGCAACGGCCCTTCAATGAGCTTCCCCATTCCGTGGTCTTTGGAGCCTTTGCGAACAATGAAGGCGGGGACAGGCATACCGCCGTCCTGATGGCTGAGCATGGCAATGGAGGCCACCATTGGGTCAGCCCCAAGCGTTGGTCCACCAACTGCCTCAGCGCCAGACGCACGCACCAAGGGCAGCAACGCCTGGGCCACCACGGTTGCACCTTCAGGCGATAGCGTCAGCAGACGGCCATCGAAATAGTACGTGCTCTCTAGTCCGGAGGAGAGTGTGAACTTACCGAATGACAGCGCGCCTAGTTCCTTGCATAGCTCAAGCGTCCGCTGTGCAAGCGACAGGCGTTCGGTTGTTTCAGTCATGGCTTCACCCCATTACCTAAACCTAAAATGCGACACCTGCCGCGCCTGCAGGTGACCTGTAGAGTCCATTGGCCTCAACGTAGTCCCGCACGGGTTCTGGGACCAGGTAGCGTATCGTCCGTCCCTCCGACACCCGCTGCCGGATATCTGTGCTGCTGATGTCTATGAGCGGCGCCCCCACTTCTACAATGCGGTCTGACGTGCCTGGGGCAAGGGCCTCTATCTCATCTAGCCCAAACCTGGGGACGCGTGGCCGACGCACTACCACCACCGTCGCCAACTCCAAGATACGAACAGGGTCTTTCCATCGCGCAAAGCTCTGTAGAGCATCCATACCCATGATGAAGAACAAGTCGTCATCGGCCTGCTCGTGTAATTCTTCCAATGTATCCACAGTGAACGTATCACCGGGCCTGTCCACTTCAAGCGTCAGCACACCGAACGCCTCATTCGCATTCACCGCCAGATCTACCATGGCCAAGCGGTGCTGACCGGACAGAATGGTCTCATCTCGCTTCATCCACGGGACGCCCACAGGCACAAAATCAACCCTGTCCAGCGCAAGCTGCGCCCGGACTTGTTCAGCCACAATGAGGTGCCCATTGTGGACCGGGTCAAAAGTGCCGCCTAACAAGCCTCTCCTCACGTTACTGCCACTCCAATTCCAGGCTGCCTATCCTCACCGTGTCTCCAGAGTCGATTCCCACAGAATCCAGGACTTTTATCACGCCCAGTCGGTCCAGTTCCCCGTGGAACTGCATCCGAGCCTTCCAGTTATTAACGTTCACCATTTCCGCTATACGCTCAGCTGGTGGGCACGATACCACAAACGTCTCTTCATCCATGGTAACCATGGGCCTCAACGGCCGTTGCCGCTGGGCGGAAGGAGTGATAACAACCTCACGCACCGGCACTCTTTCCTCAGCAGCCACACTTGCCTGGACCATCAAGAGAAGCCGGTCTAGCAGCTTTGTGATGCCCGTGTGGGTGGCTGAAGAGATCAACTCCGGCACGCTCCCCGCTGCGGCAGCCAGAGCCGCTTCCTGTGCGGCGGCTTTCGGTCGCAATTCGGGGATATCCATCTTTGTCACCGCCACAACCCTGGGCTTCTCCAACAACCCTTCCCCGTACAGCCGTAACTCTTCATCAATCAACCCAAATGCCTGAACATAGTCCTCATCCAAGCCGTCAACGAGTTGTAACACCACTCTGGCACGCTCCACATGCCGTAAGAACTCCAAGCCTAGCCCTTTCCCCGTATGCGCACCCTCCAGCAGCCCTGGCACCTCCAACAACACCATCCGGTCTCCTCGATGATCCACCGTGCCCAACACGGGCTCCAACGTGGTGAATGGGTACGCTGCCACCACTGGCTTTGCCGCTGAAACCACTGACAGCAACGTGGACTTTCCCGCATTTGGCGGACCTACCACAGCAACATCCGCCAGGAGTTTCACCTCAATGAGAACATCCAGTTCCTCACCCAATTCCCCGCCCTCAGCCAACAATGGCTCTTGATTCGTGGGGCTTGTGAACGAGGTGTTCCCTTTTCCTCCTTCTCCTCCAGCCGCCGCCACCACCTTTTGGCCCTCAACTGCCAAGTCTCCTACAAGCCGTATCTTTTCACCGTCTTTCCATTCCCATAATTGGGTGCCTACCGGAACCCTCACCTGCTTTGATTTACCTCTTCTGCCGGTCTTGTTACTTCCACCGCCAGGGTTCCCATCCTGAGCTTCCGCCTTCTGAGACCTGGATAGCTCTTTCAGTGTTCGTACACCCCGGTCTGCAAGGAAAATAACGCTCCCCCCATCGCCACCATCACCACCATTTGGTCCGCCATTGGCGATAGCTCTCTCCTTACGGAAACTGATAGCCCCGTTACCGCCTTTGCCTGCAAGGATGTGGAGAACCTTCTTATCAAGCATTATCTCTTCTGGTTTCTTATCTTCTTATATAAGTTCTTTTAGGATGTATAGATGATACTAATAAGAACCGTACTTTTGTTAATTATGTTGGAAATACCTGCTTCGCTAGGCGTTGGCCTATAAAACAGAGGGTTGTTAGCTCCCCAAATGCATTAGTTGGACAGGGAATGGGAATGTAGAGACTGTTGAAGCTTGGCCACTGCGGTTCCGTATTCGGTCCCGTGGGCGAGTTCCTGCTGCATCTTTTTCAACGAGTTCATCACTGTTGCATGGTTCCGTCCACCCAGCGCCGCACCTATCGAATCCAGGGAGCTGTGGAGTTCTTCTCTGAGAAGGAAGCTGGTTATGTGCCGCGCCATGGCAGCGTGCCTATCACGGCGCGGGCTTATCATTGCCGCGGGAGTGAGTTGGAAGTAGGTTGCAACAGCTTCAATGATTGCTGCAGCGGTCAACTTTGTAGACGGAGCCACGGGGTTCTGCCCCAGTACCCGTCCTGCAAGTTCCAAGTCAACGGGAACCCCTGTTAGGTTGGCCATGGCCGCGACCCGGTTAAGGGAGCCCTCTAATTCGCGCACGCTGTGGATGGGACGCTGTGCAATAGACACAATGACCTCGTTCGGCACCTGCTGTCCGATGCGCTTGGCATGGGCCGCAAGGATGGCCTGCCGCGTCTCAAGCTCTGGTGCTTGCACATCTGCTAGAAGCCCCCATTCAAAGCGACTCCGCAGCCGGTCCTCCAGCAATGGTAGGGCGCTGGGCGGCCGGTCTGAAGTCAGCACAATTTGGTGGTTGGTATCATGCAGCGCATTGAACGTGTGGAAGAGCCCTTCTTGGGTCTGTTCCTTGCCACTAATGAACTGAATATCGTCAATCAAGAGTACGTCCACAGTCCGGTACTTCGCATGGAAATCAGCAGTCTTTCGCTCGCGGATCGCCGTGATGAACTCGTTGGTGAAGTGCTCAGTCGTCACGCAATGGAACCGTACGCCCTTGGCCTGAAGGCGGTGGCCTATAGCCTGGAGAAGGTGCGTCTTGCCCAGGCCCACGCCCCCGTAGATGAACAGAGGGTTGTACGCCTGTCCTGGTTGGTCAGCGACAGCCTGCGCTGCGGCAAACGCCAAGTGGTTGGAGGGACCTACGACAAATGTGTCGAAGGTGTACCGGGCGTTTAATCCCGGCCGGGGGGAACTGACAGGACCAGGTGATGAAGGTGATGTCACTACGTTAGCAATAGGTGCGGGCGGTGGAGCCTGCTCAGCTACAGCGTGTGGCTGATGCACCCGGAAGGTCACACCAACGGGTTGCAGAGAAACGGCAGCCACAGCATCAGTGACAAGTTGGTGGAGACGCTTCTCCAACCACTCCGCGCTAAAGGTGGTGGGCGTGCCTACTACCAGCTCTCCACCCTCAAAGGTGAGGCCAACCGTGCCTTTCAGCCACGTGTCGAAGCTAGGCCGCGTCACTTGGAGCTGTAAGCGTCCTAGTGCAGCAGTCCATAGACGAGTGGCAGTCAATGCCTCGGGCATAAGGCTGAGGTACTCCAATAATGCTAGCGGTAAGAGGAGAATCTGGAGGCTGATGGGGGTGCCAAAGGGGTCTCCAGAGTCCGAGTTCAAGAACGATGCACGGGGAATATACCATGGGGTAGCGAGTGGAGGGCCAAGGCCAAAGTCGGGGGAAATCTCGGACAATTTCCCCTTGCACTCTGGAAAACTATCTGCGGACGTGCAGGCGGCCTGGAAAACCCCGTGCGGCAGGCCGTTACGCCATTCCTGGGCCTGGCCGCCCTCTGCAGCAGGCCGTGGCCTAGTTCAGCCTCAACAGCGCCATGGTATCATCGCCGCGTGGTAGCGCCGAGAGTTATTTTCATGGGAACGCCGGACTTTGCAGTACCTGTACTCCAGGCTGTGCGAGCCCTTGGCTGGCCGGTGGTTGGGGTCTATACCGCGCCGGACCAATTGGCGGGGCGTGGCCGTCAACTCAGGCAGTCTCCCGTAAAGGAATATGCCCTGGCGGAGGGGCTTGCCGTCTACCAACCTGAGCGGTTGCGCGCCGAGACAGACATACAAGAACTCTTGGCTCTGATGCCTGACGTCTTGGTGGTGGCGGCCTATGGCAAGTTGCTCCCGCAACCGGTTCTTGACGCGGCGCCCAAAGGCCCAGTCAACGTGCACCCGTCACTTCTGCCGAAATACCGTGGAGCAGCCCCGGTTGCTGCTGCCGTCCTGGCCGGAGACGCCGTGACAGGGGTGTCTCTGATGGTGCTGGACGCCGGTATGGACACAGGCCCGGTCTTAGCACAGCGAGAAGCGCCCATAGGGCCAACCGATACGACTCCAGAGCTTACGGATCGACTCTTTATTCTAGGGGCAGAATTGCTAAGGGACACGCTGCCTGCGTACATGGATGGGCGCGTTACGCCCGTCCCCCAGGATGAGAGCAAGGTAGTGGTCACCAGCCGACTTAGGAAGGAAGAGGGGGAACTGGACTGGGCAAAGCCCGCGGCAGCATTGGAACGCCAGGTGCGGGCATACCAGCCCTGGCCTGGGAGTTTTACAACATGGCGTGGCCAGCGGCTTGAAATCCTGAGCGCAAGCGTCAGCCAGCGCTCACAGACCGGCTCTGTGGGGCAGGTAGCTACCCTAATAGAAGCGGGTGTGCCGAGCGTTATTACCAGCGACGGCGAATTGGTGCTGATACGGGTGAGGCTGGAAGGACGGCGCGCGATGGACATCGGCGAGTTTCTAAAGGGCCACCCGGACTTTACCGGAGCGCGCCTCCCGTCTTAACAGGCAGACGGGGTGTCCAAAACGACAAGCACCTGGGCCAAGGCTATTCGGAAGGTTCTTCCTCTGAAGAGGGCTCTCCCGCAGATTCCTCTGGAGCCTCCGCGGCACCTTCCTCGGTAGCAACTGCACCCTCTCCCGTCTCCACGCCTTCCTTGGCAGCTTCCCCTTCCTCCGCCACAGGTCGCAGGACAATAATCCTGGCTATGACAGTTTCAGGGTCCGTGATCAAGGTCACATTCGAACCCAGCTTAATGTCGCTGGCGTGAATGGCGGCGCCCACCTCACCAAGCACGGACACGTCGACGGTAACGACCGGCGGCAGGTCCATGGGCAGGGCTTCCAGGGATAGGGTGTGATGGTCATGGCTCACAATGGCGCCTTCAGTCCTGGCGCCTGGGGCCTCGCCTTCCAATTCAATAGGTACGTCGGAGATGATGCGAATGGTCCGCGACACCTCCAAGAAATCAACGTGGATAAGGTGGTCCGTCACGGGATGACGTTGGACCTCACGGGCAAAGACAAAGTGCTCATGACCATCAGCGCGCACGGTCAGTGGCACTGAGTGGCCAACGCGAACCAACGTCCGTTGCAGCGTTTGGGTGTCCGCCTGTAGCGTCAGCGACTCAACGCCTTTGCCGTAAACGTGGATGGGGGTGATGGACTGGCGACGTAGCGCGCCAGCCTTCCGGCCTGTGATGGTCCTGAGTTGCGCCTCTAGGACAAAAGCTTCTGTGGTAGTCATGAACCTTCCTGTCGTATTACAAAAGAAGTGGCCTGACTGGGCCAGGCCATCTAAGGAGAGATTGTAGCAAAAGAGACCATCGTGCGCAAAGTAGGGCCGTTGGCAGGCCTCAGTTGGCATACGCTTGCCCTTCTCTTACCGAACTAGCGGGACGCGTCAGGCCGCCTTTTCAAGCGTACCCATTGTGATAGGACCAATAGTCCCAAAAGTATGGCCACCCCCCATTGAGAAACTCCAGGCACCGGGGTGGGAGTCACAGTGGGCATTGGCGTAGGAGTGGGGAGTAAAGCCTCAGGCGTGACGGCGTTAGATGATAAGGAGGAGTCGCTAGTCCCGGCGATATTGGTGGCGGTCACAGAGAACGTGTAGCTGGTGCCGTTGGTCAGCCCTGATACGGTACCTATGAGCGTTGAGCCGCCAACAATGGTCGTTAGCCCGCCGGGGTTAGAGGTCACCGTGTACTGAGTGATAGCGGCGCCGCCGTTAAAGCCCGGCGCGGCCCACGCCACCGATGCCTGGCCGTTGCCTCCCGTGGCTGTCACGTTAGTGGGAGCACCCGGTGGCAGGGCTGCTAATTGGGCGAGCCCGTATCCCCAGGTATTGTTTGGCACTGTCTTCCTCGGAAGGCTGTTGGTCTTCAGGTAGCTTGCTACTTGGGCTGGCGTGAATTCAGGAAACCTGTCCAACACCAACGCTGCCAACCCCGCAACGTGAGGGGCCGCCTGACTGGTGCC
>Ga0114999_10005877_pt1 | contig 14325 bp, 10 predicted proteins | sample ArcticOcean_MG_C_3_FD_89820 | JGI IMG/M metagenome (GOLD analysis project Ga0114999, IMG submission 89820) | Marine microbial communities from western Arctic Ocean - ArcticOcean_MG_CB8_126 | ecosystem: Environmental > Aquatic > Marine > Oceanic | place: Arctic Ocean: Canada Basin | collected...
ATTCTTTGGTGTTTCGGAACCTCAGAACGGACTTACCATTGCACTGTCGCCGTAGTCTTGAGCGAACAAAACAGCAGCTGATGAAAACGCGAATTCTGTGGCTGCTGCTGCTCATGTCAGCAGCGGCCTACAGCGATCCTAAAACAGATTATCTCTTGTACTGTCGCGGCTGCCATCTGGCCGACGGCTCCGGCGTTCCGCCGGAAGTTCCAACGCTAATCAATGAGGTTGGTAAGTTGCTCGCGTTACCCGGTGGACGTGAATACATCGCACGCGTACCTGGCGTGGTGCAAACCGACATGAATGATGCACAACTGGCAGCCGTCTTAAACTGGGTAGTAACAGAATTTAATACCCAAACTACGCCGACAAGTTTCGCGCCGTATACCGCTGAGTTCATCACCAGCGTACGCGACAATGTGCTCATCAATCCTCTAAAGCATCGCGCCGATCTTGTCTCCCAATAGGCAGTAAACGTCAAAATTGCGTGTGACGTCGTTGCAGAACTATTTTGTAAAAATGTCCAATGGAAGAATTGCCGTTACGCCTACGTTGGGTACGTCCACTAATTGCGCAATGCGCAAATCCACCGCAACACTGGCGATCATGTAGGCCTGCGTCCGATCGTAGCCGTACTCACTGACGATGTAATCGATCATTGCAACCAATGCGTTGGTCGCAGCCAAACTCAAATCCTTTGAAAGATTTGGCAAACCGGCAACTTTGCTATTGGCCAAATAAGCGATATCGCGCGGGACCTCGTCGGGTGCTTTCACTGGAATGCCCGTCGTCGCGTAAAAATTCTTTGATGGAATCGCGAGCAAGGAAGCAGGCCCGGAAAAATGCGGACCCTGTTTCAAGGACGGACCATCGCGAACAATCTGCGTCGTTACCGTAATTTCTGCATCCATTTCAATCGCGGTACCGGAAACTTCACCATCACCTTGTGCATAGTGAAAGTCGCCGATTGCCAGGCCGAACCTTCAATATTGCACGGCAAATAAACTGTAACGCCTTCACCCAAGTAGCGAATATCCATATTGCCGCCATGCTCCCGCGGCGGAATGGTGCGGAGGCATTCCCCTGCCCGTGTTCCTTCTTTACCGCACAGCGACGATGGCTCCGCAAACTCGGTGTCAGGGGTAAAGACTGCGCCACCCGCATCGACAAGCCGTTGTTCTCGGTCGAGGATAGCGGCCAACTGATCCGCCGCTGGCATCGTCGCGATAACGCCAGGAAAGCTACCATTCGGAATGCGGACCCCAGGAATTGCATCGCTCTCTGCGTACTCTTCGTTCAAGCGCCATAAGATAAAACGACTTTCACTGCCGACGGCATCGCCCGCAAACCCGAATTCAGACGCACTGGTCCATCCGACAGGTCCTGGTTTGATGTTCTCAATAGTAACGGCCAACACGTCACCCGGCGCTGCACCCTCGATGTAGACCGGCCCTACCATGGGGTGGACCACGCCGAATCCGTCTCTAGGGCTGGATTCAGCAACCGAGTATTCATCCGGGTCTAAATGCATATCCCCTGCATCGCGCCCTATCATTGTGATGCGCTCACCCGGCTTCGCGCGTGCGGCCATGGGTATTTCAGAATGAAATCGATTGATACAGGCGGGATCCTCGCTACAACGAGCACCCTCACCTCCAATGACAATATCGGCGCGGGCCGGCAATGAAAGCAGCAAGAGTAATGGCCAGATTTTCAGATAGGCGTTCATACGGCGCGTCCTCGATTCGAATTCGATTGATGTTCTCTATTCCCTATATTTTAGTATGATTCGCACGCTTACCTGACACTAATTGCGCCAAATCCGAGAACGTATGAACAAGCAACAGACCGAATCATTTGTCTACAAGATGTGGGAAGACTCCATCATTCCGGAGTTGTGCGAATACATCAAAATTCCCAACAAATCTCCAATGTTTGACCCCGATTGGGAGCAGCACGGCCATATGGACGATGCCGTCGAGCAATTGGAAACCTGGTGTAAGAAGCAGCCCGTCCAAGGAATGACGACAGACGTCATTCGACTGCCGGGGAGAACACCGATTTTATTCCTCGACATTCCTGGAGATTCAGACGATGTCGTGTTGCTCTACGGTCACTACGACAAGCAACCCGAATTTAGCGGCTGGGAAGAGGATCTTGACCCGTGGACTCCGGTTATTCGCGACGGCAAGTTGTATGGTCGTGGTGGCGCCGATGATGGCTATGCGGTATTTGGTTCACTTACGGCAATCCGCGCACTTCAGGAACAGGGAATCCCGCATGCGCGTTGTGTAGTTTTGATTGAAGGCTGCGAAGAATCCGGAAGCTTCGACCTACCCTACTACATCGACCATTTAGGCGATCGCCTCGGTACTCCGAGCCTGGTGGTGTGCCTGGATGCAGAATGCGGCAACTACGAACAGCTTTGGTGCACAACATCACTGCGCGGCAATCTGACCGGCACCTTACAAGTAGACGTTCTGACGGAGGGGGTTCACTCGGGTTCCGCGGGCGGCATCGTACCGTCATGTTTTCGCATATTGCGCCAACTGCTCGGTCGTATCGAAAATGATGCCGACGGAAAAATTCTCGTCGATGAATTATTCGTCGAAATACCAGAGCAAAGATTTTCACAGGCAGAGCGCGCAGCAGAAATATTGGGTGATTCGGTCTATATGAAGTTTCCCTGGGCGAATACTGAGGCCGTCAACAGTACGAACTCCATATACGAGCTACTGTTGAACAATAACTGGCGCCCCGCACTGACAGTGACCGGATCCGACGGTATGCCAGCGTTGGTCAATGCCGGCAATACAATGCTGCCAACGACGTCATTGAAACTTTCGTTCCGGCTACCACCGACCGCTGACGCGAATGCAGCCGCGACGGCAGTCAAAAGAATTCTCGAAGAAGATCCTCCTGCATTTTCTGAGGTTTCCTTCGACGTCGCATCGACTATGGCAGGCTGGAATGCACCACCCGTCGCAGATTGGTTGGAGCAATCGATGCACAAGGCGTCGGAACTATTCTTCAGCAAACCATCGGTATACATGGGTACCGGGGGAACAATTCCGTTCATGGGAATGTTGGGTGAAAAATTTCCGGAAGCACAGTTTCTGGTGACGGGGCTGCTTGGCCCGAACTCCAATGCGCACGGCCCAAACGAGTTTCTGCATATTGAGAAGGGAAAAAAATTGACCTGTTGCGTCGCGCAGGTACTCGAGGATCATCATTTACGCTGAGGTGGCCCCCATCGAACTGCACAACGTAAGGGCAGTAAGTCTGATAGTCGCAGGGTTAGCGCTGTTGCTTTCTGCCTGCGGCCCCACAAAACATCCAGAGCTTGCGTTGCGCGGCACGGCGATGGGAACGACATACAACGTCACAATTGTCGACGCACAAACTATTGCAGCTGATCCGCCGGATGTTGCCGCTCTGCTCGAAAATCTCAATCGACACTTTTCAACCTATGCAGCAGATTCCGCGCTTTCGAATTTCAATCGACACCAATCCACCGAGTGGTTCACGACCACTAGCGAATTGTGCAACGTACTCGCTGATGCCCAATTCATCAGCGAACAGACTCTTGGGTCCTTTGACGTAACAATCGGTAGCTTGGTAAATCTGTGGGGATTTGGCCCTGGCGAGATCAAACTCGAACCGCCGACCGACAGCAGCATTCTCGCCGCACGTGAAAACACAGGTTACGCAAAGCTTCACACACGCTGCGATGAAAAAATGATACGAAAAGATCACGAAAATCTTTACGTCGATCTTTCCGGATACGCCAAAGGAATCGCAGTGGATGCGGTTGCCTCACAACTAGCCGAACACGGTTACGCCAATTTTCTGGTCGAACTCGGTGGCGAAATTAGCGTACGCGGGCTCAATGCTCGTGGACAAGCTTGGAGAATTGCGATCGAAAGACCCGACGGCGAAGAACGTCTACTCGATGCCGCAATTAGCATCTCGGATTCGTCACTCGCCACATCGGGCGATTATCGGAACTTTTTCGAATTCGCCGGCCATCGATACTCTCATACGATCGATCCGCGAACCGCTCGCCCGATCATTCACAATACGGCATCCGTCACCGTCATTACGAACTCTGCCGCAAGGGCGGACGCTTTAGCGACCGCATTGTTGGTGATGGGTCACGAAGATGGGTTTCGATTCGCTGCTGAAAATTCGATAGCGGCGTACTTTCTCGTACGCGGTGAAAACGGGTTTGACGGAATAGCTACGCCGAAATTTGAACCTTATTTCGAATAAACCGTTTTAGGGGATTCTCCGGCACCGCTGCCAGTAACGCTTACTCTGACTGACCTTTTACACTATGACCGACAAAGGCGATGACCGGTCCAAAGATCAAACCGATGATTTGACCGGGACCGAAATCCGAACTACCACCAAAGCCAAGGCCATCTGCCACTGCCACGCCCAGAAAGATCAGCGCGCCGAGCAAAATCAGGATGTTTCCGACAGTATTTATATGCATTTTTATGACCTATCAGAAGGCGGCTTAGTTCGGTGTCGCATCGCCTCAGGCGACGCGCATATTCTATGCACTTCCACAGCCAGCGCTGGAATAGGCCTGAAGGCTAGAGACAATCTACCTCTGACCCCAATCTTCTGGCGAATCAAAGCCTCACATTGCGGCATTTATCCATTAGAATCAGTCGTTCTGGTGACTTAGGAATGATCATGAGCCTCTCAAATTGCTTTTCCTCGACGAACGCATATGCCGCATGTATCGCGCTCACCCTCACTTGCAGCGCCTACGCAGACGACGATAAAAAGAAGCCTGATCTTCCGCTCGAAGGAAAAACTGAAACATTGTCATTCACGACCGACCAGGGGTCGTGGTTGTCAATCGACGTAATGGCAGATGGCGAATCCATCGTATTCGACTTACTCGGCGACCTGTACACGCTACCGATGGTGGGTGGTGAAGCAATCCGCATTACTTCCGGGCTCGGCTTCGATAGCCAGCCTACTGTTTCTCCGGATGGGCAATGGCTCGCTTTCATTAGTGATAGGAGCGGCGCCGACAATGTATGGATTAGCAAATCTGATGGCAGCGAAGCACGAAAATTATCCGACGAAAAACAGGTTGGACTTATTTCGCCGGCATGGACTGCAGACAGCCAATTCGTCGTCGTAACAAAGACCGCCGTCAAACCCGAAATGGCGATGTACCACCGTAACGGCGGTGCTGGCGTAAAACTCAGTGGAGCCAGCGAGGAAGACGATATATTCGGTGTTGGCGTGGTTGCGTCTCCAGACGGACGTTACCTCTATTACGCTAAAGGCACCGACAGCAACGGGCCAGTGCGCAACTTTCCGGCAACCCAAATCATTCGCTATCAGCGCAGCACTGGTGTTATCTACCAGTTGACGCGGGCTGAGGGTGGCGCTGTTCGGCCGGCGTTGTCCCCGGACGGCAACTTGTTGGTATACGGCACCCGTGAGAACAACGAAACAGGGCTTCGCTTACGAAACCTCACCACTGGTGCAGACCGATGGCTCACTTACCCGATTCAACGCGACTCGCAGGAAAACTATCGCCCGCCAAGTCGCGATCTACTACCTGGTTATTCCTTCACGCCTGACGGGGCAGCAATTGTCTTAAACGCAGAGGGAAAAATTTGGCGTGTAGAAATCGATTCCGATTCAAAAACTGAAATTTCATTTTCTGCAGAAGTTGACCTGGCTATTGGTCCGGATTTGACCGCTCCTTATCGCGTTCCTCAGGGCGACCTCACCGCAACTATTATTCACGACCCGGCTTTATCAGCAGATCAAAAGCGAATCGCTGCGTCGGTGCTTAGCAAAATATATGTAATGGAGAACGAGAGTGGTGCAACACCGGAGCGACTAACCTCGGGCGACGCGTGGGAATTCAAACCAGTCTGGTCACCCGACAATCGCTGGATCAGCTACGTCACCTGGTCGATGAACGACGGCGGGCACATCTGGCGTACGCGCTCCAATGGCAACGGCAGACCACAACAGCTCACTGACATCCCAGCGTTCTATACGGACATCACCTACGGCCCGGACGGTGATACGTTGTTCGCGATGCGCGGTAACGAGTACATGCGCCATCAAACGTTTAGTGAATTCACGGGTCTTGGAATTCCATTGGAATTAATATCACTGCCAGCATCCGGTGGGGAACAAACAGTCATAAAACCGGCAGAAGGCGCACGTAGTCCACATTTTGGCCCCGACCCCGAACGCATTTATCTCTATGACGATAAGGGTCTGTTCTCAATTCAATTGGACGGTTCTGACCGCCAAGAGTCTCTGGTTGTCACCGGACCACGGGGTAACCGGCGCGGGGAGAAACCACCGCAAGCCGAAGCCGCTCGAATTAGTCCTGACGGCAAACACGCGCTCGCCTGGGTGAACAAACAGATTTGGGCGATAGCGACAACGGAGATTGGTGGCAAGGCGCCAGCGGTCGATGTGCGCAAGCCCGCTTTACCCGTTGCCGCGCTGACCGATATTGGCGCAGATTTCTTTGGCTGGACGCGCGACGGTGAATCGGTCTGGTGGGCGATCGGCAATACGTTCTACTCAAGGCCCTTGGCCAGCCTAGAATTTCGGCAGGAAGACGACAAAAAAGATGAGCAAGCTGCCGCAGAAGAGACGGAAGAAGAACAACCGTTCGTGCCAAAAGATGAACACGAAACCGTTCAGGCCATAAATTTTGATGTCATTGTTGCTCGCGATACTCCATCGGGTTCATTGTTACTAACGGGTGCAAATGTCATTACGATGTCCGGGTCATCGCTGAGCGATATGGAAAACGTACTCGAGAATCACGACGTCCTGATCACTGACAATCGAATTGCTGCATTGGGAAAAAACGGAACACTCGAAGTTCCAGTCGATGCAACGGTAATCAATATTGACGGCAAGTATGTCGTTCCCGGATTCATCGATACGCACGCCCATTGGGAGTTCCGGACACAAGATGTTTTGGAACCACAAAACTGGACGTTAATTGCGAACTTGGCATATGGCGTAACTGCGGGTCTCGACGTACAGACCACCTATAAAGACTATTTGACCTACCGCGATTTCGTTGAGACAGGTCAATCAATCGGTCAGCGAGCTTTTATGACGGCGCAAGGCATCTTTGGCAATAATGACTTCAAGTCTTATGACGCGACACTTTCCTATTTGCGGCGTTACAAAGAGCACTACCACACGAACAATATTAAGTCCTACGTGGTTGGCAATCGGCAGCAACGACAATGGGTGGTGTTAGCCAGCAAGGAACTGGGCTTGATGCCAACGACTGAAGGTGCCGGCGATCAGAAACTCGACATCACACATGCGATCGACGGCATGCACGGCAATGAACACACCATGCCGGATTCGCCAATATTCGACGACGTTGTGCAACTGTATGCGCGCACCAAGACCGCCTACACGCCAACCTTGGTCGTGCAATACAACGCGGAATCACTACGAGAATTTTTCTTTACTCGGTCTGAAGTTCAAGATGACCCTAAGATGCAACGTTTTTACCCGCGCAACCGACTCAATGAATTAACCGAACGTCGCCCCGGCTGGGTCCGCGACGAGGCATTTCAATTCAAGCAAGCCGCCGCACAAGTTGCAAAAATTCAACGCGCTGGTGGCCTGGTCGGAGTTGGGGCGCACGGCGAATTGCAGGGGCTCGGCTACCATTGGGAAATGTGGGGCTTCGCAATGGGTGGCATGCGGCCGGTGGAGGTTTTACGGGCAGCGACCATTGACGGCGCCAAGATCATAGGCATTAATCAAGACTTAGGCTCGATCGAAGTCGGCAAACTCGCGGACATGGTGGTTCTTAACGCAAACCCGCTCGATGACATTCTGAATACGGTAGAGATAGATCGTGTTGTCAAAAATGGACGCTTGTACGACGGCGATACGCTGGACGAAGAATGGCCAAATGTAAAACCACTCGCGCCATCGTGGTGGTGGTCAAATGACGATGCGCGATACTCGACCGACGCGGTGACCAATTGACTATTAATTAATCCGGAGAAAAAGCCGTCTCGACGTCGGCGAAACCTGCGCAATTCGCCACCCACGATTGACTGCCCGTGCTTTGCATTTCATGGGTTGCCGCCAATAATGCGCCCACCACCAGTCGCGCCAAACCGCCACCGGTGCTCACGCGCTTTGCTCCCGCAGCGCCAATTTCGTCAATCGTATGTTGATGCAAGAATGTGCCCAGTACATTGACCGGCCGATCGACTGACTGGGTAACAAGCCTAACGTCATCGAGAGACGTCAAGCCCGGCGCGTAAAGAACGTCCGCACCAGCCGCTTCGAAAGCCTGCAGACGCCTGATCGTATCCTCAATATCATTACGACCTCGCAATAAATTTTCGGCCCTGGCAGTTAGTAAGAATTTGAATGGAAGTTTTGCGGCCGCCTCGACACCGGCGTGCACCCTCTCGACAGCGTGATCAAAATCATAGAGTCGCGCATTCGAACCCGGCGCGTAGTCTTCGACGGATGCACCGACGATTCCACTCTCCGCAAACCTGGATAGGCACACCGCGACTTCATCGGGACCATCACCGTAACAATTCTCCAGGTCTGCGCTAATAGGAATTGTCGTCGCCTCACACAAGGCGGCGCAGTGTTGAAACATCTCGTCAGGAGACACTTTACCGTCGTGGCAACCAAGCGTTTGTGCGAAGCCCGAACTGGTGGTTGCAAGTGACTCAATACCCTGCGCTTCAAGTATCCGAGCCGAACCAGCATCCCATGGGTTCGGAATAAGAAAAACGCCGTCTCTCCGATGCAAATTGACGAATAATTCTGCTTTTTGAGCTTGGTCGGTCATTTCTATCTCCGTCGAATGTCATTTGAGTGTACTTTTCCGGAAAACAGATTCAATGCTGAAGTCAGAAACCTCCGGTTAACGAGTCGAATCAGCGGCACAATTCGGTAATAAACTGCGCTGGTAACGTGTCTAATTCACTATCTGCGGGCAGAGCAGACTAACGCCCGTCGTCTTTGCGCCAAAAGTCGATCACTGCCTTACTACCACGCCCACCGTTCCGAGGAATTGCTATGAGATCCACGATCGCCGTAATGGCTGCATTGATATTTGCACCACTTACTATTGCATGTGCTCACCATTCAGTCCTCAACTACGATGGCAAAGTCGAAGTGACCGTGATTGGCACCGTGACAAGCGCTAGATACGGATATCCACATAGCGTCTTCCGCATTGATGTTGAGGCCGATGACGGCTCCGTTGAGAAATGGGTGTTATCGACTGAAGATCCACGCGATGCACGCAATCTGGGATTCGACGATGAACTAAAAGCGATCAAAGTGGATGATCCCATTCATGCCGTCGGCTGGCCGGATAAATTCAAGAAAAACACGATTCGCGGTCATCAACTACATTATCCCGACGGCACAGTAGTAATGATGCGTCGCGGCAACTACATTTGGCCCCGCGATATGCTGGCGATGGATAAGATGGCATTGAATCCGGACAACATACCGGCAGGATTTCCATCGACCAATGCGACCCTGTCCAGCACCGCACAAGTTGTTTCATGGATAGAGGAAGATGACCGCTTAACTCGAATGGCACGTGAGTACGCGGATGGGCGATCCAGATTAATCGGATTACAAACTAACGATGAAATCGGATACCCCGGAATTGATTACTTGTTGGAATGTCACGCAGCCCGCGAAGGCTTCACGATGACAATCAATTTGGATAGCGTATCAACCTCCGAACGTGTAGCCCTCGATGACGGCAGCAACTACATCTCACGCTACAACAATTTACTGTCGCGCTGGTGGGAACAAGAACACGAAAGCTGTGAGTAGCGAACAAGATCGCGTCGCTAATAATCCATAATATATTTCCATGGTGACGGTTCAGAACCCCGTTCGACCACGACTTCAATCAATGCCGGTCGATCATTGTCTATTGCCGTCGCCAAGGCGGGTTTTAACTCATCCGGACTTGTAACACGGTAGCCATCGGCGCCAAAAGCTTCGGCAAGTTTCATGAGATCCGGGTTTTGTAAATCTGCACCGATTAGATGACCGTCGTACTGCGTCTGCTGATCTCGACGAACATTACCAAAAGCATTGTTATTAAAGACAATCGTGACCAACCCAATATTGTGCTGTACAGCCGTCGCAAGCTCCGGCATACCAAACATGAAACCACCATCGCCGGTAATAGAGACAACAGCCTTGTCTGGCAGTACTGCTTTCACCCCAATTCCTGTCGGAAATCCGAACCCTAATGTTCCCTGGTAACCACAAGTAATGAACGTACGTGGCTCATAAACAGGAAAAGCATAATAAGACGCAAAACCTACCTGACAGACCTCTTCAATAAGATAACCATCTCTTGGCAAGACTTCGCGAATAACATCGAGGTAGGCAACTTGCGGCTGAATTTCTTCAAAATTCTTTCTCGCCGTCGCTTTTGCTTCCGCAATCCGTTCCAGGTCCCCACTATTGTGTCCGTGCCTTTGAATTGCATCGATTAGCGCGCGGGTTCCATCTGCAGCATCAGCAACCACACCGGCATCTGGGTGAAATCGATCCATTTCAGTAGGATCAATGTCAATACGAATAACCTTCTGCCCCTCGTTCGGCGAACGGTCATAGTATTCCATCATCGAACCCCAACGCATGAACTGCATTTCGAGTCGTGAACCAATGCCGATGAGTAGATCCGTGTCTTCCCACAAACGCCGTGCTGCCGCTGAAGAAATTCCGCAAGCATGATCCTCTGATACAACGCCACGACCGCTGCGAGCCGACGTAACCGGCGCACCAAGCAGAGTGGCAAGTTCTAAGACTTCTTCACCGGCATCCTGCGCACCGCCACCGACCATGATCAAAATATTTTTGGCCTTCGACACCAAGACTGCGGCGGAATCGATAGCGTCTTCGTCAACCTCCGGCTTATCGATTTGCGTATTGCCCGCACCTATTTCGACGTCCCAGCTCTTCGCCATCGTATCCCAACACATCTCTACAGATGCTGGGCCCCGCCGGCCAGATTGCATCTGGTGAAACGCTTCATTGACTTGCGCCGACGTGGTAGTCGGGTCCGCGATGTGATCAGTATGCTTAATGATGTCGGCCAAAGTACCCTTTTGATCCCGCAGCTCGTGGAGGTGGCCTCGACCAGCGCCAAGAAATTCTGAGGGGACTTGACCGGTCAAACATAGAACCGGCTGATTGGTGCCGTAAGCTGTGCACATTGAGGCCGACGCATTAAGCACTCCAGGTCCCGGAACAACCGCAAAAACGCTTGGCTTGCCTGTGGCTGCCGCAGCGCCAAACGCCATGTAACCCGCGCCTTGTTCATGGCGACTGATGACGTGCTTTATTTCCGGCATCCGATACATCGCATCAAAAATCGGGTAAATTTGTGCACCAGGCAATCCAAAAATCGTGTCAATCCCGTTTGCGACAGCCGAGCGAATCATCGCCTCGCCACCAGTCATTGTTTCAGTCCGTGTCATGCATTTTGTCCGTTGTGAAAATTAAAGAATATATTCAGACCAAAATAAATCTAAACAAGAAATAGGAGAGTGCGAATCCAGTCAGCGAGATAATGCTAATCCAACTCCAGACGGTAAGCACGGTGTTCGGGCGAAATTCACCCGTAATTTCATCCGATGTCACGGCACGATAGTTGAAATACGCGATCGCCGGTGCGGCAGCAAAACCCATACTGGTCGCAAAATCCAGAAAGCCTACAAAGCTACCCATCAAGAATAAAATAATGACAATCGAGCCAACAATTTGCACTGCTAGAAATAAGGTATAGCGATCCTTCGTAGCGTCGGAATCTTTACCAAGATAACTCGAAATTCGATCAACGACGCGAGGCGAACCATCCATGAGCGCAATCAGCGTGGACCACATAACGGCCAACGCCGCAAGAGAAATGACTGGGTACATCCATTTGCCAAATACCGTGGTGAAAATAGAGAGCAATTCTGTCGCGAAAGCGCCGGGGTTTTGTGGCGCCACACGGTCGGTTTCAAACAACACCGCCGTGCCCATTACAACGAAACAAACGGCAAGCACCAAAGTTAATCCATAGCCGATTCGCAAATCGGTTAATGCTTGCTGGAAGGTGAAATTTTCGGCGCCAACCGCACGACGTCGCTCACAAATCCATTTTGACTGAAACACGGCGCCGCTCAATGGCATCGGCATCCAGCCCGTGATTGCAATAACGAAAAGTAATAGAGAGCGATCATATTGCAGGTCGGCGAACATCGATCTGCCGTCATTACCGAGTAGCGGCAACGCAAAAAACACGGCGAGAACAGTCAAGATTGAGAAAATAATCACCAATACTTTGATAATGCGCTCGGCTTTCATGTAATGGCCGTTCAACAAGACCAGCGCCGAAACAATCAAAAGACCTACAGCCACCATCGGCGCGCTATAGGGAAGACCAAAAATACTGACGACGAGGCCCGCAGTAACCAATGCCACCGCCGCCGGCGCGATAAACATATCGACAATTGACGCGAGACCCATCCAGATCAGAGCCGTTTTGCCAATACGCGCGTACGCGGTAATCAGACTGCGCCCTGTCGCGGACGCATATGCGACGCCGAAGCGGAATGCAGGATATTTTAGAACGACAACGATAATGACGAGCAAAACCAGAGACAAGCCAAATTCGGCGCCAGCGCGTGTGGATTGCACCAGATGTGAAACACCGACGCCAACGGCAGCGACCATCATGCCCGGGCCTACTCTTGAAAGAAGATTACCCATTGTTTAAATCCTCTGACTTAGATGCAGGTGAAGGCACGCGAATGCTCGCGGTTGCGCACCACTGTTGCGCGAATTCAGACATGCCCTTCCCCTCATGATTCTTATTATTTTGGCGGCAAGCAAGATATTAACCAACCCAACAGCATAAGGACATGGAAACCTCGGGCCTTTCATGCGCAGAGCGCAACAAAACCAATGCTTTGCGCTAGTTTCGGGCGATTAGTTTAAGGTGCGCGAACGGCCAGATGCGCGCTTGAGATAACGCATCAATATCGGAAGGTATAGCGTATTTTTGCCGCCGCGACCGATTGCGTGCTGCGAAACCGATCATCAATATTGAGATCACGCGTCATATTGTGATTGAGCACGAACCAAATATCCTGGCCTGCCGAAAGGTTGTAGCGAAATCTGGCGTTAATGCCAATGTCATCTGAAATGTTGTCATATTGCGCCAATGTAACGAGAGACAATTTTGAATTAAACGATAATTCGTTTTCGAGCGTTATTTGCCGTGAAATCGCCGAAACACCAGGAAAATCAAACTTGTTAAAGGAGTAACGAAAAGAGAGTCGAAAATGTTCATTGGGCGTCCAGCCGAGCTCCGGTCGAACCTCAAAGCGGTCACCGTTGAAAAAACCACCGTCTTCAATACGCAATTGAAAATCCCACTTGCGATGTTGGGCCGTACGTATAAACGTCCCAATCCTTCGAAACGAATACTCACCCGCGGGAATGGTTATTCCTAGCCTATCCAGCGGCTGCTCTCCGTCCAGCAGACCCTCTGTTTCATAACTAATATCGATGCGAGCAAAATCTCCGGCCCGCGAACGACTGCTGAAAAAATCTGCTTTGATTTCCTGCGATTGAATACGGCCAGTATCCAGAAATTCCCAACGCGTGAATTCCAGACCATGACTCATCTCTTGGATAAAAGGGTTGCCGGAACGAATGACTTTGTGACCAAATTCACCGCCGTAAAGGCGCACGCCGGTGCGGTTCGCGAAACCCAGAGCCGGGTCGAAATTTTCTTCGACCTCGTGAATCTGTAGTCCACCCTCAAAGCCTGCGCGAGATGGGAAGCCAACCACTGCGCTCCACGCAAGGTCATCATCATTGACCCCTTCGTTGTCGGATTTTTGTATCCAAAAATTCCCTTCGATCGATCTATTGGTTCCGAAGCGCGTATTTCGATAAAGGAAATCCGCACCATACAAACTACTGTCGCTATTCGATCCAGGATCGCCGTGCGTGAATATGGCTCCGACCGACGACTCCTCGAGCACACCTGATGAAATTCGGGTCACCAGTAGATCAGACTGATCAATTTGCTCAGCGTCGTCGTTTACATACTCGTCCTGGAGAATGTAAAGCGTTCCAAAATCGACGTCGCCCACTCTACCGCTAACTTTTGTTCCGGCAAGAATATCGACCTGCGCGCTGTCACTCGTTAGTCCGATTCTGCGTGAGAAAAAAGCGAGTCCATTGGTGCCCGAACGCGTCCCCGTAGTTCGATTTTGTCCG
>Ga0114999_10005878_pt1 | contig 14325 bp, 14 predicted proteins | sample ArcticOcean_MG_C_3_FD_89820 | JGI IMG/M metagenome (GOLD analysis project Ga0114999, IMG submission 89820) | Marine microbial communities from western Arctic Ocean - ArcticOcean_MG_CB8_126 | ecosystem: Environmental > Aquatic > Marine > Oceanic | place: Arctic Ocean: Canada Basin | collected...
CGCAAGGAGCCTTTGCCCTGCCATCCGCCGTCGATCAGACAAGTTTCGTTGTCGAACTGATTGAGGCTCAGACTGCAGCCGATATGTGTGCCTACCCGGTCTAGCGCCGGTGCAAATGGCTCGGTCGCGGACAGCCTGTTGACGTCGACGAAGATCCGCAGGCCGACCCCGCAGAACGCGGAAACTTGGCCCGACCAGGCCCCGGCCGTGATCGCGATATCGCGGCACCGCACCGAACCGACGGACGTTTCGACGCACCAGCCGGCACCTGCGGGGGCTATCCCGGTCACCGGCGTATCGGCCTGCATATTGACCCTCGCGGCGAGAGCCAAGTCGATCAGTGCCGGACCGGCCTCTAGTGGGCTGAAATAGCCGTCCTTGGCGCAGAGGGCCGCGCTCATCACCGGCCGGGCCCAGCCAGGGCGCGTAGTTCCGAAGGGCAGCGCCTTCGAGCAGTTCCGCCTCGATCCCATGCCTCCCCTGCACGGTGAACCAGTTGCGCAACACCCTATCCTCCTTCGCGGTCATGGCGAGGCTGAGGCCGCCCTTGCCGGCAGAAAAGAGTATGAACACCGGCCTCGGCCCCCAGGGAAGGCCAGAGGGCCACGGTCCGGAAGGTCAGGGGAAGGCCGGCCGGCGGCGCGGAGAGTTGCGGGGGAGTATGGTTCGGTTGTGCGGCGGATCGCATCGTAGTATCCAGAGTGACCGCGGGGAGCACCGCAGGCAATGGCAATCGCCATGCTGGCGCCTCGCGATATCGGCGACAGCGCGGGCGGGATCGACCCGACAGGATGGCGCGATAACGCGTCCCTTGGCGACCTTGCCCCCCATCCGTTTCGGGAGGAGAAGCCATGACATTCGAAGGCGTCTATACACCGGTGATCACGCCCTTCCGCGAGGACGAATCGATCGACGAAAAAGCCTGGGCGGAGGTGATCGAGTATCAGATCGAGACCGGCGCCCACGGCCTGGTCATCGGCGGTTCGACCGGCGAGTTCTATGCGATGAGCCCCAAGGAGCGGCAGGCCCAATTCAGGAAGGGCCATGAGCTTATCGCCGGACGGGTGCCCTGGCTCGGCGGGGTGAACGCCTTCACCACCGGCGAGTGCTGCGATTTCGCCGTGCAGGCGCGCGATGCCGGCGCCGCCGGCCTGCTGATCGCGGCCCCGCCCTATTCCATCCCGACGGAAATGGAACTGGCGGCGCATTGTCTGGCCATCGAGCACGCGGCCGAGCTGCCCATCATGCTCTACAACTATCCGGGGCGGACCGGCGTCAACATGGGCGAGGAGTTCCTGGCCCGCGTCGGCAAGAACGCCAATTTCCGGGGCATCAAGGAAACCAGCGGGGATATCAACCGCGTCCATCTGATCGCCCGCGAGTTCCCCCAGATCGAGCTGATCTGCGGTGCCGACGACCAGACCCTCGAATTCTTCCTCTGGGGCGCGCGCGGCTGGGTCAGCGGCTCGGCCAATTGCATCCTCAAGGAATGCCTGGCGCTCTACGAGGCCTGCGTGATCCAGAAGGATTTTGTGAAGGGCCGGCGCATCATGATGGCCCTGCTGCCGATCACCACGGTGTTGGAGCGCGGCGGCAAGTTCCTGCAATGCGTCAAATATGCCTGCGAGCTTCAGGGCCTGCCGGGCGGTGCGGTGCGCAAGCCCATGCGTCCGATGAAGAAGGAACTGGCCCGCCAGATGCGCGACGCCCTGCATATCGCCCAGACCACCGTCGCGGCGATCCAGGCCGAAGAGGCGCCTGCGAAAGGCTTGGTGCTGCGCCAGGTTCACGGTTGAGGGCTGACAGATGACTGAATTGCTGACCCAGGACGAATACGAGGTCATAGCCCGCGACCTGACCCTGCCGACGACGGCCTTCATCAATGGCCGGTTCTCGTCGGCGAAGTCGGGCCGGACCTTCGCCACCGTCAATCCTGCGAACGGAAGCACGATCGCCGAGATCGCCGCTTGCGAGGCCGAGGATATTGACCACGCCGTGACGAAGGCCCGCGAGGCCTTCGAGCAGGGCGTGTGGTCCCGCATGCCTCCGGTCGAACGCAAACATGCCCTGATCCGCCTCGTGAAGCTGATCAAGCGGAACCGTTACGAACTGGCGGTGATGGAGAGTGTCGAGAGCGGTAAGCCGATCCGCGATTGCGCGACCCTTGACCTGCCGGAGACGCAGAACTGCCTGGAATGGCATGCCGAGGCGACGGATAAGATTTACGACCAGGTATCGCCGTCCGGCGACAATGCTCTGGGCCTCATCGTGCGCGAGCCGATGGGTGTGGTCGGCTGCGTCGTGCCCTGGAATTTCCCGTTGATGATGGTGGCGTGGAAGATCGGCCCGGCCCTGGCGGCGGGCAACAGCGTCGTGGTCAAACCGGCCGAGCAGACCAGCATGACCGCCCTGCGTCTCGCGGAACTGGCGCTGGAGGCCGGTATTCCGGCCGGGGTACTGAACGTGGTGCCCGGCATGGGCGAGACGGCGGGCCAGGCGCTGGGCCGCCATCCCGGCGTCGATATGATCTCCTTCACCGGCTCGACCGAAGTGGGACGGATGTTCCTGAAATACTCGGCCGAGAGCAATCTCAAGAAGATCGTGCTCGAATGCGGCGGCAAGAATCCCTGCGTCGTCCTCGACGATGCCGAGAATCTCGACGCGGTGGCCGAGCATGTCGCCTATTCGGTGTTCTGGAACATGGGCCAGAACTGCTCGTCCAATTCGCGCCTGATCGTTCATAAGAAGATCAAGGACGAGCTGCTGTCGAAGGTTCTGGCCAAGGCGCGGGATTGGCGCACGGGCTATCCCCTCGATCCCTCGAACAACCTGGGGGCCATAGTCAGCCAGGAGCAGTTCGACCAGATTCTTGGCTATATCGCGCTGGGAAAGAAAGAAGGCGGGTCGATTGCCATGGGCGGCGAGGCGATTTCAAATGGCGGTGGTCTCTATATTGAGCCGACCGTGTTTGACGGCGTGACGCCCAAGATGACGATCGCAAGGGAAGAGATTTTCGGCCCTGTGCTGTCGGTCATGACCGTGGGTAGCGTGGACGAGGCCATCGACCTCGCCAACGACACGCAATACGGCCTGCAGGCCTCGGTCTTCACCTCGAACGTGAAGAGGGCGCATCGCGTCGCGCGCGCGATCCAGGCCGGGACCGTCACGGTCAACTGCTACGGCGAAGGCGATATGACGACGCCCTTCGGCGGCTACAAGCTGTCGGGCTTCGGCGGACGCGACAATTCGCTGATGGCCCATGATCAGTATTGCGAAACCAAGACGATTTGGTTCGACTTGAGCGACAATCCCATCGATCAGAAGGTCGATTGATCGCCGGACCACAGGTCAGGGATATGACGGACGGGGGGACGCACGACGGCCAATTGGCGGGCCGGGTCGCTTTGGTGACCGGGGCCGCCAGGGGCATGGGCTATCACCATGCGCGCCTGCTCGCCGAGCGAGGGGCGAAGGTCGTGCTACAGGACATCGAGGCCGAAGCGGCGGACAAAGCGGCCGCGGATCTGCGCGCGGCCGGGGCTGCGGCAACCGCGGTCTCGGGCGATGTCGGCGACGAGGCGGATGTCGAGCGCAATGTCGCCGCGGCCGAAGCCGAATTTGGCTCGGTGAGCATCCTGGTCAACAACGCGGGGATCGGGAAGTCGGGCAAGACCGAGGAAACGACCGAGGCGATCTTCGACCGGGTTTTCAACGTCAATCTGCGCGGCACCTTCCTGATGACGCGCCGGATCGTGGCGGGCATGAAGGCGGCGCGTTACGGCAAGATCGTCAATATTTCATCCCGCTTCGGACAGGTCGGCGCGCCCTATTCGATCGCCTATTGCGCATCGAAAGCCGGCGTGCACGGCCTGACCAAAGCCTGGGCCAAGGAGTTTGCGCCCTGGAATATCTGCGTCAATTGCGTTGCGCCGGGCGGTGTCTGGACGGAAATGGGTCTTGAAGAGCATGGCGGCGCGGAAGGCATTCGCCGCGTCGAACAGACGGTGCCGCTGAAGCGCTGGGCTCAGCCCGAGGAGATCGGCTATGCCGTCGCCTTTCTGGCGAGTCCGGAATCGGATTTCATCACCGGGCAAGTGCTGCCGGACAATGGCGGCGCAACGATAACCGGGATTTGAGGGGGAGAAGAACGTGGCGGGTTTGGAGGGAAAGACCGCGCTGGTCACTGGCGCGGGCCGGGGGCTCGGGCGGCAGCATGGACTGACCCTGGCCCAACGGGGCGCTTCGCTCATCGTCCACGATATCGCGGCGGACGGGGCCGAGGAGACGGCCGGGATGATCCGCGCGGTGGGCGGCGAGGCGCGGGTCGCGGTCTGCGATATCACCGATGTGGCGGCGATCAAGGACACTTTCGGCATGCTCGGCACCGTCGATATCGTGGTGAACAATGCCGGCACGCATGAAGCCCGCGCGATCGAGGCGATATCCGCCGCCGAGTTCAAGCACATGATGGACGTTCATGTGAAAGGCGCCTTCTTCACCGTCCAGACCCTGCTGCCGGGCATGAAGGAACGGCGCGGCGGCAAGATCATCAACACCGCCTCCGCCTGGGGCCAGTGCGGCTGGCACACCGACAGCCATTACTGCGGGGCGAAGGCGGCGATCCTCGGCCTGACCAAGGCATGGGCCAAGGAATTCGCCCCCTGGGGCATTCGCGTCAATGCCGTGTCCCCGGGTGTGGTGATGACGGAGATGACGCGCCTGAACCGGACGGATGAGGAAATTCGCGATCTGGCGGAAAAGCATATTCCGGTCGGGCGGCTGGGCTTGCCCGAGGATATTTCATACGCCGTCGCCTACCTCGCCTCGTCCGAGGCCGATTTCATCACGGGCCAGGTGCTGCCGGTCAACGGCGGCGAATTCATCGTCGGCATCTGACATGGCCGGCCTGGACGGCCGCGTCGTTCTGGTCACCGGCGCCGGGGCCGGGATGGGGCGGTCCCATGCCAGGATTCTGGCGGCGCGCGGCGCCGATATCGTCGTCCAGGATATCGGCGAGACCTCCGCCCGGGAAACGGCGGAATTGGTCCGGGCGACCGGGCGGCGCGCCCATGTCGCGGTCTGCGACGTGTCCGACGGCGAGGCGCTGACGGCTGCAATCGAAGAGGCCGTTGTCGCCCTGGGGCCGATCGACGTGCTGGTGAACAATGCGGGCATTCATGCCCTCACCCCCTTCGATGAGATCGAGGAGGCGGAGTTCGATCGTATTTTCGCGGTCAATGTCGCGGGCAGTTTCAACGCGGCGAAGGCGGTCCTGCCCGGCATGAAGGCGCAGCGCCGGGGCGCGATCGTCAATGTCGCTTCGACCTCCGGCCAGATAGGTACGCCGGGCGACACCCATTATTGCGCCTCGAAGGGGGCAATCCTCGGCCTGACCAAGGCCTGGGCCAAGGAGTTGGCTCACTGGTCGATCCGCGTGAACGCGGTCTCACCCGGCCCGATCGCCACGGACATGACGGTGCGCAACCGGGGTTGGGAAGTCATCCGCGAGCGCGCGGAGAAGGAGATTCCCCTGCGCCGCTACGGCATGCCCGAGGATGTCTCCCATGCCGTCGCCTTTTTGGCGGGCGATGGCGCAAGTTTCGTGACCGGACAGGTGATCACCCTCGCCGGCGGCCTCGCCATCGTCGGCATCTGACGCGACCCGAGACGGGCGAGCCTTAGAAGCGGTCGATCCGGAAGGGGTGCAGGTCGAGGGCCGGTTTCCGCCCGGCGATCAGATCGGAGACGGCGCGCCCCGTCACGGCGCCGGAGGCCAGGCCGATATGGCTGTGGCCGAAGGCGTAATAGACATTGCGCCGATGGGGCGAGGGGCTGATCACCGGCATCGAATCGGGCAGCAGGGGCCGGTCGCCCGCCCATTGACTGTAGCCCTCGGTGTTGAGGCCCGGGAAGATGCGCTTGGCGTTTTCCACGATGGCCCGCGCGCGGCGCCAGTTGGGCGGCGAATCCAATCCCGCGAATTCGCTCGTCCCGCCCAGGCGCAATCCCATGACCATGGGGGTGATGGCATGCTTGCCCACGGTGTCCATCATGATATGGCGCACCTCGACCCCCGGATTGGGCAGGCCGACATGGTAGCCGCGCTGGCTTTCCTGGGGCGCGGGCGAGCCCAGCATCTTCGACAGGCGATGTGACCAGGCCCCCGCGGCGACGACGAAATCGTCGGCGGTGACATCGCCCGATTCAGTGCGCAGGGCCGTGACCTTGCCATCCGCCGAGTCGAAGCCGGTGACGGTGGCGCGGCGGATCTCACCGCCCTGGGCGGCGAAATAGCGTGCCAGCCCGTCGACGATCAGGAAGGGGTCGCCGACATGGCGCCAGACCTCTTCATAGACCGCGAAATCGTAGGCAGGGCCTATATCCGGCTCCATCCGCAGCAGGGCTTCCCGGTCGACGGTTTCGTAAGGAATGCCGCGATCCTTGCGCAGCTTCCATTGCAGGGCATCGCCCTCGAAGGCGGCGCGGTCGGTATAGAGGTGGATGACCCCGGTATGGTGGACCAGATTGTCGAGGCCGGCGACCGAGAAGAGGGGGCGCCAGACCTCGTAGCTGGGCGAGAGCAGCGCGTTCATGGCATCGGTGATGCGCTCGACCTCTTCCATCCGCCCGGCGCGGGCAAAGCGCAGCAGCCAGGGGGCGAGGCGCGGCAGATGGCTCCATTTCAGGGCCAGTGGCCCGTTTGGGTCGAACAGCCAGCCCGGTACCTTGCGGAGCACGCCCGGGCTCGACAATGGCGGGATCGAGGTGACGCCGATCCCGCCCGAATTTCCCCAGGAACAGCCCATGCCAGGGGCCTGCCGGTCGACCACCGTGACGCGGTGGCCGTCTTCCTGGAGGAAACAGGCCGTTGCCATACCGATCACCCCGGCGCCGACGATGGCGATATGCCGGGAGTCGCCCCGGCCGGACTCGGCTTGTGTCGTCATCGTGAAATGGCCCTGAACTGCCTGGAAACGTGGGATTGTCTAGAAGCGGGACACCCGGTAGGGCGCGAGGTCGACCGAGGGTGGGCGCCCGTCAACGATCTCGGTTACCAGCCTGCCGGTGATTGCCCCCAGGGTCAGGCCGTAGAAGGCATGGCCGAAGGCGAAGACGACGTTCCTGTGCCGGGGGGAGCGGTCGATCACCGGAAGCGAATCGGGGATGATCGGGCGGTCGCCGGCCCATTCGGTATAGCCCTCGGTGCTGATACCGGGGAAGACGCTCTTGGCGACGTCGGTCAGCTTGCGCGCCCGGCCCCAGTTCGGCTCCGAATTGAGGCCCGCGAATTCGGCCGTGCCGGCGAAGCGCAACCCCATCCGCATGGGGGTGATGGCGCAGCTGAACTCGGGCGGGAAGACCATGTTGCGCGGCATCTTGCCCGGCTCGGGCAGGACGATGTGATAGCCGCGGCAGGATTCCAGCGGAATCTTGCTGCCCAGGCGCGCGGCCAGCTTCTGGGACCACGCGCCGGCGCAGATGACCAGATTCTCGACCTTATGCACGCCTTTGTTGGTGCGCAGGGCATGCACGCCGTTGGGGCCGGTTTCGATATCGGCCACCAGTTCGCGCAGCAGGGTGCCACCGCGGCGGGTGAAATGCTCGGCCAGGCCGACGACTACCGCATGAGGGTCCACCGCGCGCTGCCAATCCGGCTCGAACATGCCGCAGGTATAATCCTGGTTCAGGGTCGGCTCGAGCTGGCGCAACTCGTCGCGGCTCAGACGCTGCACATTAAGCCCGTGCTGGCGCGACATGCGCCACATGGCGGCGTCGGCTTCCAGGGCCGCCTCGTTGCGATAGGGGATGACGCCGCCCACCGGCTGCACGAGATCGGCGATTCCGGCGGCATCGAGCAGGGGCTGCCAGTCGGTCTTGCTGCTGCGCATCAGGGCGAGGATGCCCTCGAAGGATTTTCCGGCATTCTCCGTCCTGCTGGCGCGCATGAAACGGACGAGCCAGGGCGCCAGGCGCGGCAGATAGGGCCAGCGCAGGGCCAGGGGGCCGAGCGGGTCGGTTAGCCAGCCGGGAAGCTTGGCCGCCATGCCGGGCATGCCCAGCGGGAAGGCATGGGAGGTCGGCATGCCGCCGGCATTGCCGAAGGATGCCGCTTCGCCGGGCGGCAGGCGGTCGACCACAGTGACGGCATAGCCGGCGTCCTGAAGCTGGACTGCGGTGGCCATGCCGACGACACCGGCGCCGATGATGGTGACCTGACCGCCCTGGGCGGCCTTCGATGTCTGGTTCATGGCTCGTGCGGGAAAAGTGAATGGATATGGCGCGCAGCCTACGCCTTGCGGGGGCGCCGGCCAAGCGTCTCGCCGCTTGCGGGAAGCCCCTCCCTGTGGCACCTAGACTCAATGCCCGGAGCGAGGATGAACCGATGCCCAAAGGTACTTTCTTCTGCGTCGATTCCCACACCTGCGGTTGCGCGGTGCGGGTCGTGGTCGGGGGCGCGCCGCTGCCCAGGGGAGCGACGGCAAGCGCCCGCCGGGTCGATTTCATCGATCGCCTCGACTGGATCCGCACCAGCCTGATGTATGAACCGCGCGGCCACGACATGATGTCGGGCAGCGTGATCTATCCCCCGACCCGCGAGGATTGCGACCTGGGCGTGGTCTTCATCGAGGTCAGCGGCTGCCTGCCGATGTGCGGCCACGGCACGATGGGCACGGTTACCGTGGCGATCGAGCGCAACCTGGTCGAGCCCAAGGAGCCCGGCGTCCTGCGCCTGGACACGCCGGCCGGCGTGGTGACTGCGCATTACGAGATGAAGGGCGAGCATGTCGAAAGCGTGCGCCTCTCCAACGTCCCCTCTTATGTCCATGCCACGGGGATCGAGGTCGATTGCCCGGAACTTGGACGGCTCTCCGTGGATATTGCCTATGGCGGCAACTTCTACGCCATCGTTGAGCCGCAGAAGAACTACGACGACCTGAGCCAGCTGGATTCGCTCGACATCGTGCGGATCAGCCCCCGGCTGCGGACTCTCCTCAATGAGGCGATCGATTGCGTCCATCCGAACGATCCTTCGATTCGTGGCATCGAACACATCATGTGGACGGGCCGCCCAACCGTGCCCGGCGCCCATAGCCGCAACGCCGTCTTCCTGGGCGAGCGCGGCATCGACCGCTCGCCTTGCGGCACGGGCACCAGCGCGCGCATGGCGTTGCTCCACGCCCGGGGGGATCTGGCCGAGGGCGAGGATTTCATCCACGAAAGCATCATCGGCAGCACGTTCACGGGGCGGGTCGAGGGGCTGGCCAAGGTCGGCAATCATCCGGCGATCCGGCCCAGCGTGGCCGGTTGGTCGCGCATCACGGGCCTCAACACCATCTTCGTCGACGACCGCGATCCTTACGCCGCCGGTTTCCAACTTGCCTAGCTGCTGGCCGGCGACCGTATTTCTATAGCGCGTTGGATCCTTGGAGGAGGACGGAATGGCAGGACCGCTCGACGGACGCCTCGCCCTGGTCACGGGCGCGACCCGGGGCCTGGGCAGGGCGATGGCGGCGCGCTTGCGCGACGACGGTGCCCAAGTGATCGGCACGGGCACGCGCTCGGACGGTCAGGTGCCCGAGGGATGCGAGTTCATGTCCGTCGATTTGGCGGATCGGGATGGGACCACGGCCTTCGCCGAAACGATCCGTGCCCGCGCGCCCGCGATCCTGATCAACAATGCCGGTATCGGCTTGGAACGCGGAATCGAGAATCTCGAGACCGAGGATTTCGTGAAGGTTCAGGAGGTCAATCTGCTCGCCCCGGTCATCCTGTGCCGCGCAGTGGTGCCAGGCATGCGCGAGGCCGGCTGGGGTCGGATTCTCAATGTCGGCTCTATCTACGGCGCGATCAGCCGGGAAAAGCGGGTTGCCTATTCGGCCAGCAAGTTCGGCATCGACGGCGTCACGGCGGGCCTCGCGCCCGAGGTCGCGAAGGACGGCATCTTGGTCAATACTCTGGCGCCAGGCTTCGTCCGCACCGAGGCGCTCGACGCCATCGCGGACCTCGACATCCCCGCGCTCGAAGCCAATATCCCGATCGGGCGCATGGGGCGGCCCGAGGAAATCGCGGCCTTCGCCGCCTGGTTGGTCGGCCCGGAGAACACCTATATCAGCGGCGCGAACCTGATCATTGACGGCGGTCTGGTCCGCGTCTGATTGCGGCGGTCCAGGCTTTCAGGCGTCTGGCGGGAATTTTTTGCCCGTGCTTCAATAACCGGGTGCATCGGCAGGGGAGGGCCATGCGAAACGGTCCGGAGCCAGCAGCCTGGGTCGAGATCGACCTCGACGCCTTGGGTCAGAACTACCGCGAGACGGCACGCCGCGCCGGGCCTGAAAAGCTGCTTATCGCCTCGATCAAAGCCAATGCCTATGGCCATGGCGCGGTGGCCTGCGCCGAGAGGCTGGCGGCGGAAGGGGCTGCGATGCTAGCCACCGGCGATATTGCCGAGGCCGCCGCGATCCGCGAGGCGGGCGTCGATACGCGGATTCTGATGTTCGGTGGTTTTGCCCCGGATTCCGTGGATTCGATCCTCGCCCATGATCTGGAGCCGACGGTCTGCAACGACGAGACGGTCGCCGCCGTGGCGCGGGCGTCACGCGGCTCGGCGCCGGTTCACGTCAAGGTCGATTGCGGGCTGGGCCGGCTCGGCGTGGCTCTGGACGAGGCGGAATCCTTCATTCTGCGCGTAGCGGGGACTCCGGGAGTCGAGGTCGCGGGGATCTATACCCATGTGCCCTTCTTCGACGATGACGGCCGGGCATGGGCGATGGCGCGGGTCGCTTCTTTCGAAGCCATGCTGGATCGCCTTTCGGCCGCCGGGCTGGCAGTGCCGATGACTCAGGCCCTGGCCAGTTCCGCCCTGCTGTGCGGCGACAACGACCGGACCAGTGCGGTCTGCGTCGGCCATATCCTCTACGGTCTGTCGTCCATGGCGCCGGGACTGGCGGATATGAGCGCCTTCCATCCGGTGCTGCGCGCGGTGCGCGCCCGGCTGATCCATGTTGCGCAGCACGCCGCCGGGCGCGACGTCATGATCGGCGGCCATTACGGTCTGGCCAATGCCATGGCCACCGGGGTCGCGCCGATGGGCATGCAGCAGGGCAATCGCGGGACCGCACCCGGGCAGGCCGCCCAGGCCATCGTGGCGGGCCGCCGCGCGCCGGTGATGAGCGTGTCTCTGGAACACGCTACCTTGGACCTGAGCAGGCTCCGGAACGCGGCGCTGGGCGAGATCGTTACTTTCCTCGGCGCGGCCGGCGATGACATCATTTCGATCGAAGATCTGGCGGCCTGGCAGGGCCGCACGCCGCTCGAGACGGCCATGACCTTCTCGGGCCATCTGCCGATCCGCCACGGGGCGGGATCGGCGTAAACGAACGGAGCGAGCAAGGGAGGTCACAATGAAGCTTACCGACGAGCAGATCGCCCTCTACAACGAGCAGGGCTACCTTTTCGTGCCGGAGGCCATTCCGGCAGCGGAAATAGCGGTCGTTCGCGATCATGTGTCAGATCTGGTCGGCGAGAGGCGCGACGCGGTGATCGCGGAGGCCGACGGCAAGACCATCCGCTCGGTCCTTAACGGGCATCTCTACGACGACGTGATCGACCGCTTCATCCGCCACGAGGCCGTCATCGAACCGGCCATGCAGATGGTCGGCACGCCGCTCTACACCTTCCAGTCGATCCTGAACGTCAAGCGGGCCTTCGACGGCGCCCAATGGCAGTGGCATCAGGACTATCCGACCTACAAGGTCGATGACGGAATGAAGGACACGCGCGCGGTCAACGCGATGATCTTCGTGGACGAGGTGACCGAGTTCAACGGACCTCTGATGATGGTGCCGGCATCCCACGCCTCGCTCTTCATGCCCGAGATTCCGGAATACGACACCAAGATCACGACCTATCCGCACGGGCGCTATCCCGACGTGGAATGGGTCAAGCCGGTGATGCGGAGCAACGGACTGGTGGCGCCGAAGGGCCCGCCCGGCTCGATCATTTTCATGCATCTGCTGACGGTTCACGGCTCCGGCCCGAACATGTCGCCCTGGCATCGCTCGGTCATGTCCCTCACCCTGAACTCTGTCGAGAACAAGGCCGAGGGCACGGTGCGCGGACCCGCCGTGTGTCACGATTACACGCCGATCCGGCCGCTTCCGGGCAGTGCGCTGCTCGAACTGGCGACCTGACCGGAAACACGGGAGGAGGCGATCATGGTAAAGCCGCTGGACGGCCGGTTGGCCCTCGTCACCGGCGCCACGCGCGGCCTGGGGCGTGCGATCGCCGAGCGATTGCGCGACGACGGAGCAAAGGTGATAGGCACCGGCACCCGACCCGACGGTGAGGTCCCCGACGGCTGCGAATTCATGGCGGTCGATTTCACCGACCGGGCGGCCACCGAGGCTTTCGGCGAGAAGATTCGCGCCCTTGAACCGCTGATCCTGGTGAACAATGCCGGCATCGGGATCGAGCGTGGCATCGAGGATCTGAAAACGGAGGAATTTCTCAAGGTCCATGACATCAATCTGCTGGCCCCGGTCATTCTGTGCCGCGCCGTGGTGCCGGGCATGCGCAAGGCCGGTTGGGGGCGTATTCTCAATGTCGGCTCGATCTACGGCACGATCAGCCGAGAGCGACGCATCCCCTATTCCTCGACCAAATTCGCCATCGACGGGGTCACCGCGGCCCTCGCCCCGGAAGTGGCGAAGGACGGCATCCTCGTGAACACCCTGGCGCCCGGCTTCATCTATACCGAGATGATCGACGCGGCGGAGGATATCGACGTGCCCGCCCTGGAGGCGACAATCCCCATCGGCCGCATGGCCCTGCCGGGGGAAATCGCGGCCTTCGCGTCCTGGCTGGTCGGGCCGGAGAATACCTATATCAGCGGCTCGTCCCTGACCATCGACGGCGGCCTGGTGCGGGTCTGAGGCGGATATGGCTATGACCGCGTTTCCCCGTGCCGCCGAAGTTCAGCCTGATCATGACGGCCGGCGCGCACCGCCGGTTGCCGAAGGCGAGGTTCCGGCCGCCCTGCGCACGGTGCCCGGCGCGGAGCGCGACAAGCAACAGGAGCGGTTCTTCGAACTGCATTACCCGGAGCCCAATTTCAAGCTCGGCTGGTCGGAACAGACCCATAAGCGGCTGGTGAACGAAGGGCCACCCTGCCATCTGGGGCAAACCTACGAACGCCTGACTGAGAAATACGGCGACCTGATCCCGCGCGCGAACGCGGCGGCCCTGTCCTTTCACGAACGGCCGGCGGAGGGCGAAGGCGATCCGGATCGCGACCTGTCGGAGGATATCCGCCGGGCGGCGGCTGAAAGCGGCGCGGATCTGGTCGGCTTTACGAAGTTCGAACGCCGCTACGTCACCGCCGAGGGCAAGGACAGTGCGCTCTTCAAGAACGTGATCGTGCTGTGCCGCGCCTTCGACTGGGAGGCGACCCAGGCCCTGCCCAGCGTGGATTGGGACGTGCATTCCTACGACACCAGCCTGGCCCTGACCCTGGCCGCGCTGGAAGTGGCCGAATTCATTCGCCGGCAGGGTTTTCCGGTGCAGTTCATCGCCGGCACGGGGATGCCGGGCGAGAAGATGCTGGCCCCCGTCCTGCCCTATGCGGTCGAGGCCGGGCTCGGCCAGATGGGCGCGAACGGCACGATGCTGACGGCGGAATATGGCAGCCGCATTCGGATTCTGGCGCTTTCGACCGATGTCCCGGTGACCCACGGGAAGCCCGTCGATCTCGGCATCAACGCGCTCTGCGACTCCTGCCAGATCTGCACCAACCGCTGCCCGGGCCGGGCCCTGTCGCGCAACCGCATCACCTGGCGTGGCGTGACCAAATACAAGGTCGTGGCCGAACGCTGCCTGCCGATGCTCCGTTATGCCGATTGCAACGTCTGCACCAAGGTCTGCCCGGTCCAGCATCACGGCCTCAAGCCTGTGCTCGAGCATTTCGAGAAGACGGGCGAAGTTCTGGGCAAGGACGACGCGAATTTGCAGAGCTATGATTTCTTCGAGAAAGGCCGTTTCGGCCCCGGGCAACTGCCGCGCTTCGGCGCAAAGGAAGGCGGCCGGGGCCTCAAAGAGATGGTCCGCGCCTTGGAAAGCGACGAGACAACCTGAATTTCCAGACCGAACCAGAGGGGAAACAAGCATGGCCGAATCCCGGACCGGAGCCGAATATATTGCCGAGGCCTTCGAAGCCTATGGCGTCACCGATGTCTTTTTCATGGAGGCGATCGTGCGTCGCAGCCTCCACCAGATGGAGAAGCGCGGCATCCGGCGGATCATGGCCCATACCGAGAAGGCGGCCGCCTA
>Ga0114999_10005880_pt1 | contig 14325 bp, 14 predicted proteins | sample ArcticOcean_MG_C_3_FD_89820 | JGI IMG/M metagenome (GOLD analysis project Ga0114999, IMG submission 89820) | Marine microbial communities from western Arctic Ocean - ArcticOcean_MG_CB8_126 | ecosystem: Environmental > Aquatic > Marine > Oceanic | place: Arctic Ocean: Canada Basin | collected...
AAAAAGGAGACAACTTTGGCAAATAGATTCAATTTCAAAGCGGTAGTTTATTTGATGACTTTATTGGTAATGGCGATATTTATAAAAGGATGTTCGCATGAGAATCAAGATACTGATATAACCCTTGCGCTTGACTGGTTTCCTAATGCTAATCATATAGGATTATATATTGCTGAGGATAAAGGATACTTTAAAGACGAAGGTCTAAATGTGGAAATACGTACTCCGTCAGACCCGTCGGCCATTTTGCAAACAGTTGCGTCTGGTACAGATGATTTCGGGATTAATTATCAACCTGATTTATTAATTGCACGAGACGCGGGCATTCCCGTTATTTCTATTCTTGGAATGGTGCAGCATCCACTAAATTCTGTTATGACACTGCATTCTTCAGGGTATACTTCGTTGAGTGACTTGAAGAATAAGAAAATTGGATATCCGGGCATTCCTTGGAATGAAGATGCACTTAACACGATGCTTAAATCAGATGGCCTTTCAGGAATCGATGATATCGAACTAGTCAATGTTAGTTGGGAATTAGGAACGTCATTAATGTCTGAGAAGGTAGATGCTGTTATTGGTGCTTATTTTACGCATGAAAGCATCAGTTTGGAGAATCAAGGATACCCTGTTGATATTTTTAGAATGGAAGATTGGGGTGTTCCTGATTATTATGAACTTATTTTAGTTACCAGTGAAATGTATTTGAAGAACAATCCTAAAATTGTGGAAGGATTTACCAGAGCAGTGACAAAGGGCTATAGGGATGCTATTCAGGATCCTCAATTAGGAGTTGATGTTCTGAAAAAATATTCTCCAGATATTGATGAATCTATTGATAGGCCTGGAGCAGACCTATTACAGAAACTTTGGATAGATTCTAATGGGGGTTTTGGAAAACAAACATATAATAAATGGAATAATTTTGGTAATTGGATGAAAAGTAACGATATTATTTCTAAGGACTTAGATATTGATGATGCTTATACGGATGTGTATTTTTCTAAGTAACTAGGGAGTTGTCTATTATGCATGTTAGTACGAAAGAACTGGGTTCTTTTCCCAAAGCTATGACAATTGCGGGATCTGATTCTGGAGGAGGGGCTGGTATTCAGGCAGATTTAAAAACTTTTTCTGCAAATGGAGTTTATGGGTCATCAGTTGTCACTGCTGTCACAGCTCAAAATACCTTAGGAGTTCATGATGTATTTGAATTGCCAAGTTCTTTAATCGAATCTCAAATAAGAGCGGTTATGTCGGATATAGGTTGTGATGTTATAAAAACAGGAATGCTGTCAAGTTCTACAGTTGTTGAAACTGTAGTTAGGACTTTGAATGATTTTGAATTGCCTAGTCTCGTTATAGATCCAGTTATGAAAGCGAAGGGGGGAGCAAGCTTAATAAGTGAAGAAGCTATAGAGACAGTAAAAAAAATATTAATACCAATGGCATCAATTGTTACTCCTAATATTCCAGAGGCTATTGAACTAACAGGCATAGATATCAATGATATAAATTCTGCAAAAAAGGCAGCCTTGTACTTGGTGAATATAGGAGCAGATTCGGTAGTTATTAAAGGGGGGCATTTAGATGGTCCGGAAGCCCAAGATCTTTATTATGATGGGGATGTGTTTGAAATATTTTCTTCAGAAAGATTTGATACAAAAAACACTCATGGTACAGGATGTACATTTGCTTCAGCGATAGCCGCCGGGTTGGCTAAGGGTTTAACTATGTTGAGATCTGTTTCGGATGCAAAAGATTATGTGAGCATGGCAATAAAAAATAATCGTAATATAGGAAGCGGACATGGTCCTATCAATCATTTTTATAAATATTGGGGTGAATATTAATTTTGGGCACAGAAATTTCTGAGGAACAAAAATTAAAGCGTAACCGATTAGCTTTTGCGGTAACACTTGGGCACACAATAAAGCATATTTTCATGTCTTCATTGCCATTACTTTTATCAATGCTCAAGGTAGACCCTCGATTTAGCATTAATGCTACACAGTATGGGATTATTGCAGCTGCAGACAAAGGAGCTGCAGGAGCAACGACAATGGTGGCAGGCTATTTAGGAGAAAGATATGCCCATAAGTCTGGGGCATTACTATTTTTGTCTTTATCTCTTATGGGTATTGCCTATTTTTTCCTTGGTAACGCGGCAAGTTTTTTATGGATAGTTATCATAATGTTATTAGCAGGGATAGGGCCAGCCCTTTACCACCCGCCAGCCATTGCTTCACTATCTAGAAAATTTCCTGACCGCAGAGGGTTTGCTATTTCATTACATGGAATGGGAGGGGCAATTGGGAGTATGCTGGGTCCTGTTCTTATAGGAATTTTAACGATTGAATCTTTTGATTCCGACATTATTTCAATCGGGAAATTATTTAATTTAAGCTGGGATCAGATATTAAAAATTAGCGTAATTCCAGCTATTTTCTTTGCTATATTGGTATATTTATTAATGAAAAATATTCCTGTAGTACAGACGAAAACAGAATCGATTAGAGATTATTTTGGAGATTTAAAAAAATTACTCAAAGACAAGCAAATGATGGGACTGATTTCTGTTACTGGATTGAGAGCTTTTTCCCAATCTTCAATTATGTATTTTCTTCCTTTGTATCTTATTGCAGATCCATTGGATGGAGGACTTGGAAAAAATACTTTAACAGCGGGTATGTTTTTGTCAGGCGCGCAAGTAATTGGAGTATTTACTCAACCTGTTTTAGGATGGGCATCAGATAGATATTCAAGGAAGCAAGTACTTCTTCCTTCAATGGGAGTTTTATCAATATGCTTTTTCACTCTTACTTTTGCCTCAGATGGGTATCAACTTATTCTTAATATTATCGTTATGGGAGCTTTTTTATATTCTTTACATGCTATTTTTATAGCAGCTGCAATGGATGTAGCTAAAGGGGAAGCCCAGTCAACAGTTGTTTCTTTGATTTACGGAGCATCATTCATAGGTTCAATGTCGCCTATATTTGCGGGCATGATTGTTGATGAATTCGGGTTGAAGTATGCTTTTTCTTATTGTGGAGTGATTGCGTTAATTTCTACGATAATATTTGGATTACTAAAATTACCTTCTAAGAGCAACGATATTCCAAATTAAGAAATTTGATTTGACTAGATAGTAATTAAATAAGGATGAGTTTGTTTTTCGGTAGTTACTTCGGGCCCACTTTCATAATAAAAAACATTTATTTCAGAGCGAACTCCAAATTCGCCAGGGAGATATATTCCAGGTTCAATCGTTACTGCTATGTTTGGAAGAAAATGGCGGGTGTCGTGAGTTTTCCAACTATCAAGATTAATAGCGTTGCTATGAACTTCACGGCCTAAGCTATGCCCTAATCGATGACTAAAATATTTCCCATACCCTTTAGAAGTTATAAATTCACGAGATACTTTGTCTATTTCCCAGCCTTGCAATTGTTTGCCGTTGATATGTGATTGTTCAATTAATGATACGGCAGCATCTCTTCCTCCTATTACAGTGTCAAAAACTTCTTTTTGTTTGGCAGGAACTTTGTCACCTACGAATGCAGTCCAAGTTATATCACTGTACATAGTTTCTTTCGAGTCAATTGGTATATTTCGTGCCCAGAGATCTATAAGCAACCAGTCATTTTTTTGTATAGCTACTGACAAATCATGTGTTGGGTCAAAATGAGGGTCAGCAGCATGAGCATTTACGGCTACAACAGGACCATCTGGAGATTCTAAGTTTTCTTCTTTGAATCGATTTCTAATGAATTCAGCTAATTCAAATTCAGTTATATTTGAATAAATGTTTTCACCGACATAGTCAAAAGCTTGTTTTACAATATTAGTTAATTTGTTTGCTGCATCTAAATGTGAATTTAAGGCATATTTATCCCATTGTTGTGTAGCGTATTGCAATAAATCCCCTGAAGATACAATTTCTACTCCGATGCTCCTAATAAGCTCTAAAGTTCCTCCGTCTATTTTTGATACCCGGGGGAGTTCTCCCATAGGAGAGTATTCCATTGCTATGGATGAGGATTTTGCGATAGTTTTGTTAAGCGCCTTAATCATATCTGATCGAGATACCCAGAATGTTGTTTTTATTTTTAAATGCTCAAATCTGTTTTGGTCAACATAACTTACAATTAATTCGGGAGTATCTTTCTGGGGTATCCATAACCAGCATGGGCGTGTCACATTAGATATTTCACCCACTGTTTCACGAAATATAGGATTCATGCCATGGTAATCATAAAGTAACCATCCGTCGATGTTATTATCTTGCATGAATTTTTGAGCATTAATTACGATATTTTTAATATTATGAGGCATTAATATTTCCCATGATTTTTAATATTTATGTTGATGAGAGGATAAAATTTCGATTATTTCTTGTAAAGTGCATTTTTGCTGTTCACCTTCTAACATATTACGTAAAATAAATTTTCCTTCAACTAATTCATCCTCGCCGATAATCACAGAATAAGAAGCTTTTACGCTTGAAGCGTAACGTAATTGGCTTTTAAGGCCACGAGAAGGACCAAGAATTGCACTAAATCCAGCGCTACGTATGCTTGATGCTAATTTAACAGATTCTTCTTTAGCTTTATCTCCTATGTGTGCCACAAGGATTAATGGAGGAAAGGACTTATTTGGCGAAATATTAGAAGATTTCATGTTTTCTATAACCCTCTCCAGCCCAATTGCAAATCCTATACCTGGAGTTTGAGGGCCGCCTAATTGTTCTATTAATCCGTCGTATCGGCCACCGCCAGTTATAACATTTGTTCGCATTTCATTTGGAGGTGCTATTTCAAACACAGTTTTTGTGTAATAGTCTAAGCCTCTCACTAGCTTGTTCTCGACTTTGAAGTCAATATTTATTTTTTTTAAAAGAGTTTTTAATGATTCCCAGTGTTGGGAACAACTTTCACATAAATGGTCAATAGTTTTAGGGGAGTTTTCAATTAATGGCTGGCATGAATCTATTTTGCAATCAAGTAACCTTAAAGGGTTAGAAATTAAACGTCTTTTACAATCTTTACATAGTTGTTGCTCGCAACTTTGATAGTAGGTTTTCAGATTTTCTATATATTTTGGACGACATTGGGGATCACCAATACTATTTATCGATAGTATTAAATCAGAAAGGTTAAGTTCTTTAAGAAAATTCCATGCTAATTCAATAACTTCTGCATCAATATAAGGGTCAGGCTCACCTATTGCCTCAACTCCAAATTGGTGAAATTGTCGATACCTTCCAGATTGAGGCCTTTCATATCTGAAATTTGAGGAAATATAAAAAAGTTTTACAGGGAGTGGCAAATTATTCATACCATGCTCTAAATATGCTCTGCAAACGGGAGCCGTTCCCTCTGGCCTTAAAGTTAAAGAATCATTTCCACGATCAGGGAACGTATAGGTTTCTTTTTCTAATATATCAGTGCTTGTCCCTATTCCTTTCATGAATAATTCTGTATTTTCGAATATGGGAGTATCTATTTTAGAATAACCAAATTTTTTAGCAGTTAAAAATGCCTTTTCTGTGACTGTTTCCCAGTATTTTTGATTTTCAGGCAATATGTCAGATGTTCCCCTAGGGGCTTGAAATTGCATAATTCACCTCGTAGGTATCATTTCGTTGGTTGTTATTTTAACTCAGACTAGCAACTGTACGGAAATCTGAGTACAAGAATTCTATATAATTTTGAAGAATAAGCTATAATCATAGTAATAGTGTTGTTAGTATTTATTGATATGGATATCTAGATGGTTAATGTCGCTAAAATAGAAACCAAAGAGATTCCTGATGATTTTTTGAGTAAAATCCGTAGTTATTTGTCTATTGAAAAAGTAGAAGATATATCCAGGGCATATCATTTTGCTGAAAAATCTCATGAAGGACAAAAAAGACTTTCTGGGGAACCTTTTTTTGAACACCCAAAACAAACGGCTATTTTTCTTGCTGATCTAAAGTTAGATGCTAATACTTTGTCGGCCGCACTTTTGCATGATGTGATAGAAGATTGTGGCGTTTCTTATAATGAATTAGCGACAGAATTCGGAAATGATGTTGCTACATTAGTTGAAAGTGTTACTAAGCTTACTCGAACTGAAATTATTGCAAAAGAAACATATTTAAATAAGACAGACCCCAATAACTTTAGCGCTTTTGACGATATTGCCCAAGCTGAAACTCTTCGTAAAATGCTTATGTCTATGGCCGAAGATATACGTGTTGTGCTCATTAAGCTTGCAGACCGATTACACAATATGCGGACTATATCTTATCTTCCAGAACCACGCAGAATGGCTATATCACGTGAAACATTAGATATTTTTGCTCCTTTAGCTCACAGGCTAGGAATTTGGGAAATAAAATGGTTGCTTGAGGACTTATCTTTTCAACAATTAGACCCTGATACATATAAAAGAATATCTAAAAGATTAAATGCTAAAAGAGTAGAAAGGGAATCATATATTTTAAATGTTGTGAATATAACTCGGGCTGAGTTGAAAGCATCAGGTATTGAAGCTGAAGTTTATGGAAGACCAAAACATATATATAGTATCCATAGGAAATTAGAACAATATCGGACTCAGGATAAAGAGTTAGTCGACATATATGACCTATTTGCTATAAGAGTGGTTTTAGCGCGCATTCAAGATTGTTATGCGGCCATAGGTGTTATACATAGTAAATGGAGACCATTATCCGGACAATTTGATGATTATATTGCAAGTCCTAAAGATAACTTATACCAATCTTTGCATACTGCGGTAGTTTGTGAAGATTCTATTCCTGTAGAAATACAAATACGTACATCGGACATGCATGAAGTGGCTGAATATGGAGTTGCTGCTCATTGGCTGTATAAAGAAGGGGGTGATCAAGACATACAGTTTGAAAACAAAATGTCTTGGGTTAGGAAATTATTAGATTGGCAGAGAGATGCAGATGGTGCAGTGGAGTTTGTTGAGTCATTTAAAACAGACATATTTCAAAATCAAATTCATGTTTATACCCCAAAAGGAGACGTTATAGAGCTGCCTGTAGGCGCAACCCCTCTTGATTTTGCATATAGAATACATACGGATATAGGCCATAGCTGTGTGGGCGCTAAAGTTAATGGGAAACTCGTATCTTTAAAGTATAAATTAAAGAATGGCGACAATATTAATATTATGAACACTAAAGCAACTAGTGGGCCAAGCGTAGACTGGTTAAATGAAAGTTCAGGATATATTTCAACAACATCTGCACGCGCGAAGATAAGGCAGTTTTTCAACAAACAAGAGCGGCAGGGTAATCTAGAAAGAGGAAAAGAAATTTTCCAACGTCAAATCAAACGATTAGACATTATAGTTACAAGTCAAGAATCTGCTGATTTATTGAAATTCCAGACAGATGAAGATATGTTTGTAGCTTTAGGCGACGGTACACTTACGTGGGCTAAATTTACAAACAGAATAAACTTAAATGATGCAGTGCAGATTAAAACTACTCAGGCAGAAATGCCTAAATTTTCTTCAGGGGTTGAAGTTTTGGGAGTTGGGGATCTTCTCACTAGTATTGCAAGGTGTTGTAATCCTGTTTTAGGAGATAAGATTCTAGGCTTTATTACCCGAGGACGGGGAGTTACAATACATAGGGTTAATTGTTCTAGTATTATAAATGAAGATGAACCTGAGAGAATAGTTGTAGTTGACTGGGGAGAAACGAAACCCCTGTCTCCTGTAAGGATACAAGTGATAGGGTGGGATCGTGTCGGGTTGCTTTTAGATGTTGCTTCAACTGTATCTAGTGAGAAAATAAATATCACTGATATGTCGTCTGAAAGTAAGGAAGACGATAGTGTAATATCTTTTACAGTATATGTTACTGGAATATCACAATTAAATATTTTGTATGCACGGTTAGAATCGATTACTGGTATAATTAGTGTTTCGAGGTTGAGTAACCTTGAAAATTTTAAGAAAATTACTACATGATTAATTTGGAAATAGAATAGGGAGGTACTTTTAAGGTGCCAAGTGCAAAAGCAGCTCGAGTTAGCGTAAGAAAGAGAATGAAAAATCAACCTTTAAAAACTAAAGCTAAATCTTTAGTGACTAAAGCTAGAATTCATATAGAAGAAGGAAACTTAGAAGCCGCTGAAGATATGTCTAGATTGGCATTTGCTGCTTTGGATAAAGCTGCTCAAAAAGGGTCTTTACATAAAAACAATGTTTCCAGGCGGAAATCTAGACTTCACAAAGCTCTTAACGGTGCTAAGGTTCAGTAGGGGAGATTTAAAAAAACATGTTAAAAATTAGATTAAAAAGAGTTGGGTCGAGGAATCAACCTAGTTACAGAATTGTTGTGGCTGATTCAAGGAAACCTAGAGACGGTAAATTTGTCGATCAGATTGGACATTATAATCCCCGTATTGACCCACCGGAAATAGTTATTGACAGTGAAAAAGCACACAAGTGGATTGGGTATGGCGCGCAACCTAGTGATGCCGTGCGTCGCATGCTTGAGTCTGTAGATGTCTTAGAAAAAACGATTATTGAATAAGTTAAGCTAGGATTATAATTTGAAAGAATTAGTAGAATATATAGCTAAAGCTATAACAACTCATCCAGATGACGTAGTTGTAGAGCAAGAATCAGATGAGGATGGGCGATTTGTTATCACTCTGAAAGTTCATGAGGACGACAAAGGGAGAGTTATAGGTAAACAAGGGCGAATTGCCCAGGCTATGCGTTCACTTTTGCGTGTTGCTGCTGTGAAAGAAGGTATACATATCACATTAGAAATTGAATAATTGTTAAAAATATTTTTTTAACAAACAATTATGTCAAAACAACCCCAATCCCATAACCGTGTAGTTGTTGGTATTGTAAAAGGAGTTAGGGGATTACAAGGGGAACTCAGAATAGATCAAATGTCAGATGTTCCTGGTAGATTTGATGGTGGCAAAGCAATATTTTTGAATCAAAAAGAATATATTATTGCATCTTCGCGGTATGACAAGAATAAACTTCTCATTAAATTCCATGATATTGACACGAGAGAAAAAGCAGAAGCTTTAAATGGGTTAAGTTTATATATAGATAACTCAAGCGAAATTGAACTTCCAGCAGGTAGTTACTTCCACTATCAACTTTTAGGACTTAAAGTATTTGATGATAAAGATTCCTATCTGGGTGTTGTTAAGGAAATACTTCAAACTGGGGCAAACGATGTATATATCGTTGGTGAAGAGGGTTCAAAAGACTTGTTGCTACCTGCGATATCAAGCGTTATTAAGGATATAGATGTGCCCTCGGGGAATATGGTTGTGCATGTCCTTAAAGGTTTATTGCCTGAAATTTCTTAAAACTTATCTAATTTCTTGTAACTTCTATTCGTTGACACTGTGTCTGATCATGGCTATAATTGTTCCTTGTCGCTATTAAGATAGTGCCATATTTAATATGGTTTGGTGACATATTAAAGGAACTTTAATGCCTACAGTAAATCAATTAATAAGAAAGAAGCGCGCCAAGAAGGTACGCAAAAACACTGCACCAGCACTTGATTTGACATGGAACACATTGAAAAACAAAGGTACTAAAGGGGCGGGGTCTCCTCATAAAAGAGGTGTATGTGTCCAAGTTAAGACTCAAACACCAAAAAAACCGAATTCTGCTTTACGTAAAGTGGCGAGAGTTAGGTTGACTAATGGTATGGAAGTTTCCGCGTACATACCGGGAGAAGGTCATAATTTGCAAGAGCACTCTGTGGTATTGATACGAGGAGGCAAAGTAAGGGATTTGCCTGGAGTACGCTATCATGTTGTTAGAGGAGTATTGGACACTTCGGGAGTCCAAGGGAGAAAGCGGGGGCGGAGTAAATATGGTGCTCCAACTGAAGGGAACCAAGGGAACAAATAAATCCAAGTAATTATTAGGTAGGAATAAGATGGCTCGACGCAGAAGAGCAGAAATAAGAAAAATACTTCCAGATCCAAAGCATGGAAGTATAGATGTTGCTAAATTCACTAATGCTATTATGCAGAATGGTAAAAAAACTGTTGCGCAGAAAATAGTATATACAGCATTAGATCAAGCTGAGAAAGAATCAGGAAGACCGGGCTTTGAAATATTTGAACAAGCGATTAGGAATTCTACACCTGCAATAGAGGTTAGGTCTCGTAGGGTTGGTGGTGCTAACTATCAAGTCCCTACGGAAGTTAGGCCTGCTCGTAAATTAGCACTTGCGATGAGATGGTTAGTCATTGGTGCAAGAAAGCGCTCTGGTAGAGGTATGGCTCAGAAATTATCTGCTGAATTGTTAGATGCTTCTAGAGGTCAGGGGGCTGCAGTACGAAGAAAAGAAGAAGTTTTTCGTATGGCAGAGGCTAATAAAGCTTTTGCTCACTACAAGTGGTAGTGCGATACTGAAATTTAAGGTGAATTAAGATGCTAGGTAGAAATCTAAAACAAACACGGAATATAGGGTTTATTGCCCATATCGACGCAGGCAAAACAACTGTATCGGAAAGAGTTCTTTATTTTTCTGGAAAAATACGTAAGTTAGGTAGTGTTGATGATGGGAATACGGCCACAGACTGGATGGAGCAAGAAAAAGAAAGAGGAATCACAATAGTTTCTGCCGCCATTACGACTACATGGAAAGAATGGGTTTTAAACATTATTGATACCCCGGGCCACGTAGATTTTACGGCGGAAGTTGAGAGAAGTTTGCGAGTTTTAGATGGGGGTATAGTTGTTTTTGATTCTGTAGCTGGAGTACAGCCACAGTCGGAGACAGTTTGGAGGCAGGCTAATAAATATAAGGTTCCTAGAGTTTGCTTTATAAACAAAATGGATAAAATTGGAGGAGATTATTACAAGGCAACCCAAACTATTAGAGATAGGTTGGGGGCTAATGTTGTGACTACTCAGATTCCGATGGGTCGAGAAGATAAGTTTTATGGTGTTATTGACTTAGTAGAAGGGAAATCATTTACTTTTGATAATGAAGGTAATATGACTGAGGGTGGGGTTCCGGATGAATTTGCTACTGAGTTTGAGGAGCGTCGAGCAGTGATGGTAGAAAAATTTGCTGAGCAAGACGATGTGTTGCTCGAGAAATTTTTAATGGAAGAAGACATTTCGATTGACGAATTAAAACGATCAATAAGAAATTCTACTATAGCGAATAAAATCGTGCCTGTTTTGTGTGGAACAGCCTTGAAGAATAAATGTGTACAACCATTATTGGATGCTATTGGTGAATATTTACCTTCTCCTTTGGATGTTCCAGCAATTGAAGGCCTTAAACCGGGCACGGAAGAAGTTGTTTCTAGGAAACCTAGTGATAGCGACCCGTTTTCTGCCTTAGCATTTAAGACAGTAACTGATCCTTATATTGGTAGATTAGTTTATTTCCGTGTTTATTCAGGCTCTGCTAAATCAGGCTCTAGTGTTTTGAATACTGTTACAGGGGATAGGGAGAGATTGGGCCGTATAGTTAAAATGCACGCAGATGAGAGAGAAGATATAGAGGAAGTTTTTGCGGGAGAAATAGCTGCCGCAATAGGTTTGAAAGATACTTCTACGGGTGAAACTATTTGTTCAATTGAAGAACCTATATTATTAGAGAAAATAGAATTTCCTGATCCTGTGGTTTCTGTATCAGTTGAACCAAAAACTAGGTCAGATCAAGACAAACTATCCGATGCTTTAGTTAAGTTGTCTGACGAAGACCCTACTTTTACTATCAGGTATGATGACGAAACGGCCCAGACTGTTATGTCGGGTATGGGAGAGTTGCATCTCGAAATTTTAACGGACAGGATGAAGCGAGAATTTAGCGTTGAAGCAAATGTTGGAAAACCTAGGGTAGCATTTAGAGAAACGATACGTAAATCAACAACGGCTGAAGGAAAGTTTATTAGGCAGTCTGGAGGGCACGGGCAGTACGGTCACGTTATTATTGAAATGGAACCGCGAGAAAGAGGGGATGGTATTTTATTTGAAAATAAAATTAAAGGCGGGTCAATTCCTACAGAGTATATATCTTCAGTAGAAGATGGTGTTAGGAAAGCTCTTAATAATGGACCGAAGTCAGGATTTCCGGTAATAGATTTGTTAGTTACGTTGGTTGATGGAAGCTATCATGATGTTGATTCCTCGAAAGTTTCATTTGAAGTTGCTGGATCCATGGCTGCAAAAGCAGCAGTTCTTAGATGTAGTCCCGTTGTATTGGAACCTGTCATGAAATTAGAAGTCACCACCCCTGAAGATTATTTAGGTGATGTTGTTGGTGACCTTGGTAGAAGAAGGGCTTCCATAGAAACTATTGATTCTCAAGAAGGCGGCACTCAGGTGGTTAAGGGTTCATTGCCATTGGCGGAAAGTTTTGGGTACGCCAATGATCTTAGGTCCATAACTCAAGGTAGGGCAGCGTATTCAATGGAATTTGACAAATATCTTGAAGCTCCCGAATCTGTTGTGGCATCTCAAGAACCGTCAAAAAGATAAATTAGAGATAAATTAAAAGGTAAATAGGATAAGTATATGACGCAGCAGGTAAGTCAAAAAATAAGAGTTTTGTTAAAAGCTTTTGACCATAGAGTTTTAGATCAATCGGCAAGCCAGATTGTAGAAACTGCCGAGAGGACAGGGGCACGTGTGTCAGGGCCCGTCCCTTTGCCAACAGCGATCAAAAGATTTTGTGTTTTGAGGGCTCCTCATATTGACAAAGATTCAAGGGAACATTTTGAAATAAGGACCCATAACCGTCTTATAGATATATATAATCCAACATCTAAGACAATTGATTCTTTGACTAGTTTGGATATGCCAGCGGGCGTTGATATTGCATTGAAGTTGTAACCATTATAGAGAGGATTGAATTTAAATGTCATTAAATGGAATAGTAGGAAAAGTTATAGGTGGAACACAGTTTTACCATGAAGACGGCAGGTCTGATCAGGCAACTGCTATTCAAGCAGGGCCGTGCATAATCACGCAGATTAAATTGAATGAGTCTGATACTTATGAAAGTGTGCAGTTGGGATTTGGTCCCATTAAAAAGACTAATGCTCCTACTAAAGGTCATATGGCAAAATCGGGAGGGCAAGCCTTTCGTTATTTGAGAGAGCTTTCTGCTGAAGATATGCCTTCTTTGGAATTGGGCGCTTCTATTGATGTGGGTATTTTTGAAGTAGGTGCGAAAGTTAACGTGACGGGAACTTCTAAAGGGAAAGGGTTCGCGGGGACCGTTAAGAGATACAATTTTAAAGGGGGTCCCAAAACGCACGGGCAGTCAGATAGGCATAGGGCTCCTGGTTCGATAGGTGCTGGTTCTACTCCGGGACGTGTTATTAAAGGGATGAGAATGGCAGGGAGAATGGGTGGCGACAAGGTCACAGTTAAGAATCTTGAGGTCTTATTAGTAGATGTTGATCGAAATCTTTTGTTGGTTAAAGGATCAGTTCCAGGACATAAAGATTCAATTTTGTTAATTAATAAATCGGGACAGTAGTAGATCAATATGAAATTACAGATAAAAAACAAATCTGGTAATGCTGCAGGCGAAATAGATGTTCGCCCTGATGTTTTTGCCGTGCCGGAAAAAATGTCTTTGGTTCACCAAGTGACAGTTGCTCATTTAGCAAATAAAAGACAAGGTACCGCAAAAACTAAAACTAGAGCTGAAGTGTCGGGAGGTGGTGCTAAGCCGAGACCTCAAAAAGGTTCAGGAGGATCTAGGCAAGGGTCGATAAGGTCACCTTTATGGGTTGGCGGAGGCAGGGCTTTTGGCCCTACTCCTCGTAGTTATAGGCAAAACACTCCTAAAAAAATGCGAAGAATTGCAATTTTATCTGTGTTGTCTAGTAAGTACAGGAATGGCAATTTGGTTGTTCTTGATAATTTAGATATTGATAGTGGTAAAACTAAAGAAATGACATCAGTATTGAGTTCTTTAAATATCACTAAATCGGTCCTTGTTGTAACGGATATTCCAAATGAAAATGTTATTACAGCGTCTAGGAATCTAAATAAAGTTAAAACTGTTCCTGCTCATGTTATTAACACTTTAGATTTAATGAATAAGACAACAATTTTAATGACTGTTGAAGCTGTTAGGAAAATCGAAGATTTGTGGGGAGGGGTTTACACTAAAGAGCTTGAAGAACCGGAAGAAGGTAAATCTAAACCAGAAGGTAAATCTAAACCAGAAGGTAAATCTAAATCTGTAGGTAAATCTAAATCTGTAGGTAAATCTAAATCTGTAGAAGAAATCGGATTGTCTTCTAGAAATTTAAATATTTTACTTGC
>Ga0114999_10005881_pt1 | contig 14324 bp, 14 predicted proteins | sample ArcticOcean_MG_C_3_FD_89820 | JGI IMG/M metagenome (GOLD analysis project Ga0114999, IMG submission 89820) | Marine microbial communities from western Arctic Ocean - ArcticOcean_MG_CB8_126 | ecosystem: Environmental > Aquatic > Marine > Oceanic | place: Arctic Ocean: Canada Basin | collected...
AAAATTTGATATATCTCCACTAATTAATGAAGTTAACGCATAAAATTCGTGCTGCAGGTCTGCATAATCAACACTGTCCGAGCTTTTAAAAAAACAACCCGTCTCAGACATCGTTGAAGCTCCAATCCCGTTTTTAAATAATAACCATTGAAGACCGACGCCATATTTTCGCCATCCATTAAGTTGTTCGGCGAGAGAAATGCCGGGGGGGGAGTCATACATTACGGTCGCAATCACGTGATTTTCCAAGTTTTGACCCACCGCTGGCACATCAGCGACACAGGAAATATCATGATCTCTCAAATGTGTCGAACACCCTACACCAGATAACATTAGAAGTTGAGGGGAATTAATCGCACCACAACAAAGTATAATTTCCCGATCTGCCTCAAAAAGGATAACTTTTCCATTTTTTTCTGCAATTACTCTTACGGCTTTACGCCCATCAAACTCAACACGATTTACCATACAATTAGTCACAACTTCTAAATTAATTCTATTCATTGCCGGATAAAGATACGCTCGAGCAGCGCTACACCGCTTGCCACCACGGGTAAAACTCTGTGCCACATGAAAACCTTCATGAGTTTCTCCATTTTGATCATGTGTAAATGAATAACCGGCTTGTTTTCCTGCCTTAAGAAATGCTTGGTCTAAAGGATGATCTGCTTTGGCTGTTTCTATCCACTGTGGTCCGTTGCCTCCTCTCCATTCATTAGATCCTTTGTCAAAAGTTTCCATTTTTCGAAAATATGGGAGACAATCGGCGTAAGACCAGTTCTTTAAGCCTCCTCTTTCCCAATCATCATAATCTTTTGGGTTACCCCTATTTGCGACCATTCCATTAATCGAGGACGAGCCGCCTAAAACTCGACCTCGGTGTTCCAAAATTTGCCGACCATCACAGTTAACTTCCGGTTCACTCAAATAACCCCAGTCAAACTTTTTATTTCTGGCAGCCATTGCAAAAGCGGCTGGCATTTGAATCAAAAAATTTTTATCCGAACCACCTGCTTCAATTAATAAAACTTTAATTTTTGGGTTCTCGGTTAATCGGTTGGCTAATACGCAGCCAGCTGAACCAGCTCCAACTATTACATAATCGTACTCAACTAACTTAACCATAAAACTCTCAATTCTCTCAATTTAAGTTAAAAAGAGGTTATTCACTGAAGGCACAAAAAATAAAGATAAATTAAACTTTTGTTGAAGATTCTTTTCAATTTTATTGAAGTAAATAGTAAAATCAAATTATACACTTTACAATAATTTTCTATAATTTATTAATAATAGAATGTTATATAGAAATATATATCAAATACTAAACTTATAAGTAAATATATTACGAAGTATGTAACCGCTGGTTTCAAAGCCGACATAAGAGCGATGAGAGCGACAGCACCGAAACCAAATGACAGGAGGTCCGTATACCGTGGAAATTGATCTTGAAGATGTAACCCTTCATTACCGCATTGAAGGCTCTGGAGAACCTGCTTTAGTTATGCATGGTGGGCTTGGAGCCGATCATACTTGCTTCGTAAACACTGGTTTCAATAAACTTTCAGACGGGTTAGAATTGATCTACTATGATCATCGTTGCAATGGTCGTTCTTCATTTCCCGGGCTTGAAACGCTTACCCATGCAAATCTGGCCGCTGACGCAGAAAATTTACGGATAGCGTTGGGATATAACAAAATAACGGTAATAGGTCACTCCTACGGTGGCTTTACTGGGTTGGAATATGCGTTACGCTATCCTTCAAATTTACGACGATTAGTCCTGATAACAACCGCACCGTCTGGAGATGCTCTAAAAGAAGCGCGCAAAATTGCCGAGGTCCGTGCTCCACAATTGATGGGTACTGTCGACAAGTTACTAAAAGGGGAATGCGCCGATGATAACGAATTTGTTGAATTACTAACTATTCTATCCCCTTTATATTTCAAGAATTACGATCTTTTTAAAAATGAGTTTGCCGAGGCTGCAAAGGATATGGTTCCAAACGCAGCTGCTTTTCGACATTCTTTTGTGGAGTTGTTGCCAAAATACGATCTACGCGAACAATTGCGGAATATTGAGATCCCTGTTTTAATTATATGCGGCCGACATGACTGGATTACCCCAGTAAGCCAATCTCAAATTTTACATGAGAAATTGCCACAGTCTGAGTTGGTAATTTTTGAAGAAAGTGCACATTGGGTGTACATCGAAGAAGAGGAATTATTCCTAACTACCGTTAACGAGTGGCTTGACCGCACATGATAAAAACGTAATAGGAACATTATCTTTGAAGATCTTAATTTTGTTTGTTTTAATAAAATATGAATTAGTAAGTTAAAATAAACAACACTTTTAAAGCTATTAAGCCTCTATAATAGGCAGTTCTTCTGTAGCTCTTTTGCTCAACAATTCGGGACTACCATTTCGAATAACGATATTTTCTTCAGTCACCAAAATCCCACCACCTTCAACAGGAATACTGGGTTCAAGTGTTATAACCATATTCTCAGCTAACTTAGTATGGTCCCAATTCGCTATTGATGGCCACTCTGTTAGTTGCATTCCCAAGCCATGCCCAATTCGTCCAACACTAGAGGCATCTATTTGTAGTGTATTTGACATTATTTTGAAAAGCTCACTAGTAGAAACCCCTGGTCTTGCATGTTTTAGCGCTATTTCTGTAGTTTTCCATAAAATTTCGTAGGCTTTATTTACTGCGCTGCTAGGTTTCCCAATTGAGAAATTACGATTAAAGTCACAATAGTAACCCTTATAAACGGCCCCCGTGTCCAACATTACCGTGTCCCCAAAATTAAGAAGCTGATCAGATGGTGGTGAAATAACGTCTGAGTAAGAAGGGTTACCTACCCCTCCAACTAGGTAAGGGATATCGTCTGCTCCCTCGTGTAAAAGATTAATTTTAAAGGCCCTAAATAGTTCAGATAGTGGCTGATTATGTGAATAAATTTTAGGAATATTATCGAAGCTTTTGCTCGCGATTCCACATATTTTTTTAATTAAACTAATCTCTGCATCCGACTTAATCATTCTAACCTGCCGTAAAATTTGTGTGGCGTCATACCAATTTATTTTTAGATTGGCACTTAGGAGATTAAAGTTATTAAGCGGCATATGGAGGTGGGTCTCATGCCCCATTGGCAATCCAACACTCGAATAATTAGATAGAGCCACTCCTAGTAATTGAAGACCATCGTCTGACGGTCGTGGGGAAGGCCAGCACCTTATGTCATCAATCCAACATTTACTCATTAAATCGAAACCAATTTCCGGAATAATAGCTAATGGCATTCCTGTTTGTGGTACAATTAAAAACCAAGAGCGTGTAGGGCTTAGCCAGAATTGAGTTCGAAAACCTGTGAAATAGCGGATGTCTGCTTCAGTTGTAAGAAGCATAGCTGGAAGATTTTCTAAGCGCATAAGGTTTTGGGTGCGCGCTAATCTTTCTTCAAACTCTGATTTTTTGAAATCTGACACCTATAGTTCCCTTAATATATAAAGATAGTAGTATAGTCCCGTGTTTCTTGATTTTATTACCTTAGTCATTCTAAAATTAATCTCTATATAATATATGTTAAGGTCAAGATTTTCCGTGACAGTAAATGACAAAATAGTATTTTAACTTAATCAACCTAGCGTAAAACAACATGAGATATGGAGGCAATTTAATTGGTGGGGTTCCCTTTTGAAGTTGAAATAAAAATAAATAAAAAACTTGGGGTTGTTGTTCTTCAGGCTGACGAAACAATAGAGACTGAATTACGAAAAATTATGCCCCTTCACTGCGATATATTTCACTCGCGTATCGCAAGTGATTCGAAGGTGACGCCGGAGACCCTTAAAAAAATGATTAAGGATTTGCCAGTAGCTATCTCGCTTTTCCCGTCTGAAATAAAATTTGATTTGATCGCCTATGCATGTACCTCTGGAGCAACAATAATTGGACCAAATAGAGTTAGAAATATTATAAATGGGACTTATAAAGGTACGAAGGTTACTGATCCTATTTCGGCTGTTTGTGATGCTCTAAAGGTTTTAAATGCAAGAAGGGTTGGCTTCGTTTCTCCTTACGTTTAATCAGTCAGTAGAGAGATGAGAGATTTTATGGTTACTCAAAATTTTGAAATTAAATCTTTAGTTTCATTTGAGCAGGAATCTGAAACCGTTGTGGCCTCAATCAAAGAGTATGATACTTTAAAAGCGATTAAAGAAGCTGCAACTCAAGATGTAGATGCTATATTTGTATCTTGTACTAATCTACGGAGTTTTTCAATTTTGGAAGAAGCAGAGGCAATTACAGGAAAACCGGTTTTATCTTCCAATCAAGCATTGGCATGGGGCATGTTGCGCGATGCAAAAGTATTTATGTCTGATAAAGATTTAGAAAAATGCCCCGGTAAGATTTTTAATAGAGAGTTCTTCTAAACTGTTTATTACTAATATCTTAGTAACGGCCGAGTTAGGCAGGTGGGCCCACCTTCACAGCCGATACAAAGTGCGGCCCCGTCAAAAACTTTAACCTTAATACCCGCACTGGATAGCACTGCTCGGGTCTTTGGTAAATTTTCCAGCATAATACAATCTCCTGGCCCTGTGGCTAATACGTTAGTACTAAGAGTGTTGCTTTCCTCGAATTCCGAGAATGGAGCCTCGATTAATAAAAATCCCTTAGATTTAAGCAATTCCCACAAACCCACTGGTAGTAATCGCAAACAAACCAAAGCGGTATGGGTGTCTACAAGACTAATGAGGGACATTAAATGCAAACATGCGGCGGCCCCCAGATAATGAGGAAGATCAAATACATGAACATTCACGCCCAAATTGGTCATGATTGTTCGCAGTTGGTCGACACCAGCCTGATTGGTGCGATAGCCACGACCAATTACAAGTGTGTTGTCATTTAACCATAATGTGTCACCGGCTTCTGCGGTGGCTATACCTTCAATGGCTCCGATAATGGGGATATTTTGACTCTCATAGAATCTACGGTGAAGGTCTTGCTCTCCTGACCTCAAGGTTTTCCCCGGAGACATTAATACAGCTCCTGACGGTGTCATTAGAGAAGCATCATAGGTAAAGACTGCATCGGCTATTCCACTATCATTTCCGGATATCCAGTAAATCTCTGCGCCAGAAGCCTCCAACGTGTAAATAAAATTACGGTGCACAGCTTCGATTTTTTTGGGATTAAAAAGAGGTCCATAATGCCAAATTTCTGGATCGGCATTTTTTAAGGATTCCCCTGGTCGCATCACGGCGACCTTGCGTAATGGTGCCGTCATTGAAGAGACCCCATACATTATTCGTTACCTTGAACACGGTTTAAAAATTTGGCATTTTCACTACAAAGATGGAGCACATCTTTCGTAGAGATAGCAGTGCAAAACTCCCCGTGTAAGCTTGCGATTGCCACATTATGGACAAGGTCGGCGTGATAATTCGTGCCGTCATACCCGACTAGATCCATGGTCGCACAAGCGTCATGGACAAGGTAGGTATCAATCCCCATTTTGCCAGCCATACGGACAGTAGTTTCTATGCAAACATTGGTAAAAAATCCAACCACAACTAGGCGTTGGATTCCAGCGCGTCGTAAATCTATTTCAAGAGACGTGCCGATAAAACCGCTGTTGACGTTTTTTTCAACGACGATGTCCTCTTCTCTAGGCTCCATTCCTTCGAGTTGCTGGCCACTTTTAAGGTTTAACTTAAGCGGAGAGTTTTTCTCTCTTGAATTGTGTTTGGTGAAACCGGTCTGTCGTTCAGATCTTCGCCATTCAGTCAGAATAGATAGAATATTTTTTTCTGCATCAAGATTATTACGTTTGCCAATTGCTCCGCCATAATATGCTGTATCATTAACCCCCTTTTGAACATCAATCAAAAGCAGGGCGGTTGAGGCGTCGAATTTCCGTATCATGTGTATACCTTCATTTGGAATTTATAGCACCAAGTAGATGAGTTTATAGAAATAAATTTGCGAAATTATATTAGCTAATTCATATCTTTCTTCTTATTTTAGGCCAATAACATGCAAGATAATACCTGAAATTAATGGATATGTGTTCCTACCAATTGGTGTTTGGTTCTTCTGGGGCACATCGGTGCAAATCGGCATGCTTTACGGCTAAAGACCGAAGACGCATATTTTCGGATGATGCTGGTGCTATCATTAAATTAAGAAATGCCTGATGGTTTGGATACCAGATACCTATTGCTTCATCGATATCTTGTTTGCCTACGACTCTACCTAAGATTTGTGTTCGCCATAGAATCCTAGCTCCAACCTGAGCGCGCAAGGTGTCGAGAACTTCCATATAGTCTTTGTAGAGTTTACCATTTGGGTAGTCAGCTTCTGGAACATATTTATTCAGATTAATCATTAACACAGGGCCGTCGTCTTCACTATTAGCTATTTGCCTAAAGATGTTGATTTCTTCCGCATTCACATTAGGTAAATTGGCCAAGCTATTTTCCTTTTTTTTAGATATTCACAGCACAATATCACTGTAGAATTAACTCGCAAGAATTATATCACGATTAATACGTGACTCAAGTTTCGAGATGGCGAAATCTTTTTAGCAGTTCTACCTTAATTCAGATATTCTTGCGTTCGGGGCCTTGTTGTAGCTTCTATAGAAAATCCGTTAGTTAGATGATAGCATACCTATAAAGCGTCGCTCTTCTAAAATAGAACAATTCGTTTTCTCCTGTCCTTTAACGAAATTAGAGCTTAGCCATAGAAAGATGGACATAAATTAGATAGTTCTACGTTAGAAGTAAGAATCTCTTGAGTATGATGTTTAAGGTCAGTATAAAACTGTGAAACAAGGAATGATCAATGCTACGTAGATCTTTTTTACAAGGGGTTGCTGCCGGCACTTTGGTTTCTACTTCAACTTTCATAAAACCAAGTTTAGCTTTAACGCAGTTGGGTCAAAGTCACTTTGAGCTTGTAGCAGAGATTGGTAAGAGAGCTTTAGGGCCTGTCGGAACTTCGCAAGCCGATCTTTGGCTTTACAAGGGCACTACTCCAGGACCTATGTTGACGGTCACAAAAGGCGACGAACTAATTGTCAATTTTTTCAATAATCTAGATCAACCGACCAGGATCCACTGGCACGGAATTAGAAATTTGAACGAGATGGATGGAGTGCCAGACCTGACTCAGGTAGCTGTTGATCCGGGTGAAGACTTTACCTATCGTTTTCCAGTGAGAGACGCTGGTACCTTTTGGTATCATGCCCATAGTAAGGCATGGGAGCAGGTTGCCCGCGGGCTTTATGGGCCCCTTATCGTAAGGGAACCAGACACTAATTCTGGTATCGAAGATATTACATTGGTTGCCGATGATTGGCGTCTGACCGAGGATTACCAGTTACATGAGGAGAGCCTCGGCTCCATGATGGATTGGTCGCATCAAGGGCGTCTTGGAAACTGGCTTACGATTAACGGTCAGTCGAATCCAGCTATTCCAATAAAAGCCAAAAATCTGGCTCGGATACGTTTGATTAATACGGCAAATGCTCGTTCGATGACTTTTGAGTTTGAGGGTAAGAAGTTTGAAGTTATTGCTCTGGATGGAGAGCCATGTTCGCCCTTTGTGGCTTTTGAAATCACGATAGCACCTGCTCAGCGCGTTGATATCCTTATAACTACAGATTTAAATGGCTTTAGGTTAAGTGAAATTAGCACGGGTACGCCAGTCATTGTGGCTACAGTTAAAGTTCAAACTAGTGACGTTAGTGTCCTCAATACATCTAATCGTCTCAATTTGCAGGTAAAGACTTTTCGTTCAAATTTAGAAATGGTCGACATTGACATTCATATGCAGGGAGGCGCTATGGGTAATCTGGCTTCGGCATTTTTTGAGGGTGAGGAGAGGCCATTGCAGGAACTTGCTATGGAACACTCCAAGCTTTGGGCTTTTGATGGTTCGATTGGTGGGTCTGCCCATTTTTTGGCAGAAGTTGATCTAGGTAAAACAGTAAATTTAAGGGTGTGCAATGATACCTCTTGGCCTCATGCGATGCACTTACATGGGCATCACTTTTGGGTGAAATTCTATGAATTTGGTGGTGAGCCAAAGCGTGTGTTACGTGATACTTACCTTATGCAGCCAAATGAACGTGCTGAGTTACAATTTGTTGCTGATAATCCTGGTTTGTGGTTATTCCATTGTCATATGCTCGAACACCATGCAGCTGGTATGGGCGGTGTTATTGCAATAAGCTAAGAACTTATAAAAATAATTAATGGGCTTCCTCTATTTATAACTGTCTTTAGTTGTTTTTAAATTACTGTAAGTAATGGTTTGACTATTAACTTATAGAAATAAAGTTTGTCCTTTAGATTTGGAGTAAAGAAGAGCGCTAATGAAAAAGAAAAAAAACCTTATAGAAAAAATTAAACTAGGTTCGGCAGAGGATGCCTGTGAGCTTGTAAACCCTTGGCTGGATCGTCTGGATTCTTTTATTGGAACGGCGTCTGATAATGCAAATACCTTTTTTGTATCAAAACCCACTAAAGAAGAGATGGAAGAGTAAATGTCTATTGAATCAGATTTAACAGGCCGTAGCGGGGGTGCGTGTGAGCTTTGCAGTGTAAAAAACGCCCGTAATGCCTGTGACGTGCCACCTGAAGCAGACGGTTCAGCTGATATGGCCGTCCTACTTTGCCGAACGTGTTTGAAGGGTGTTACTGGGGATATAAACGACAACCCGCATTGGCGGTGTCTCACTGAAGCTGTTTGGAGTCCCTACGCTCCGGTGCAAGTAACTGCGTATCGCTTGTTGCAATGCTTAATGAGTGAGCACTGGGCTCGGGATACTTTAGATATTTTATATTTGGAGCCCCAGGTTTTGGCCTGGGCTGAAAAAGCTCAAACTACTGAAATCCCAGATATGGTTGATTACGATTCAAACGGAATAATTTTATCTGACGGGGACACCATTACTCTTATAAAAGATCTACCAGTTAAAGGTGGCGGTTTTACAGCCAAGCGTGGGACTTCAGTTCGAGGGATATCTCTAGTTGAAGATAACGAAAAGTATATTGAGGGAAGAGTGCGAGGTCAACAAATCGTAATTTTAACTGAGTTTACAAAAAAATACACAAATTAATAAAATACAATGTTTGATTGCTCGTATGATTAAAAATATATTTTTAATTATTTAGTTAACAAATAATTTTTAAATTATTGTCCTGTACTTTTTTATACATTTTCTGTTTTATTGGGTTGGACTGATCAGCTTTTAAAACAAAAGGACATGTTACTAAGTATATAAAGTAAATGGAGCTATCGATGATAAAATTAAGTTCAGATGACATCTTAGTTGAGCCATTACCCCATCGATATGAGAGTTCAACAATCTCCGAAGATAGAATTAATAAGTTTTTCAATTTTTCTGGAAGGCACTCAAGGCAGCCAGTATTTATATTTGGAGCAAATTGGTGCCCTGATTGCTTAGTATTAGGTGGCGTTTTAAAATTACCGACTATTAAAAGATTTATAAATACCACTTATGAAGTCTTGCATATAGGTGTTGGAGATTATTCCATCAATATGGATTTGATGAATTACCTTGGGGATGCTTCCGGCGAAGGTCTACCTTTAGTTTTGATTTTTGATAAAGGAGCTAATTTATTAAATGTTCCAAAATCCAGAGAATTAAGAACAGCTAAAAATAAATCTTATCAGGATATTTTCGATTACTTTCAATGGTATGCGTGTTAAAAATATTTCAATACTTTAAGGCTAGTGCTTGTTCAGCTTTATGATAGTAGGTTTGTAAATTATCTTTAAACCCTAAGGGTTAGTTTTTGTTTTCTTTCTAATTAAGAAGAACTCTAGATACCACCTTACGAGGTAATTTTAGATATTTAGTGCTGTATAGAAACCTATCCCACCAACCAATATGAGGCTTGAGGCCCAAACCGCATCCAGGTTAATCCAGGTCTTTGATAGAAATTTTAGGCCTAACCAGAAGTACATCAAGGTTGCCAAAAACGCCCCAGCTAATGACATTGCTAATGTATGTACAAATGCAACTAATAAAGCAGTTCCTATTCTTCCGGCCATTAGTTGGCTTGCAGCTTGATGGCCGAGATTAAGATCTTCGGGCGCACATATGCCAAGAAAAATCGGAACCAACATTAGGCCAGCTCCGTGTGCTAATGCTGCTAAGAAAGACCATAGAACTAGTTTAGAGGGTGGAACACGAGCAAGGAATCTGGGGTGCCTATGGTTTATTAGCAAATAAACCCCCAGAGCTATTACAGTAAGTCCTGCAACCATTCGAATTTCGCGCTCCCATATAACAAAAGATGTCATAATTGAAAACGGAAATAGAATTACTAGCATTGAAAAAAGGTGACCAGCGGCCAGAGCTATTATTGCTTTGAATAGGGCTGATGATTTTCGTTCAAAAAGGGCAGCAGATACTGCAAGAGGCCAACCCATTCCAGGGTTTAGGCCATGGTATAAACCAGAAAAAATGACGGCCCCCCAAAGGGCCGTCAAGCTATTTATATTTTCCACTATTTAGACAGATGGGAAACAGAAGCTGTCAGTCGAACAGTCACCACCTTCAAGTCGAATTTGATGAGATCTGTAGCCATCAGGGAATTTAACCCAGAAGTCTTTGTTTAAGGTAAAATCACCATTCTCGGCAACGTCAGCCATAACCATTGCCCCACCACCTTCACCTGGGTAAAACTGATCATCCCAAGTTGAATATAGAGAATTAGTCCAATATACTCGTTTACCATCACGACTGATTTCTAACATTTGTGGGCCATAACCAAACTCTTCTCCGTTTGGATGCTTGGTCTTTGTTACGATTCCTCCAATGTCTACCTTGCCATTAAATACAGGATTCATTGGGTCACTTACGTCGTATTGATGCATTTCCCCCGTTCCCCAGCAAGCAACATAGAGATATTTATCATCTAAACTTAGATCAATATCTGTTACTAGTGGAGGTACTGCAGAAAAACCCTTTAGAAGATCGGGTAAGTCCGCTGGATCTGCTGCTACAGGTGGGATAGTAATGGTTTTTTTGGCCTCGAATGTACCATCTTCCTTCCTCCACCATGTAAATATAGCACCTTCAAGATTTGTTGTATCAACCACTACACCACAAAAACCGTATTCCTTTGCAGGATCGTGAGCAGGTCGAATTTCCAAGGCCATCTGGTAGTTTTCTCCCAAGTCAATGGTTTGGACATTTTTTCGCGCTCTTAAATCCCAAAAGTGAATTGAGTGACCATACTTGTTACTTAAAAGATCTTCAGGAACAATACCGCCTTCGTATTGAGGGGGTAGACCCCATTCCGAGCTAACCATATAATCACGTGGTAAGTTCCACCAAAAATCATATCCCATGGTTTGAGCACCTCGGTCCATTTCGTAACGTCCAAGTATATCAAAAGTTTCACAATCCATTATAAAAATTCCGGGAGGGCCGTCGGTTCCGTCTTTTCCACCACCACCAAGCGTTGAGACATATATGCCCTCAGGGCCACAGTGAATTGTATGTGGGCGTGAGTAGCCTGTTTTCTCCATAATTTCGTCGGCTTCAATGATTTTATGAATTTTTGCTTTAAGTGGTTCTTTTACGTCGATTACATAAATGCGAGATGATCTAATTCCTGGAATTATTAAGTATCTACGCTCAAGAAAGGCATGCCCTGTAAGAGGAGATAAGGAAGAAGAACACGCATTCCAACCAAAGTGATGAAACTCGTCGCCTAAGTTAGGCATGAATAAACTGTGTAATATTTCGCCATAAGTTTTTGACTTCGGATTTACATCAATAACTGCTAATCCATCAGGCTTTGAACCATCTGGGCTCAACATCAAAGTAAAAGCTAGGGTTTCAGCAGGCGCCTTCATGGCTAATTCAGCAGTCGCGTGAAAAGTTGGATCTGGTCTTAAGTTCATATATTTTCCTTCGTTACAATGATTTTCATCGGTTTCCGGTTTATAATTGGGCCCATTTATTTTGGGCCAGTTGGTTGGTCTAGTTTTTGGTTTAGTGTTTTCTTCGTTATTATGGCGGTTTTGAAACCGGAATGTTTATTCTAGACTCCGCTAGATTTTGTCAGCCACTCTCGCCCTTTAAGCATTAGACTCCAGTAAACAGTTGGAAGTATAGATTTTTTTAAAAACCAGGCGAGCCTTCGAGGTTTAGTTGAGTCCCATGGAAAAGTTGGCATTACTTTTCCTCCATAACCAAACTCTGCAAGAATAATTTTTCCTTTTTCTACAGTGAGCGGACATGATCCGTAACCATCATACTTCGGTTGCGGTTCTTTTCCTGCAAGCTGCGCAATAATGTTTGCCGCTACGATAGGTGCTTGTTTTCGAGCTGCGGCAACCGTTTTTGCATTTGGTGTTGAGGTTGCATCTCCAAGTCCGAAGATATTAGGATATTTAGTGTGTTGAAGTGTGGCTTGATGGACGTCAACCCAACCCGCTTCATTAGATATTGGACTAGATTTTATAAAATCAGGAGCACATTGCGGCGGGCATACGTGGATCATATCGAATTTTCGTTCAATCACTTCTGGTTCGGAGCCTTCTTTGCTTATCTTAAACCACGCTATCTTCTTAGAGCCGTCTATTTCCACAAGATTCTGACCAAAGTCTAAGTTAATCCCATATTTTTTTATGTACTCCATTAGGGGTGGTACATATGGTGCACAGCCAAAAAGTACGGGCCCGGCATTGCAAAACGAAACGTTTATATCTTTTAACTGACTCTTTTTAAGCCAATAATCACATGATAGATACATTGCTTTTTGAGGCGCCCCTGCACACTTTATAGGCATGGGTGGCTGAGTGAATATAGCTTCTTTGCCTTTCATTTCTTGAACAAGTTTCCAAGTGTAGGGCGCTAGGTCATAGCGGTAATTGGAAGTAACTCCGTGACTACCCAGGGAATCACTTAACCCTTCTACAGCATCCCAATCTAGTTTGAGGCCTGCGGCGACCACTAGTGTTGTGTACTCAACAATAGTGCCATCTAAAAGCGTAACGCTATTCTTCTCGGGTTCAAACGTCGCGACAGCCCCCTTGATCCGTTTTACTCCTCTAGGCCATACCGCTGTCATATCACGACAGGTTTCTTCTTTGTTAAAGATACCTGCTCCAACCATTGTCCACCCAGGCTGATAATAGTGCTTATCAGCAGGCTCGATAATGGCAATATCCAAAGAACGGTTCCTTTTTTGCAAACTTGCAGCTGTCGCAATACCGGCAGCGCCTCCGCCTACTATTAAGATCTGATGTACCTGATTCATTTGCTTCCCTTTTTTGACTTCAATAGGTTGAACCGCCATTATTCAACGATGTCATTATTTCTTGGTGTACTATAAAATTTTAATATAAATATTTTCTTTAAAAAAGTATTTATTTTTTTAAATCATCAGTAAACCTGACAGGACACTTCATCCTTAATGGAAATTTTACAAGTATAAAAAAGGAAATATATAGATACAGTTTATTATATCTATGTTGGAGTTTATAACAAACTGCTTAACTTCTTATTTTAATTTTAATTCCTGAAAATGGTCTCATTCCTTAAATTATTTTTTATCAAACGGATGTATTTCGTGTCTACCTGGAAAAGCTATGTTTTTAAATGGCTAAACCTGTTTCAACCATTCACGAAATACATACCCTAATCTAAATTCCACCTCGTCACCTAATTTATCTTGGCGAGCCTAATAATAAGCTTCGACGTCATATCGCTCTAAGAGGGTTGGATAAATGTAGCAGCAACCTAGGCACCGTGTTTCATTTGGTGACAGAACCGTGTATGCGAAAGAATGTTTTAATGTGAATTCCCTCTGGTGCCAACCCAAGTCTACAAGGTTTTCTTCCAGTGTAAGGCCTGTTGGCCAAATGTCAGTATCGCTCATAAGACCTGACAAGGGTTCCACATTATTCATAACAGCATCGTAATCTTTAATTAAATCATTGATTGTTAGAGATCTTAATATAAATTCCGACGTAACGAATTTTTCTGGAACTTTAAAAGATTGTGGTACGATAGGTCTTTTATACATAGTTATAATCCTTAGTTATAAAAGAGAATTTACAAGAGTTTTAATGTCAGTTTCGTTATTATAGTGGGCTAATGAAATACGTAATCTGCCATTGCGAGACCCACAAAGTATTTTTTTGTTTTTAAGATATAAAGGTAATTTTGTGGTTTCATTTTGGGTAGTTTCAAGGGTCACGATGTGGCGGGAAGCACTTTGATCTTCTATCGGGCGGTAGCTTTTCCAGTTTGAA
>Ga0114999_10005884_pt1 | contig 14320 bp, 4 predicted proteins | sample ArcticOcean_MG_C_3_FD_89820 | JGI IMG/M metagenome (GOLD analysis project Ga0114999, IMG submission 89820) | Marine microbial communities from western Arctic Ocean - ArcticOcean_MG_CB8_126 | ecosystem: Environmental > Aquatic > Marine > Oceanic | place: Arctic Ocean: Canada Basin | collected...
TGAAAGCTGCAAATACACACGCCCGACATTTTGCAGCTAATTTACCAATTAACTTAACTGATAATACAGCAGCTAATGTTATGATTGGTACTGGTTCGAACAATGCTATTGTAAATGCAACAAGAGGCAAAGCTCTTACTGGTTCGACTTCAATGGCAGCTACCGTCTATTATCCTATTAAGAAAACTAGTGCACCGGTAATTGGTAAAACATTAACAACTTCTTTTGTAAAACTTGATTGTGGAAACAACGCTGCTAATACTGTTGGTCCTTTCTCACTAGGATTACCAGACGTGTATGATATTAAAGCCGTATATGTTGCTAATGGAGCTTACTGGGATGGATCAACCGCAGCAAATAGTACTGTGTTTGATTATACAAGGAGCTTCCTTCTTAATTCGAATCAAAAGGATGGTGTTTATGGCCTAAGTAAACTAATACATAATAGAGCAAACACAGTCACGCTATCTACTAATGATCAGATAGTAGTAAAGGTTAGACATTTTAAACTGGACACGTCAGCTGGCGGTAAAGGATTCTTTAATATAGATTCGTATCCAGTTAGCGACACGGCAGCCAATAGTACAAATGAATATATTAGTACAGAAGATGTTCCTGCTTATTTTTCTCCAGTAGATGGATCATTTTATGATCTTAGAGACAGTATAGATTATAGACCTTACTCTGCGAATACAGCTAATGCTGCTTCTTCGGTCGGTGGGGCCACATTAAATCCAAGTGCGACGGAAACATTGGACACGGAAGGCCTTGCGTTTGCGGCACCTAATGAAAACTTCCAGCTTGATTATCAATATTACATTCCACGCGTGGACAGCATCTATTTAAATTCTAAAGGTAGTTTACAAATTGCAAATGGTATCCCGAGCGAAATTACTCTGAGACCACCAGCTGTAAAGTCTGATGGAATGTCATTAGGTAGTTTGTATCTTCCAGTGTATCCAACTTTATCTGCTTCAGAAGGATCAGAGTCAGGAAGGGTAGACTATACTGCTGTGTTGACAACCAAACAACAGAAGGGCTACACGATGCAAGATGTTGGCCAGATATCTGACAGAATAGATCGTTTAGAATATTATAGTTCATTAAATTTATTAGAGACACAGACAAAAGACTTAGTTATACCATCTGAGGCAAATAATGCAGTAGATAGATTCAAGCACGGATTTTTAGTTGACGCATTTAAGGATTATGGTGTGGCGGCTACCGGGGATGAAGATTGGAGAGCTGGCATTAATAAGAACAATGACACATTAGTGCCATTACACGAACAATATAAAATTGATATAGCTCTGTCGACACAAAACGGTGTAGTGCAAACAGGCGATCTACTTACGCGATCGTATACACATGAGGCAATGTCCGAGCAACGGTTTGCAACTTCGACACGTAATACAGCACAACTCTATTGGCAAAGTAATGGCGATATGGAGATTCATCCTGCATATGATAATTTCTATGATGTCAGCACCGATGCTGATGGTGCGGCTATAGTGAAGATTGATATAGCAGCGCCCACGAAGGCCCTTATCAATATATTAAACTCGTCGGGCGCGATCGCGCAGAAAACATTAATAGATGTCAGCAATGACATAACCGGAACCACAGTTGTTTCTTCAAGGAATAATACGTGGACGACTCGTAGAGGTAGGACTGAGACTTCCTGGGCTCAACTGGTTGAGCAAATTGTTAATAAGCATACTATTAAGACTCTGAAAACGGAAATGTTCGCTAGAGGTCAAAATTTAGACAACACAACAAAAGTTGGTGAGTTTGTTACAGATGTATTTTTCGTACCGTATATAAGAGCACAAAAATTAAGTTTCTATGTTCATGGGCTATTACCTAGTCGACGTCATTATGTTTGGTTTGATGAAAAAGACGTGAACTCTGAAACACGTCTAGCACGTGTGGACCCGGACAATGATATAACCAGGGAAAATTTTGAACCAATAGGTAATAAAGGCGAAGCTCTAGTCAGTAATGCTAATGGCGAGATGTTTGGTATTTTTAACTTGGTTGCAAATACGTATCATGTTGGTGATAGAACATTGGTTATTGCTGATAATTCTGTATTTAGTGATATTGATGAAAATGCATTATCTGTTGCTCAATCAACATTTAATGCATATAATTATGGTGTCGAAAAACAGTCATTGTTAATATCTACAAAAAGTATTAAGCCCACATATGATAAGGTGACGACCCCAGGAGTACGTATAGAACATAACGCTGCTGTACGTTACGGACCTGTTCACGTGACCGGCACGCGCCGGCGTGGGGGCGATCCTATTGCACAAACATTCTGGGTGTTGCTTGGCAGTGAAAAAGGTGTCTCAGGTTGTTTTATGTCTAAACTGGACTTATTCTTTAAGACTAAAGACCCAACACTAGGTATTCAGGTCGAGCTCTGCAAAGTTGTTAGTGGTTATCCTACAGATGAAGTATTAGCTTTTAGTAAGTCTCATAAGAAATCTGCTGATGTCAGTATAAGCGATGATGGTCAAACCGCGACTACGTTTACCTTTCCTTCACCGGTATATGTAACTTCAGAACAGGAATATGCAATAAGAGTTACTCCGGATAACAATACCCCAAACTATGATATATACATTGCTAAAACAGGCCAGACAGACATATTTTCAAATAAGTCTGTTTCTTCAGATAGTCACGAAGGGGTGTTGTTCATGTCCACAAACAGCTCAACTTGGGAGCCTAACTCTGATGAGGATTTGAAGTTTGTAATATATAGATGTGATTTTACTACAGGGACAGGTACTGCAACATTAAAGAATTTAGATGTTGATTACTTAACTATTAATAGTATTAGTGGCACGTTTGATCCAGGCGAGTATGTGTATGCTGCTAATGCTTCAGCGCAAACAACTGGTACTGTTACAATATCGACATCGAACAATATTGTAACAGGAACTGGAACAGACTTTTCTAATGAATATGCTACCGGTCAATATATTACGTTTGCAAACAATACATCTCAAGATGTTGTTCAAGTTAACAGTGTTACAAATTCGACACAAATAATCTTAAGAGGTTACCCATCACTATCTAACACAGCGGGTATTGCAGCTTATAATACGCCAACAGGTACAGTAGATTATTTTGAAAGTAATTCGGAAACCAATTTGCTTACAATCAAAGACGTTACCTCATCAAACAGTACATTTAAATTGTCAGCTGCTATGAGTGTAATTGGTGTAGAAAGTGGAGCAAACTGTAATATTGTATCGGTTGACAATATTGAATTAAGTTATTTCGAAACCTTAATGAGTAAGATTACCCCGACATACACAGATGTAGAAATGTATGTTCAAGCAAATACATCTACAGGTACAACAGGTAATACAATTTATAGAACTGATGATAGAAATTATTTTGGTAATGCAGCTATTGTTCATAGTAAGAGTAATGATTTAACTAATAAACTTCAACAGCATTTTATATTTAATAATTCAAGTAATTTTACTTCACCTGCTATAGATGTTAAGCCAATTAGTATATTAGGTTATAAAGATCTAATCAATAATGATGTTACTAATGAGCATCTTGGAGGTCAAGGCAGTGCTACAGCAAAATATGTCTCGAGAGTAGTAAATTTACAAGATGATTTGTTTGGTGAAGATCTCAGAGTTTTTCTAACAGCTTATAAGCCTGCAAAGGATAATGCTGATATAAAAGTTTATGGTAAATTCCTTAGCGACAGTGATAACGAAGGTTTCGTGGATAAACATTGGTCTGAATTAGAAATAATAGGATCTGATGCTCGAAGTGGTGACAACAAAGGAGACTATAGAGAATATATTTATGGGATTAAGAAATTGCCAGAGGCGACGTTTGTTGTTGAAGGCACAGTAACTTCCGGAAGTCCTACTGTTACGACATCTAGTGATAAGGCGTCAACATTGGTAGCTGGTACATTAGTTAAGATAGAAAATGGAGATACAATTTCTGGTTATCAGGTGAACAGGGTTAAATCTGTTTCAACTGTTACCGTGACGATGGAAAATAATATGACCTTTACAAATGTAGGTGCAAATATTAGAACGATTGATTATCCCCAAACAGTATTTAAAGATCCGGACAATGACAGCATTGCTGCCTATTATAATTCAGCTGGCAGTTTACAACAGTCGTTTAAAACGTTCGCTGTTAAAATAATATTATTGTCAGATGATTCCACCACTGTACCAAGAGTTAAAGATATGCGCGCAATTGCGTTGAGTGTATAGGAATGGAATATGTTGAAACAGAAAATAAAGGCATTGTTCGTGATGTGCATTCACATGCACTTATAAATACAGATAAGAATGCATACAGTTTATATAAAGCGAAACGAGAAAGCGATAAAAATGCTAAGTGTTTAGTTACAGACGTACAAAATTTGAAGCAGGACATCTTTGAAATAAAGCAGATGCTGCATAATTTAATCAAGGAATCAAATGGCTAAGACAACTTATACCGGTGCAAATGTAGCTCCCGCCACAGACACGTTTGCGGAGTTTATTGATTTAACTAATCGTATTACGTACGACATGGGTACTATTGTCATAACAACTGGCTCAGTAGCACAGCCAAATAATACAAACCATGCCGAGACAACTGGCAACGGTCATGTCAATGGATATTTTTCAAGTAACTATTTGATTGCTAATACACAGCTGAGAGGTGGTACAACTGAGACTTCTGCCAATTTGACAGTTGCTTCTGCTGTGCACCCGAGTGCTAATCTTACATTGGATATGGGTACAGCAACTAAGGCTTGGGGCAATGTGTATGCTAATAATATAAGAGCGTACGGTGATCTTGAAGCAAGTTATACTTCTGATAAAACTCTTAAAACAGACGTTAGAGCAATTGAGAATACTTGGGAAATAATGGAGGCAATGAATGGTTATTTGTTTGAATGGGATACTGATGATCATAAGAAAGGTCAGACAGATCTCGGTGTCATTGCCCAGGAAGTTCAACAGGTGCTTCCTATGTTGGTCTCTCAAAGAGAAAATGGAAAGCTAGCAGTCAAGTACCAGTCCCTAATTCCTTTGCTTATCAATGCAGTTAAAAATTTAAAACACGATGTCGATGAACTAAAGGAGATAGTAGATGGGCGCGCTAAAGGTCAATAATGTCGAAATTGTTAACAGTACAGCAAATTTGCAAACTGGAGTACTTCCTACATTATCAGGCGTGAATGGAACCTATGGTTCTGGAGCCAACGGTGTTACGCTTACAATTGATACAAAAGGCATTTCAACAGTATCAGTAAATAACGCATTAAGCTCATCGTTCAGTGCACGTACGTTTGATGGAACTCATGATGCTGCATACGCGGTTACCATAAGCACTGCTGCCCCGTCAGGTGGAGCTAATGGGGATATACACTACCAGACATTCAGTTAGTGGGATAATAAATAATGGCCACTAGACAGTACGCATCATCTTATACAGGCACAATTGGGACCTTTAATAGATCCTATTTGTCTACAACAGCGCCTGTGCTTACTATCGCCTACAGTGCCTCATATGAAACTACGTTCGGTGGATATTCTCGCCAATTTCATTCAGTAACTTCTACACATCCGCATGAATGGATGAAGCTCTATACTGGTGAAACAAATTGGGAAAAAGCATACGTAAAAAGCTATTTGGGCGCTATGGAGGCACCTAACTATACTAGGGCCTGGATTGGCGAGGGCCAATATACTGCTCAAGCTAGTTACATGTCACAACGTCCTCTTGCTTACCATAAAAGCTACGAAGCTGCTTATACAGGGGCGTATGGCAGTTATACTGGAATATATACACACGCATGGCAAAAAGTATATAATGGTGGCTATGCTGCATATGGTTCCGGCGCTTATACTTCAGGTGTAGATTTTAGTGGTTACATTGAGCCATGGGCAAGTGGGGCCTACTCAGGAGCTGGTGGCGCATATGGATTAAGTCTAGTCGACTACGCGTCGACGTATAGTGCGGTAGGATCATTCGAAGGGATTAATACCTTTAGTAGTGAAACTACCTATACAAAAGCATATACAAAAATATGGCAAGGTCTCGTTGGCTTTAATGGTCTTATGGCTAATTATAATAAGACATATGAAGGTGCCGCGACGTGGACTAAAGTTTGGTCTGTGCATTATTCATCGCCTTCAGACTTTATATCAGGATCATTTGTTGATTATACTAAGATATGGACTAAGGATTATACCAAAGATTATACAAAGGGATATGTTAAACATTGGGAAGCAACTTACACTGGAATATATACAGCTGCGGGTTCCTACGATAAAGACTATAGTAAGATCTACACTAAAAATTATGAGAAAGTATACACAAAAGGATACGAGGCATCATATACTGGTGATTATACTAAAGGCTGGACTAAAATATATACTGGAGTATGGACACATATATGGACTAAGGACTACATAAAAAATTATGTAAGGGCATGGAGTAAAACATACACTAAAGCCTATTCGAAAAAGTACATGGCCACCACCCTGCTGCATTGGCAGTCGCCGATGGGGGGCAACATAGAATATGCATTACAATGGACTAAACAATACCAAAAGGTCTACACAAAGCAATGGAATAAGACATATACAAGAATTTGGTCTAAAGGGTATGAAGGTAGCTATACAGGTGCGTATGAAAAAACTTATACGACAGTTTATCAGAAAATATGGACCAAGATCTATGAAGCTGGATATACTAAAACTTACACTAAGGATTATGAAAAAGCATATACAAAAGGATACGGCGCGGTTGCCTGGACAGGTGTGTATACTAAACTTTGGGAGGCAGTGTATAACAAGACTTATACTGCAGCATACAGTGTAAATTATACCGCCACATATAGTAAAGTATATGTTGATTTAGTAAAAGATTATTTGGCTAGTTACGCTGGCGCAGGCGGTACAGTGTATGGGGCAGATGTATATGCTGATGAAAATTTTACTACTGAGTACAATGGTTATCAGAAAGAATATGCTGGTAGAACTGGTGTAAGAGGCTTCTTAGGGTCATATCAAGGACTGACTAATTATACTGCTACCTACTCAGCGGCCGAAAACTTTACTGGTGATTATGAGGCTTCATATTCTAAAAGTTATAATAGCTATGAAAAAGAATATATTAAGATATGGCAAGGCGTATATGCTGGGACAGTAAAAGCGTTTGTTAAAGCATACACCGGTACAGCTGGGTATGAAGGTACATTTTCGAAAGTGTATACCACAATTGTAAACTATACCGGTGAGGCTGCTTATGTCGATTCCGGAGGCACGACTTGGTTAGGTGCAACTAGAGAATATGTTAAAGCATATCAAGGACTAGTTAATTATACAAGAGCATATGCTAAAGTTTGGAACTCGAGTGCAGCATCATATGAAAAATCATATGAAGGGCTAACAGATTTCACTAAGGGGTATGTTGGAACAGTTAATTACGAAGGTGTAGCAAGCTATACAACAGATTATACAGGAACATTTGTTGGTGCTGCTAGCTTCAATAAAGAGTATCTTGGAGACATTGAATATACTAAAACCTTCGAAGGTTTGATAACCACTGATTATGTCGGAGATTATACTAAGACTTATACAAAAGCGTGGGAAGGAACTTTTGATGCTCCATACAATAAAACATATACAAAAGTTTGGCAAGGTGACTATACTCATGATTACACTGCTTCATATACTGCTGGCGTAGGACCTGGACCAGATTATGTTAAGACATATACCAAAACATACACTGGTAATTTCGAAGGTAGCTACGAAGCTTCGTATAATAAAACGTACACAGGTCTCTTTGTGGCCACTTATACTAAAGTGTGGCAGGGCAACTATTCAAGTAATCAATTCCATCATTTATGGGCAGGTGAAGTAAATTATACAAGAGGATGGTCCGGACCGGCTACATTTACTGGCGAAGTAAATTACACATTAAATTATACTACGGGATACAGTGGACTTGATAACTATGTTAAAACTTATACATCTCCTCTTGTATGGACTGGTCTTGCATCATTTAGTAAAGACTATTCGAAAGGGTATGTGAGTGCAACAAATTATACAGGTACAAATACTTTTTCCACTGTTCTTTCTTATACAGGCATCTATACTGGTATAGGTAATTATGGTGTTGCCGGCTTTGTCGGGACATATACAAGAAACTGGACTAAAGAATATACTCATGATTGGGTTAAAGATTATAGTACTGAATATACTAAGATCTGGTCCACAGATTATATAAAAACCTATACTAAAATCTATACTAAAACGGATAGTAAAGATTATAGTACTGAATATACTAAGATCTGGTCTAAAGATTATGAAAAGGACTACACTAAAATCTGGTCTAAAGTTTATAGTAAAGATTATAGTAAAGACTATAGTACCGACTATGATGCAGTGTATACTAAGCTCTGGACTAAAGATTATAGTAAAGACTATGCTGCGGACTATACTAAGATATGGTCTAAAGATTATAGTAAAGACTATGATGCGGTGTATACTAAGATCTGGACTAAAGACTATGATGCGGTGTATACTAAGATCTGGACTAAAGACTACACAAAAGTATATACTAAGATCTGGACTAAAGACTATAGTAAAAACTATACTAAAGTATGGTCAAGAACCTCAAACGCGAACTACACTAAGATTTGGGGTGGCCTAATTTACTATGGTGGGTACGGTAGCGGGGCACGAAACTATACAAAGATTTATTCTAAAGTATGGACAGGGAACTTTACTAAAATCTATACTAAAATCTGGTCTAAAGATTACACAACGACCTATACTAAAATCTGGTCTAAAGATTACACAACGACCTATACTAAAATCTGGGCTAAAGATTACACAACGACCTATACTAAAATTTGGTCTAAAGATTATAGTAAAGATTATGATGCGGTGTATGCTAAGCTCTGGGCTAAAGATTATAGTAAAGACTATAGTGCCGACTATACTAAGATTTGGACTAAGATCTGGGCTAAAGATTATAGTAAAGACTATACTAAAGACTATGATGCAGTGTATACTAAAGCGTATAGTAAAGATTATAGTACCGACTATACTAAGATTTGGACTAAAGATTATAGTACAGATTATAGTAAAGATTATGAGAAGGCCTACAGCAAGGATTGGGTCACGACTTATACTAAGATCTGGTCGAAGAACTATACTGCTTTATATCAAAAAGATTATGCAGCAGCTTATGATAGAGTGTGGACTGTCTGGATCAAGTACTATGATGGTTCGGTAACATATACGTCACCTGCAGCATACTTAGCAACATATAGTGGTATAGTTTTCTATGAAGGGAATTTTGCTGGTGGTTACAGTAAAGATTATGAGGGCGAGTATACTACAAATTATACCGGGTCGTGGACTAAACTGTACAGTAAAGAGTATACTAAAATATATGCTAAATCATATCGTAAAATATATACCAAAAACTACGACAGGGCATGGACTAAGAACTATACTAAGATTTATACTACTCTAACATATTACGGTGGCTACGGCGGATCGCCAAACATAAACTATACTAAGATATGGTCTAAGGCTTACACAAAGACATATACTAAAAACTATGAAAAAAACTATGATAAAGATTATACTAAAATCTGGACTAAAGACTATAGTGGTGCGTATTCAGCATCTTATACTAAAATATGGACTCATAATTGGACTGGAACATTTGTTGGTGGCTGGGAAGGTACTAGAACGTATAGCAAGGCATATACTGGTGACTTTGTTAAGGCGTATGAAGGTATGCCAACATATACTAAAGACTACACAGCTGCTGCAATTTATACTCAAAATTATGATAAGAACTATGAAAAAATTTGGGTTGGTGCTAAGCAATATGAAAAATCTTATCAAAAGATTTATGCTGGTGCAGCATTCAATAAAGAATATGAAGCTGCTTACGTTAAAGCTGATGACAGAATATACTCAGGTTTAACTGGTAACTTCTTAGGCAGTGTTACATATCTTAAAGAATGGGTTAAAACATATACAAGAGATGCTGGCACAGTTAACTTTACTAAAGATTGGACCAAGACTTATAGTCATGCTTCCGAGACTGCAAACTATACAGCTGTCTATACAAAGACTTATGAAGGCGGTAACTATACAGGATATGCCACCTATACCAAGCATTATATAGCTCATGAGTATACTAAAGTATGGACTAAAATATATGCTAAGGTTTGGAACTCGAGCGCAGCAAATTACAGTAAAGATTACACCACAACATATAGAGCAACTGGTACAGGCACTGTTGGTTATGCAAACTACCTGAAAGACTATACTGGTGGCACTTCCCCAGTTTATTCTGCAAACTATACAACTGGGTCTATGTATTTTGGAGTAAGTATTGTTAACTACATAGGTTCATTCCCTGGCCAGCAAAACTATAATAAAGATTATATCAAAGCATATGCTCAAGCCTTAACTTATGTAAAAGGGTATGCGCCAAGTACTAATTACACTTTAATTAGCTACACTAAAGATTATAATAAGATTTATGTGGGTGCAATTTATACTAAGATCTGGTCTAAAGATTATAATAAAGACTATAGTAAAGATTACACTGCAACGTATACTAAAATTTGGACCAAGGCATATACTGGTGTATATACTGGAGAGTATAGTAAAGATTATCTTAAGACTTATACTAAGGTATGGACTGGTAGCTACGTAGGAGATTTTACCCGAGCCTGGACTAAAGACTATGACAAAGTATACCAGCAGAACTTCAATAAAGAGTATACGGCGGCCTTTAGCAAAGATTATACAGCAGTGTATACAAAGATATGGTCCAAAGCGTATACTGGGATACTTTATTATGGTGGTTATGGTGGTTATGGTGGATATAACAGTGGAACAACAGCCAATTATTCCACAGGTTACACAAAAGTATATACTAAGATCTGGACTAAAAATTATAACAGAGTATTTTCTAAGACATACGTCGGTGATTTTAGTAAGGTATGGACGAAAGATTATGAGGCAGTATATCAGCAAACGTTTACTGGGGAGTACTCAGCTGATTATACAAAAACCTATACTAAAGTTTACGTAGGCGTTTATACTGGAGATTATAGTAAAGACTATAGTGCCGACTATGCTAAGATCTGGTCGACAATTTATACTAAGACCTATAGTAAAGATTATACTGCCCAATACCAAGGCGACTATAGTAAAGTTTATACCAAAGCATATGAGGGTCTTAAGCCTCAAGCATTTGAAGTACAGTTTGCAGGCATAAAGACGTCTCATCATGCGTATGAAGGTAATACTAATTACTTAGGTGCACGTTCAGGTGTACTGGCTAATACTGCTCCGAGATTGTTTGTTCACAAGCACGACAGATGGCAACAGATTAAAGCATTGTTTGTTAATGATGGTGGACTCCAGAAAGAAGTTAAGTATCAATATGTGAAGTCAGGCAATGAACATCAACTAGTACACATAGGGTACAAGCAAACAGATATTTGGTTAACTAATGGTAGTGACGGGCCTAACGCAAATACAGAGTCTGTATTCTATACAAGAGGTGAAGCAAACTCAACAATGGGAACAAGTGCTACATCAGGTACTTTAACTGTTACAGGTGCGGGTCAAAATACATCAACCAATGATACAAAAACAGCATACTATGTAAGCCAATTTAACTTGAAGAACTTTTTAGACACTAAAGGCAGAGATACAAACAATCTATTAACAATGACTACAATTCACATTGGTTCCAATGAAATTGATGATGCATATTTTGTACTTGGCTCGAATAGTATAAGTGTGCCAGCCCTTGATTTAACAGGGTTCCAAGCTATTACTATGAACACTAGTCAAGGCAATGCAGCAACATCTACAGCATTCAGTCACTTGGTAAGAGTTGTTACCCATGATAATGGTTATGTTGTTGGTAAAGGTGGCAACGGTGGTTCCGCTGGTACTAATGCAAGTGGAGGACATGGTCAAGATGGTGGTGATGCTATTGAATTAGGAAACAACGTAACCTTGTTTATAGAGAATTACGGTACCATTGGTGGTGGCGGCGGTGGTGGCGGTGCTGGTGGTGTGACCATGTACAACGATCCAGCTACAGGCGCAGTTGCATCATCGTTTACTAATTATTCAGGATCCGCTGGAGGTGGAGGGGCTGGCTTCTTAATCGGTACTGCCGGTACTACCGCAAGTGCTATTACGACACCGTCTGCTGATAGTATTTTGATAGAGGGTGGAATAGGAGCTACGCCAGACCTAGCATCTACACACAACTCAAGAGTACCTGGAGGTAAAGGTGGTGACCTAGGTTCAATAGGTTATGGTGGCAACATGGATGCAACTGTAACAGGAGCTGGTACACAATCTAAATGGGCCTTTAGTGGTAATGGGGGCCGTCCAGGTGCTGCAATTAAAGGCAAAGAGTACATTGCGTCAAGTGTTTACTTTATCGGACCAGGAGGCTCTGGCAGAGGAAATATTGTAGGTGACGAGTCATTTAAATTAGACGATAATTAATACATAGTTAAGAAGTATTTTATCATATGGCCAATCCGTTAAAGATTAAGTATTCAGGAGAGACGTTCGCCGGTCTTCAAACGATGACCAACGAAGAAATGGATTACTCCGTCCATCAGGTTTTAACTGCTGCCGTTGCCAATAGTGGCCCTGGTAATATTACTACAGATAGTAATCATACAAGCATTGGTTTATTTGTCGATACAAAAAGATCAGAAAATGTAGGACAAACAACTCCAGGTGGTGCAACAACAACTGTTAGTTCAACAACTGTATATCAATTTCAAGGATCTTCAAATAATGATGAGAGTGATATGGCTCGACCTTTGGAATTTGTTTCTAATACAAATCCAATAATAGAGCAAACAGATGCCAATCTAAACACATCTTTAATATCAAGAGCATTATCTAATTTAGTTGCAAATGGTTTGGGGTCATATGTTATGTCTCCAACGCAACCTAATAGCCAATATTCGTCTCAACTTACATTAACTAATACATTGTCAGGTAATGGTTCGGCTTCAAATAACACAACACAAATTTGGAGAAGAATTACCGCCGCAGCTCCATCTACTATTGTTCCAATAAAACTTGGTGATACGAGTGGTACGATCTATGAAATGACAGATATTGACATTAAGAAGATGATCAGCAGATTCAGAAACAGAATGATGTCTACTGGTATTGGAAAATATGTTTTGCAAGAGAGTGCACCAGGTACTGGAACATGGGTAAGGCAAGGCAGTGCATTTAGCGATACAAAACATGTCTTTGGTAGTGATGCGAATTATATAAAGACATATACTAAAACATATAATAAGGATTGGTCAACAGACTACACAAAAGATTATACTACATCTTATGAAAAAGATTATGGTGGTAGCTATGAAAAGACATATACTAAGTTATATGGAAACACGTATACTAAGATATGGTCTAAAGACTATGCAGCTGCTTATACAAAATTATGGGAAAAGGTTTATACCAAAACATATGATGGTGACTATACTAAAACATATACAAAGATATGGGTTGGTGACGTAAGCTATACTAAGGCCTACAATAAAGATTATAGTACTGAGTATGAAAAGATATACACAAAAACATATACAGGAGTGTATACTAAGATATGGTCTACAGACTATAATAAAACTTATACTAAAACATATACAAAAAATTATAGTACAACTTATTCAAAAGATTATAGTACAGACTATGTAAAGTTGTGGGCCGGTAGTTATACTAGTGCTGAAACATTTGATCGTAACTGGGAAAAGGATTACACTCATGCATGGTTAAAATTATATTCGAAAGCATATGTAGGTGATACTGCTTTTGGTGGTACATCTGTTATGAATTATTTAACAAATTATGATGTGATATATCAAGGAACATATACAGGAGCTCAAATATACACTGGTTCATATACTAGTGCTGTTAGTTATGGAACAAACTATGCTGGTGATGTTGCGTATGAAGGAACTTTTGAAGTAAATTATGTAAAGAACTGGACTAAAAATTATCAATCTGATCGGTCTATTGCATATGGAAAAAGTTGGTCTAAAGCATATATTGGAAATTATACAAAGGTTTATACTGGTGAATATTTAAAATCGTATGAAGGCGAGTATTCTCGTAGTTGGATGAAGGAGTATGCAAAAATATACGAAGGGCATTTTGCTGGAGGTGCATATGCACCTCCAGCAAAATGCCCTTCGTATATTTTTGCATACTCCTTCATCCAACTACGAGAA
>Ga0114999_10005885_pt1 | contig 14320 bp, 2 predicted proteins | sample ArcticOcean_MG_C_3_FD_89820 | JGI IMG/M metagenome (GOLD analysis project Ga0114999, IMG submission 89820) | Marine microbial communities from western Arctic Ocean - ArcticOcean_MG_CB8_126 | ecosystem: Environmental > Aquatic > Marine > Oceanic | place: Arctic Ocean: Canada Basin | collected...
GAGAACCGCGAGCCGCGAAATCTCTCCAGACTAGCTGTCCCGAACGATCCGTCGCAAGACGATCCGTCGCAAGACGATCCGTCGCAAGACGATCCGTCGCAAGACGATCCGTCGCAAAACGATCCGTCTCTGGACGAACTGGCCGAAGAAGAGCTGGTCGATCTCCTGTATAATGAAATCGGCAAGAGAAGGGCTGATGGTTGAAATGGCTGAGCCGTCGAAAAGACCCGATGCCAAGACGGCCCTCAAGGATGCCCTACTCGAGATCCGCAGGCTTCGTTCCGAGCTGGACAAGGAGCGGATGTCCTCTCCCGAGCCTGTGGCAGTGGTCGGCATGGCATGTCGGTTTCCCGGCGGAATTACGGATCCCGAATCCTACTGGCGGCTCTTGCGCGGCGGTCAGTGCGCTATTAAAGCCGCCCCGGAGAATAGATGGGACGGCGAAGCCTGGTTCGACCTAGATCCGGACGCCACCGGCAGACTATACACGCAACACGGAGGATACCTCTCCGATGTAGACGCGTTTGACCCCGATGTCTTTGGGATCTCACCACGCGAGGCCAAGGGGCTGGATCCGCAACAGCGGATGTTGCTGGAAGTCTCATGGGAGGCTCTGGAACGGGCCGCTTTACCGGCGGCCAAACTGCGCGGCAGCGACACAGGGGTCTACATCGGGATAAGCACCGACGATTACGCTCACCTGAGTTTAGGGGTTTACGAGTCAATCGACGCGTGGAGCGGGCTCGGTACGATGCGCAGCGTTGCAGCCGGCCGAATCGCCTACACCTTCGGTCTCGAAGGCCCGGCGCTCAGCTTCGACACCTCGTGCTCCTCCTCGCTTACGGCCATCCATCAGGCATGTCGCGACCTACAGAGCGGCGCCGTGTCAACGGCCGTCGCAGGGGGTGTCAATCTGATCCTCACGCCCCGCATGACCATTGCGCTTTGCCGGTTGAGGGCACTTTCGCCAGACGGACTCTGCAGGACCTTCGACGCTTCCGCCAACGGTTACGTCCGGGGCGAGGGGTGTGGTGTCGTGATCCTCAAGAGGCTTGAACAGGCGAAGAAAGACGGCGACACGATCCTAGCGGTTATTCGGGGGTCAGCGATAAATCATGACGGACGAAGCAACGGACTGACAGCGCCCAACGGCCAAGCCCAAGAGCGCCTGCTGCGGAAAGCTCTAAAGGAAGCTGGCGTGAAGCCGGGCCAGGTTCAGTACATTGAGGCGCACGGCACCGCCACTTCTCTTGGTGACCCCATCGAAGTACACGCACTCGGAGAGGTCTATGGCCCTGGGCACAGCAGGCAGCGTCCACTGCGGATCGGGTCGGTCAAGACCAATATCGGTCACCTCGAGGCGGCCGCAGGGGTAGCCGGTTTCATCAAGACGGTGCTTTCGTTGCAGCACCGCGAAATCGTTCCCCACCTGCATTTCGAAAACCCCAATCCCTACATCGCCTGGGAGCGGTTTCCTCTCGCAGTCCCGGTGGAACTCGAGGCGTGGGAGAGTCCGGCGGACGGCGAAGAGAGGCGGGCGGCGGTCAGTGCCTTCGGCATGAGCGGTACTAATGTTCACGTGGTACTGGAGGAATTTTGCGCTGGCGCTACGGCCACGCCGACTCGCCAGCGGCCGTGGAACCTGCTTGCACTGACGGCCCCATCGGACGGGGGCCTGGATGCGGTCGTCGACACGTATTGGCAGTTCCTCGGATCTCGCGCAAAGCCTGGCCTCGAAAACCTCTGCTACTCGGCGAATACAGGGCGCACGCCCCTCAACAAGCGCGCCGCGTTCGCGGCCTCGTCCCACGACGGCCTGTTGGCCGCCCTGGAGGCGCATTTGAAGAGACGAGACTCCGGGGTAACGGGTACTGATGAGGGCCATTGTATCGGTGCTCCATCTCAGGTGCCAGCGGCACCGCGGATCGCCTTCCTGTTCACCGGCCAGGGAGCCCAGTACCAACGCATGGGACGCGAACTGTACGATACCCAGCCGGTCTTCTCGGAGACACTCGACTACTGCAATGAGGTGCTGCAGCCGATCCTGGGCCTATCGCTCCGATCGCTAATCGACGCCGAACCCGATTTGTTGAACCAGACGCGATATACTCAACCTGTTCTGTTTTCCCTGGGATGCTCGTTGTACAGACTCTGGGAATCATGGGGGGTTTGCCCGCACGCCGTAATGGGCCACAGCGTTGGCGAATACGTGGCGGCCTGGGCGGCGGGTGTGTTCGACCTTGAGCAGGGGCTCATCCTGATCGCCGAAAGAGCCCGCTTGATGCAATCGATGCCGGGCAGTGGCGCCATGGTTGCCGTCCTCGGACCAGAGGAAAAGGTGCGAGATATTTTACCCCAATTTGAAGGACAAATCGAGGTAGCGGCCTTGAACGGACCCGGCCACGTCGTGCTCTCAGGAAACGACGCGTCTATTGGCCAGGCCGTCGAAATCCTTGAAGGTGAAGGTTTCACCTGCCGGCTTCTGGATGTATCTCACGCATTCCATTCGTCGCAGATGGACGGCATGCTTGCCGACCTCGAGGCCTTCGCGGCAGGTATCGATTTCCGGGATCCAACCGTTCCGTTGATCTCAAATCTCACAGGGCGCAGTGTCGGTCCTGGCGAGATTGGCCCCGGGTACTGGTCAGCGCATACGCGTCAGGCCGTCCGCTTCCGGGAAGGAGTGCAGGCGCTGGCAGAGGCCGGCTGCCGGATCTTTGTCGAAATCGGACCCAGTCCAGTGCTTGCTGGAATGGCCCGCTCCATTTTGGCCGACTCCGGTATCGCCTGGCTCCCGAGTCTGCGTCCGCGTGTCTCCGACTGGGAACAGCTGCTGTTATCCGCCGGAGAGCTCTTTGTAAGGGGTGTCTCAATCGATTTCGAAGGTGTAGACGGAGCTTTCGCTGCCGGACGCTGTCCCCTTCCCACGTACCCGTTTCAGCGCCGGCGCTTTTGGCTGGAAACGGAGCAGACGATGGCGGCACCCGCAACGGCCGAGCGACTGAAGGAGGAGGTCTACTATGGCCTTCAATGGGAGCCCGTGGATCTAACGTCACTACCGCAGCGGCAAGAGCACCATACGACCTGGATCATTTTTGCCGACCGTGGCGGAGTCGGCGACCAACTCGTACAGCTAATCAATCAGGCAGGCCTCAAGGCTTTTTGCTTTCACGCCGCGTCCACGAGTGCAGCAAACCACGCGGGGCAGGTTCAGGACATACTATCCCGCCTCCTGCCGCAGGCACAGGGAGAGGTCGGACTCGTCTACCTTTGGCCACTCGAGAGCCCGGCCCCCAGCGACGGTCTTGCTGAAGACGCGCTCAGGCAGTGCGAAAGCGTTCTCGGCATCGCCCGCCGGCTGCTCACCGAAAGGCAGGCCGAAGTCCGACTTTGGCTCGGGACCAAGGCAGCCTTGGCGATCCATGGGCAGGAACCGATTGTCGGTCTCTCCTCAGCGGCGCTGTGGGGACTCGGTCGGTCTTTGGCTCTGGAGTTCCCCGACCGCTGGGGGGGGCTGGTTGACCTCGATCACCAGGATGCCCCTGCAGACGGCGCCAACCGTTTCTGGGAAATCCTCAGCCGCCAGTGCGTGGAAAACCAGATCGCCTTCAGGGGCGGGATCGCCTATGTCCCGCGCATCGTACCTACTCCTCCTCCCCTGGCGTCCCCTATCGACATCCGCGCCGATGCGACCTATCTGGTCAGCGGAGGCCTGGGCGCGCTCGGACTCCGAACGGCCGGCTGGCTGGTGGAGAAGGGAGCCAGGAATCTGGTACTGTTCGGGCGCAGCGGTCTGACCGCAAACTCCGAAAAAACCGTCGCGGATTTGGCGGCGCGAGGTGTTCAGGTTCTGGCCCTTAGCGCGGACGTAGCAAAGCGCGACGCCATGCAGGCTCTCTTTCAGCGGATTGCCGCAGAACTGCCTCCCCTGAGAGGCATCGTCCACGCCGCCGGTCTTCCGGGTTTTTCGCCGCTGGCGGAGCTCAGCGCCGATACGCTGCGCTCGGTAATGACCCCAAAGGTGGCGGGCGCTTTGAACCTGGACGAATTCGCTCGCGGTCTCGACCTGGACTTTTTCGTTCTCTACTCGTCCATCGCTTCTTTTTGGGGCTCCAAGGGACAGGTTCATTACGCAGCCGCGAACAGCTTTCTCGACGGCCTCGCTGCACAACGACGCGCCCAGCATCTCCCCGCCACGTGCGTTTCGTGGGGACCATGGCAGGGGGCCGGCATGGTCACGGACGACGACCGCAAGACGCTGGACAGAATGGGGATCAACTCGCTGTCCGAGGAACAGATCGCCGCCGCCCTCGACCGCGTCGTCGGCTCTGGACGACAGCTGGCAGTGGCCGATGTCGATTGGTCGCGTCTGCATTCGCTCTTTGAGTCGGTCGGCGGAGCCGCCCTGGTTTCGCGGATGGCGAAGCAGGCAGAGCGGATGCCGGCGGATCGTGCCACGGGAAGTGATCGATTCCTTCGACAGTGGAACTCCACCGAGGAATCGCAAAGACCAACTCTCCTGCGCTCCGTTGTCGGCGTTGAGGTGGCGAGGACTCTCGGAATCCCCGGAAATAACGCGCCCGACCCCGACCAGGGTTTTTTCGAACTCGGTATGGATTCCATCATGGCGGTTGGTTTGAGGAAGTGCCTCGAAGAGATGCTGCAGATCGAACTTTCGGCGACCCTCGCCTTCGATTATCCCTCGACCAATCGCCTTGCAGAGCGGCTGAACCTCCTGCTTGCGGGAACCGCCGCGTCGCGTCGTTCCGATACCGCTGCGGCTGCTGAACAAGTGGACTCGGGCGGCAACCCGGACCTGGTGGATGATCCGGAGTTTGCAGACAACGCCATACGTGAAAGCCTGGAGCGCCTGGAAGCACTGGTAATGCGGTCGTGAAGGATGAATCGAATGATTCTGCTTGAGGGACCGCCAGGCTGCGGGAAGTCGGCTTGTTCCGGCGAGGTCCGCCGGAAGCACATAGTTAAGATATGACCACGGCGAGTCCCGAAGCCTCGCTCAGGATCGTTCAGGCCCTCGACGCGGCGACAGCCAGCCTCGAGAGGGCTGAACGCGAGAAGCACGAGCCGATTGCGGTCGTGGGGCTGTCCTGTCGGTTTCCGGGAGCCAGGAGTCCTGAGGAATTCTGGCGTCTCCTCGAAGCCGGAAAAGACGCTGTGACCGAGGTTCCGGCGGACCGCTGGGCTCTCGATGAATACTACGATCCGGATCCGGCAAGTCCCGGGAAGATGTATTGCCGGCACGGTGGTTTCCTCGACGATGTCCGCGGGTTTGATGCGCCACTCTTCCGTATTTCAGCCCGGGAAGCCGGGAGTATGGACCCTCAGCAGAGAATCCTGCTGGAAGTGGCGTGGGAGGCCTTGGAGCGCGCCGGGATGAGCCCACGGTCGCTAAAGGGCTCTTCCACCTCTGTTCATATTGGCGTGACGACACACGATTACACGGAACTTTTGCTCGCCTCAGCAGACGAGATCCCCCTCGACACGTATTTCACCACGGGCAACGCGCCCAACGCTCTTCCAGGTCGGCTTTCCTACTTTCTCGGTCTCCAGGGACCCTCTATGGCCGTCGACACCGCCTGCTCTTCCTCCCTGGTGGCCGTGCACCTCGCCTGCCAAGGACTGCGGACCCGGGAAAGCGATCTGGCGATCGTCGGTGGCGTGAATCTCGTGCTCTCCCCGCAGCTGCAGGTTGCTGTCTGCCGGGCTAGCATGCTCTCGGCAGCAGGCCGATGCAAAACCTTCGCCGCCGATGCGGACGGGTACGTTCGCGGCGAAGGTTGCGGTGTTCTGGTGCTCAAGAGGCTGTCCGACGCGCGCCGCGACCACGATCCCGTCCTCGCCCTGATTCGGGGCAGCGCCGTCAATCAGGACGGCGCCAGTGGCGGCTTCACGGTGCCCCACGGACCCTCACAGCAGGCGCTGATCCGCCGGACGCTTGAAGTGTCGCAGGTTGACCCGCGAGACGTCGACTATCTTGAGGCTCACGGAACGGGGACACCGTTGGGCGACCCAATCGAGGTCAATGCCGCCTCGGCAGTGTACGCTGAGGGACGAAGCCCCGAACGGCCGCTGATGATGGGTTCTGTAAAGACTAATATCGGGCATCTGGAGGCCGCCGCCGGGGTGGCGGGATTGATCAAAGTCGTGCTGGCACTGCAGGCCCGGAAAATACCTGCTCACCTGCATTTTTCGGAGCCCAACCCGAATATTGCATGGCCGGACCTGCCAATTGTAGTACCCACTCGGACCACTTCGTGGGGAACCGACGAAGTTCCGCGTATTGCAGCGATCAGCTCCTTTGGGGCAAGCGGAACCAATGCCCACGCAATCGTCGAAGAGGCGCCGCGACATTCCGCCTCACCGGTGGACGAAGCCACTACCGAGCGTGACGAGGTCCTGGTACTGTCCGCCGACTCGACGCAGGCGCTGGGCGAACTCACCCGGGCATACCATAAGTTCCTCGAAGACCATCCAACCGTGCTGTTGGCGGACCTCTGTTATACGGCCGCCATGTGCCGGGCACGCTTGAGTTGCCGGTGTGCGGTGACAGGTTCGTCGATCGCCTCGATTCGGGAGAAGCTGGCCCTGATACTTGAGCAAGGCACAGGTCCTGGCATTTTCGTCGGCCAGGTCCGCAACGACACCTCGACCAACCAGGAGGAAGGCGAGGCGGACCTGAATCCCGCACAAGTCGGCAGACATTTCATCGAGGGGCTTTCCGTCCCATGGCAAGCCTTCTTCCCGCGGCGGAGACCGATCGCGCTGCCGACATATCCCTTCCAGCACCGTCCGTACTGGGCCCCTCGCCAGGAACGGAACCGTTCGATGGGCAACGCGATTTACCGCTGCACCTGGGTTCCCGCCGCAACGCATACGCTACGCGTAACCGTGGACGAAGAGCCATGCCATTGGATCCTGCTTGGCGACGGTGAAGGCCTTCCTGGCGAGATCGCTCGGACGCTTGAGAAGCGCAGCCAGTCGTACACCCTGATTCATGCAGAAATCGAAGGACACGGAGCACAGCCCTCGGAACAGGCGCAGACTTTTGCTCGTGAATCCGTCCTTCACGCTCTGACCCAGGCCCCCGAGCAGCTGCCGCTTCGCATTCTCTATCTGTGGGGGCTCGACATGACAGTTCCCCCGTCAGCGAACGCGGAGACGCTGACTCGCGAAGCCGTCCGTTCTTGCCTTGGACTGGTCGATCTCATCCAGTGCGTAAGCGGCTCAAGGTCGCGAGAAACTCGCGTCTGGGTTGTGACCCGGCACGCGCAGCAGATCGATTCGGCGAACGGCAAGACGATGGAACCCCGGCTTGCGCACTCGGCACTGTGGGGTCTAGGACGGTCGCTGGCGACAGAGCACCCCGATCTCTTCGGCGGCCTGATCGACCTGGCGCCGGGCGCGGAGTCTTTCGAGCCCGACGAGCTGCTGTCACTGGTGACAGACCGAAGAGGCCAGTCGGCGTTTCGCGGCGGGGTGGCCCTTGTGCCTAAGCTCCAGCCGTTTTTCGGGGATTCGCCTGGGCACTCCGAAACCCCGGACATCAAAACCGACGCGACCTATCTGGTGACGGGAGGGCTTGGCGCTCTGGGGATCCAGCTGGCCCGCTGGCTTATCGACCGCGGGGCCAGACACATCGTACTTGTATCGCGCCGGGGCGAGACTCCAGAATCAGAGACCGATTTGGCGGGGCTGCGTAAAAACGGGGCCCGAATCTGGGCTCCCCGTGCCGACGCTGCCAACTGGAGCGAATTGGACTCCGTCATTCGGGACATTCAAGAATGGCCGCCGCTGCGGGGAGTCTTTCATCTGGCAGGTCTGCTGGATGACCGTATGGTGGCTCGCCTGGATGGCGAATCGATCGAACACGCGCTCAGACCGAAGGTGGCGGGCGCCTGGAACCTGCACCTCTTGACCAAGGATTCCCACCTCGACCACTTCGTCATGTTCTCCTCCCTTGCCTCTTTGGTCGGGCCTGCTGGCCAGGGGAATTACGCCGCTGGCAACGCTTTCCTCGACGCCCTAGCGCATTATCGCGGCGCCGCAGGACTACCTGCGCTCTCAATAAACTGGGGTCCCTGGTCGGGGAACGGTATGGCAGAGTCCCTTGGCTCAGACCACGTCAACAGGCTGAAGCGTTCGGGGATCTGGCCCTTGCGTCCTCTTGACGCCTTTGGGGCGATGGCGGAAACCTTGCGCAGTGGCCTCCCTCAGGCGGTTGTCGCACACGTGGATTGGGAGAAACTGTTCGCCGAGGAAAGACCCTCGTTTCTGCGCGAATGGGCCGGTCATCTTGGTAAAGGAACCGCGATCGGGGACGATCCTTGCGGCACCCTTAATCGTGAGCCGCTATCCCGCGAAAGCATCCTTGGGGCCGCCGACTCTGCCTCGCTGACGAAACGCCTCACTCAATTTGTCACAACTCTCCTCGCCGGAATCCTGCGGGTCGATTCGCCCGAGGCGTTCGACGTCGGCCGGCCCTTGGACGAATACGGCATGGATTCGCTCACCGCAGCGGAGTTGAAGAATCGGGTTGCATCCAGGCTGGGGGTGGATCTACCTGTCAGCCATCTGATTGGTGGCGTCACTGTCTGCAGCTTGGTCCAGATGATCCAGGAACAACTCGACGGGGATGTTTCCGGCGAAGCTCCCCGATCCGGGGAGCAAGGGCCAGAGACGATCGAGATGGTGCTATGAGCCTGCTTGAAAAACTTCGGAATCTATCCGACGGAGGACTGCATCTTAAGGAAGATGGTGGCCAGCTCCGGGTACGAGGTCCGAAGGATGTGCTGACGCCGGAAGTACAGTCCTTTTTGACGGAGCATAAAAGCCAGATTCTCGAGCATCTGCGACGACAGCCGGCGCCGCGATCGCCGGCTTTGGAACCGATCACATCGCTTCCGCGCCCTGATAAATACACTCCCCTATCCTTCGCCCAGGGGAGGTTCTGGTTTCTCCACAAACTCGAACCGACTTCATCCGTCTATCACATCTGCGGGGCGCTCGAGTTCCGTGGCCAGTTGCAGGTGCACGCCCTGGAGCGGGCGCTCGCCGAAATCGTTCGTCGCCACGAAGCGCTGCGAACGGTATTCCCGGAGAAGGATGGCAGCCCGTTCCAGCAAGTCTTGCCCTTCGAACAGCTGGCACTTCCGACCGAAGACCTCCGGCACCTGCCCCCCCCTCAGCTGGAGGCACAGATAGGTCAGTTCATGGGTGAGGTGCTGCACCAGCCATTCGACCTGTTGAAGGGACCGCTGTTCAGAACGCGATTCCTGCTCTTGGACACGCACCGAAGCCTGCTTCTGATCTCCATGCACCACATCGTTGCAGACGGGACCTCGGTGACTGTCTTGGCGCGCGAACTGGGGCACCTGTATTGCCGCTATTCGCAGAACCTGAACGCCGGCCTGCCGGAACTCCCGATTCAGTACCGCGACTTTGCACGCTGGCAGCACTCGGTCCTAACCGGCGAACGGCTTCAGTCCCAGATCGCCTATTGGAAGAATCGACTTGATGGGTCCCCCCCTCTGACAACATTTCCAGCCGACTTCACGCGCCCGCCGACGCAATCGTATCGCGGCGCGGTGGAGCGCTTCGAGATCGAGGCTGAGCTCGTCGACCGTCTGCGCCAACTTGGTCGACAACAAAATTCGACACTATTCGTAACGCTGCTGGCAGCTTTCACAGTTCTTCTGTCGAAGTACAGTCGCCAGTTGGAACTGATCATTGGTACCCCGGTGGCCAACCGTCCCCGGGAAGAGCTGGAACCACTCATCGGCCTTTTCGCCAACACCGCGGCGCTTCGCCTGGACCTCGCGGCCGCACCCACGTTTCTCCAACTCCTCGATCAGACTCGAGAAGCCTTGCGTGGCGCGCTGGAGAATCAGGACGTCCCTTTCGAGCAGTTGGTCGCCGAGATCCGTCCCGACCGCGATCCCAGCTACAGTCCGGTGATCCAAACCCTGCTGCTGCTGCGCAAGGAACCGCTCAGCTGCTTGGATATGGGTGACATCGACGTCGTCCCCGTAGATAGCGGACGTACCTCGGCCAAATTCGATACCACCCTTGAGCTCGAAGAGACTCCCGACGGACTCGTCGGCGTCTGGGAATACGCCTCGGACCTCTACCAACCTGAAACGGTGCGTCGGATGATCGCCCATTTCAGGACCATGATAGAACGCCTTGTCGACCAGCCGGACCAGCCTCTTGCGACGATCCCGATGACGACGAAAGAGGAGCAACTTCAAGTAGTTCATTCCTGGAACCAAACAGCAAGCGATTACCCTTCGGAGTCGACGGTCCATCAGCTCTTTGAAGAGCAGGTTGAGAAGACACCGGATGCGGTGGCCGCGACGATGCAGTCCACCCAGTGGACGTACCAGCGTTTGAATCGGGAGGCCGAGAGCGTAGCAGAGGCGCTTCGGGATCACGGTATTCGGCCGGATGAACTCGTCGGAATCTGCTCTCACCGCTCGCTCGCTCAGATTGCCGGCCTCATCGGTATTCTCAAAGCGGGCGGGGCCTACGTCCCCCTGGACCCCGACTACCCGGTGGACCGACTCTGCTTCATGATCGGCGACACCGCAACCCGAGCCATCCTCGTGACAGGCGACCTGATGCCTGACCTCCAGCAGCTGCTCGAGTCCTCGGACCTGAAGAACCCGCCGACACTGATCTTGCTCGATCCGCCACGGTCCGGGTCCGACCCGAAGAGCGGCCGGCGGGCTGCCGGCGGCCCCTTGAACCTGGCCTACTGCCTGTACACCTCTGGTTCGACCGGCCGACCCAAGGGGACGTTGATTCCCCACCGAGGCGTGATCCGCCTCGTCCGCAACACGGACTTCATGGACTTCTCCCCCGATCAGGTCTTCCTGCAGTTCGCTCCCATGTCGTTCGACCTGTCGACACTGGAAATCTGGGGGCCGCTGCTGAACGGGGGTAAGCTGGTAATCATGCCGCCAGGCACGCCCTCGCTGGAGGAGTTGGGAGCCGTGATCCGCGAGAACGGCGTCACTGCGCTCTGGCTCATCGCCGGGATGTTCCGCCTGATGGTAGAGGAACGGATCGATGATCTGGGAGGCCTGAAACAGCTTATTGCCGGAGGCGACGTTCTGTCAGTCCCTCACGTCCGCAAGATGGTGCAAACCTATCCGCACTGCCGCATGATCAACGGCTACGGTCCGACGGAGAACACGACCTTCACCTGCTGCTATGAGGTTCCCGTCGACCAGCTTCCGCAGAAATCCGTTCTCATCGGACGCCCCATCGCCAACACGCGTGCATACATCGTCGATGAGAATTTGCAGGCCGTCCCCGTGGGTGTCCCCGGAGAGCTGCTGGCGGCGGGAGACGGTCTGGCCCGCGGCTATCTGAATCGGCCTGACCTGACAAGCGATAGGTTCATCCCCAACCCCGTAACCGGCGACGCAGACGATCGAGTCTATCGCACTGGGGACCTTGCTCGCTATCTGCCGGACGGCAACATCGAGTTTTTCGGCCGGCTCGATCAACAGGCCAAAGTCCGTGGCTTCCGGGTGGAACCGGGGGAACTCGAAAACGTGCTCAACGATCACGACCTGGTGCGTGAGGCGGTCGCCGTGATCCGCCAGTCGCTGGACGACAAAAAAGAACTGGTGGCCTATGTCGTTTGCCATCGAGAGGGGGTCCCTGGCGATCAGAACGACGAAGCCGTCGAATTGCTGCGCAATTATGTGAGAGACCGTCTGCCGGAATACATGGTCCCCGCAGCCATTTCCATCCTCGACGAGTTCCCGCTCAACTCCAACGGCAAAGTGGATCGCGGGGCCCTCCCCGAACCGACTGGGGGGAGAGCCAACAGCAGAGAATTCGAGGCGCCGCGCAACCTGACCGAGGAAACCTTATGCCGCATCTGGTGTGAGGTTCTCGGTGTCTCACGGCTCGGCATACGTGACAACTTCTTCGAGTCGGGAGGCGACTCCATCCAGAGCATTCAGATCGTCTCTCGTGCTCGCAAGAAGGGAATAGAACTCTCGCCGCGCATGATGCTTCGCTACCAGACCGTAGCCGAACTCACTTCTGCGTTGGCCTCCCCACGTGCAACGACAGTGACCCCTTCTGCCGCCATCGATAGCGACGCCGAGTGGACTCCGGTGCAGAGGTGGTTCCAGGAGATGGAGCTGCCGCAGCCGCATCACTTCAACCAGGCGGTTCTGCTCGAACTCAACGCCGGGGACGCGGAGCAGACGCGAGTGGCCATCGAAGCCCTGGTCAATCAACATCCTGCTCTGAGGACCTGCTATCGAAAAGAAGCCGACGACTGGAATAGAGAGACGCGCCCGCCGGGCCCGTGGACGGCGATCGAGACCGTGAGCCTGCGAGGGTCCGAAGCCGAGGTGATCGCCCAGACGGAGGCAAACAGGGCGCAGGCGAGCCTGGACCTGGCGTCCGCTGCGGTCGTGCGAGCGGTCTATTTTGACACCAACCCTGGGATGCGCGCCAGGCTGCTGTTGGTTATACACCACCTAGCGGTCGATGGCGTGTCCTGGCGAATTCTGCTGGACGACTTGGCGACGGCGTATGAGCAGCTGCAGCGAGGCGAACCGATCCGGCTTGCCGCTCAAACTTCGGCTCCCCAGGAATGGGCCTCGCGTCTGGCCCGGTACGCGCGCGAAGAGACTGTGGTCGGCGAAGAAAAGTTCTGGAGATCATCCATCCGTGCTGTGCCCCCTTTCGCGCCGGACATCGAGGGCGCGGGGACTGGAACGGGTCGGTCGGAACAGCTCGTCACGGCCGAACTGGACGCTCGCTACACCGGCATGCTTCTGCGGGACGCCACGCGGGCCTACCAGACGAGCGCGTTCGAACTTCTGGTCGCGGCGCTGCAGGGTTGTTTTTCGCGGAGCACGGGGGCCACCGAGCTCTACCTGCACCTGGAGGGGCACGGCCGGGAAGAGCTGTTCCCCGAAATCGACTTAAGCCGTACGGTCGGATGGTTCACAAGCCTTTATCCCGTCCTTCTGGGTGTCCGATCGACGAACGCGGATCCGGCGACCACGATCACGGCTGTGAAGGAGACGCTGCGTTCCGTTCCGAACGCAGGAATAGGCTTTGGCGTCCTCCGGTACCTCGGGACGTCGGCACAGCGCTCCGCACTGGCGGAAATTCCAGAACCGCCGATCGCCTTCAACTATCTCGGTCAGACCGACCAGATCCTCACTGAAGACGCGCCAATCCGGCTCGCCGATGGCCCACTGGGTCGCAGCCGTTCGCCGGAAAATCCTCGTGCCCACTTCATCGAGATTAACGCCATCGTTCGCGACGGGTGTCTTCGCGTCGAGTGGGCGTTCAGTAGCAACAGCCACCACCAAGAGACGATCCAGAACCTGGCCTCGACCTACCTGAATGTGCTGCGGGAGTTCCTCGATCACTGCGTTAGTAGCGGCACCTCCTATTCGCCTTCCGATTTTCCCCTGGCGGATGTCGACCAGGCTGCTATCGACTGCGTGGTCGATGCCGTGCCGGCCGGAAACCTTCAGGCAATCCTCCCTCTGGCATCGACGCAGCAGGGCATCCTGTTCCACCGGGAAACGGATCCGAATTCTGACGCCTACATCATGCAGCTGATGATGAAGATCGCCCGGCCACTCGACGAAGCCGCTTTCCAGCAGGCGTGGTCCTTAATCGCCCAGCGCCACTCGGCGCTGCGGGCCGGCTTTGTCGAGGACGGCGACCAGAACCTTCATCAGGTGATTCTCAAGTCCATCGCCCTGCCCTGGACTCGGCTGGACTGGAGCGGTATGGAGAGTGAAGAGCGGAAGAACCGGCTCGAAGCACACTGTCGTGAGCAACGGCGGGCTGCTTTCGATCTTGCCGCTCCCCCGCTCTTCCGGCTGAGCCTCATCGAAAGCGGATCGGGGGGCTTCGACTTCGTCTGGACCTGTCACCATGTCCTCATCGATGGCTGGAGCATGGCCAACATCCTCGACGAGGTCACTCGCCTCTATGCACAGCTGTTGGAGGGATCTGTCGCCTGTCTGGCTCCCGTTCCCGGGTACGAATTCTACCTGGGATGGATAGGTGAGCAGCACGGCGACCCTGCCCACGAGTTTTGGTTGAAAGAGCTGGACGGTTTTTCGGCGCCTACCGAACTGCGGCTGGAACTCCCGTCCCAGCACGGCGCGCCGCACACCGGCGACCACCGCGACCTGTGCTGGGAAATGGACCGCGAGACCTCGGCCCGTCTCAACCATTGCGCGCGCAGCCACCGCATCACCCTGAACACCCTATTCCAAGCCGCCTGGTCATTGCTGCTGCGCCA
>Ga0114999_10005886_pt1 | contig 14320 bp, 6 predicted proteins | sample ArcticOcean_MG_C_3_FD_89820 | JGI IMG/M metagenome (GOLD analysis project Ga0114999, IMG submission 89820) | Marine microbial communities from western Arctic Ocean - ArcticOcean_MG_CB8_126 | ecosystem: Environmental > Aquatic > Marine > Oceanic | place: Arctic Ocean: Canada Basin | collected...
ATCGGCAGATCGGCGGGCCATTCCACACTGGTCAGGTCGCCGCCATCGGATATGTTGAGCTTGTGCAGCCCGGTTGTCTTGACGGCGAGAGTGACCCAACGTGTCTTGCCGTCGGGCGGCACGCTGCTATCGCTGGCAACCAGTGTTTCGCGTTCGCCAGTCTGGCTTTCACCGCCGATTTTCGAGAGTGCGATCCGCACGTTTCCGCGATCGCGGTAATGGGCGATCAATCCGCCGGTAATCTTCAGCGACAGCTTCGCCGGTGCTTTCGCAATGTAAGTGTAAAACGTCCGGCTGCCGCGGCCGCGCGTGGCAACACCGGGAGCAGCCGTTGTCAGCTTCAGTGACGTTCCCGGGACGAGGTCTTCGCTGTACGCGATCGGCTCGAAGTCCAACTTCAGCAGTTGATGCTGTTCAATTCCTTCGCGCAGAAATGTATTCAATTCCTGTGCACTGAAGGGGGTACTCGTTTTCCAGGGATTCTTCGATTCAGCCACCGACCACGTGGCATCAATAGGAATCGAGACCTTCTTGTCGCGGGCGACGACGTCGCGGTACACCGCTTTCGCGTGGACGAGCATGGTTTGCCGCATGCGGTACGCGTGGCGAATCATCGCTTCGAACGCCGCTTGCCGTGCCAAGCCCTCGGCGCGCTGGTAGCGGTCAAAGAGGTCGACATAGCGGGCATACAGGATCAAGTCGTTCAATCGTGCTTCAATGCGTTCTGGTGGTTCGCCGGAAGCGGCAGTTTTGCCGCTGGCCAGCAGTTGCTTTGCCGAGCCGATCGCGCGGAACATTCTTCCGAGTTGATCGTCGAACACCAGGTGCGGCTTTGATCCATCGACCTGCTGATAGAAGTCGCGCATCGGTTCTTTCGCTGGGCCGAAGCAGCCGGTGAGAAAGTCTTCGGTCAAGTCATCGACCTGTTTGGCTTCATCGACGTCCCACAACATGCGCGCTGCGAGATAATAGCCGAGACCATTCGGCCCCCAGTTATCGCTCGATTCGGCCGACATGAACCGCGCACCACTGGCGTGAAAACTGGGAATTGTTTCGCGCAGGTAATCGATACGGCCACCACGGGCGCGGGCCGGCAGATCGCGGTCCCAGGTATGCACGCTGTAATATTCACGAATGCCAAGGATTGCACCCTGTCGCGACCAGCCCGATATCAAGTCTTCGAGGCGGTTTCCCCCTTTGATGAACGCAGTGGCGACGCTGATGACGACTTGGGAATGCACGCGGATGGTGGGCGGCGGTGAATGAAAATTATAAGCGTACATGCCGACGAATCGCGTTCGGCCATCGGGGTTGTTGTCTTTGCGATTGATTGCGGCCGCTGCCTCGTTCGCCAACAGGAGCGCACGAGTGCTGACGCTGCCGAGACTGGCACATGCTTCGCATTCGCACCAGCCGCCGCCGTCGCTGGGGTCGAGCGAAATGCTGTCATCGTCCGGATTCTGCTGAAAATGCCGGACGGCATGTGCCGTGACCAGCGAGCGGAGACTCTCGTTGGAGATACAGAACTTGCCTTGCGGATGCACTCGTCGCTGCCCATCGACCAGAGCGAAGTACTCCGGATGTTTGTCAAACTCCGACTTGTTCACGCGAATGATGCCGCCGTACGCATGGCCGGTGTGCAGAGCGATCCCCATCACCGCGCGGTTCCGCGCACACCATTGTCGGTACGGTTCTACGGCGTAGTCCCACGGACCATAGCCGTACCAGATTCTCCGTCCGTGGTAGTCGGGCGATTGCAGGGTATCGACGGCAATCATCAGCGTGCGGTGCTTGGGCACGATCTCCCAGTGTTCGCCCGGAAAGTACTGGCGATAGCCGAGGCGGTGAAGCAGGTCCCACACCGCGTGCTCGACTGCCAGATTGGTCGCGCCGAGTAACCAGACTCCGTCAGTGTGAGTCTTCAGCAGATAATCTTCTCGTTCGGTCGCAGCGACCTCGCTCCATTTGTTAGCCGTCGGAAGTTCAGGAAAGTGTCGCGGGAGCCCGACGGCTATGCCGCGTGTGCCGTCTCCTGCCTGAACGCGGAATTTTGCGTCAGTGATTCTCTGCAGAGAGTCGGCGAGATTCTCTGCCACCGCACGAATCCGCTTTCCTGCTTTGGCTGCAACGACAATTGAAAACGACGAGCGGCCACCATCGGCCAGTTTCACAGAAACCGCGTCCTGCTGCGCCGCATCGAGTCCGGATGGGGCGTTTGCGACGGCCAATATGAGAATGCTGAGCGAGAGTTTCATGAATTGCCTACTTCCGGCCAGATGACCGGGTTGATATTGGTGTTATCGCACGGATTCGAGACGCCGCCGATCCCCCGAGAGCCTCGATCACTCGCTTGTTGGGCGCGGTACCTGCATCACTTGTGTAGGGGCGTTCCGATCAGATTGCAGGCTCACTGCTTCTTCAGTTCGCTTGCCTTCAGTTCGTGGCGGTAGAGGACTTTGCCGTCAATTGTTACGCATTCGAAGGTGACTTTCGGGGTGTCGGCGGCGGTGTTGAAGCGCATCAGGCCGAAGGAGCAGGTCTTGTTGTAGCCCCAGATGAGGCCGTCGGTCTTCACCACGCCGTGCGTGTGGCGGTTGGTGAGTTTGGAACTCTCAAATTCGAGCAGATCGTAGCCGGCAGATTTTCCGGTTCTGCGGAGATCGGTGCGGTGGCGGTCGGCGGCGACGAGAAAGACGCCGTCGATGTTGTTCTCTTCGAGGAAGGAGAAGATCTCGTCGCGTTCCTGGGGATAGCCGTCCCAGGGGTCTTTGCTACCCGGCTTGATGCCCGGTGTCCAGGGGACCGGCGACGTGAGGACCTTGAATGTTCCTTTTGATTTTTTGAGCGTCTGCAGCAGCCATTTCTTCTGCACGGGGCCGAGCATGGTGCCGCCTTTGCGGTCGCGGTAGTAGCGGCCGTCGAGGAGGATGAAGTGGACGTCGGCGATGTAGAAATCGAACCAGCAGCCTGGCTGCTTTGTTCCGCCTCCGTATGCCGGGTTGACCCAGTTGTTGCGGAAGCGATTCCAGACGGTGCGCTTCCAGGTCGGTTTCTCAATGTCGGGTCCGGGGACGCAGTCGTTAGTGCCGAAGTCGTGGTCGTCGTAGATGGAAAACATGGCTGTTGAGGCCGTGAGGCGGCGCCATTCGGGGCGGGCCTGTCGGCGGTAGTAGCAGTAGTCCTGGCAGAGTGAGTGCTGGGGCTGGTCGATGTAGACGTTGTCGCCCAGCATGAGCATGGCGTCGGGCTGGAAGCCGCGAATGGTGTCCCACATGTATTCCCACTTCGGCACATAACCGGCGCCGCCGCCGAAGGCGACCGAGAATTTCGCCGGTTTGCCCTGCGCAGGGAACGTGCGGAACCGAGTGTTTTCGGCGGTGGCCGATTTTCCGTCGATGAGCAGGGTGTAGTCGTAGCGGGTGGCGGGTTTCAAACCGTCGAGTTTTGCGACGGCTGTGAAGTCCGTTTCCTCACTCGTTTTGACGACGCGTGACGTGCGGTCGCCGATCTTCACCTGCACCTCGGCGGGGCCAACGGTGCGAACCCAGAAGGATGCGGAGGAATCGGTTACGGCTCCGACCATCGGCCCGTGCAAGAGTTGTGGGACTCCGAACTTTTTCGCCCACGCGCGGTACGCATCGGTATTGTGCAGCGACTGGAACAATTCGCGAGGGCCGGCGACGAGGCGGTTGAAGGGGAGGCCGGCGTTCAAGGCGGCTTGGGCCGTTATTGTGGCGGCGGCGGTGTCGCTCCGTTTGAGGTGGAGCATGGTTTGGACGAAGAGCGTTTCCGGATCATCCGCATCCGCCTTGGCCAGTGAGGCCTCGGCCTTCTTGAAGTTGGCCGTGGCAATGGCCTGGGTCGCGTTTCGTTGGGCGTCGTGTTGTGCGGAGGCTGTAGTGGTGAGCGTGCAGAGAGTGAGGGTGAGAAGGAAGGTTGGTCGCATTTGCGGGGCCTTTGGAGTTATGGATGGTTTTGGGCGTCCGGTTGTTTCAGTTTACGGTGATGTGGGGACGAGTGCTAATGGGGTGGTCGAGCGTAGACCTGTCTGCGACCCCTGCCGGGGTCGGGAGTCCAAGGGCCGTAGGACGGTGTTCATGAAGTCTCCAGAAGTCTGATCAAAGAGGAATCAACAGGCTCTGGAGAAAATGACGTGAAATCAAGCGGCTGAGATACGTGATGCCGGCACGGCGCAAGTCGGAGAATGGCCAGTGGATAGAGGTCGGCGGAGTTTTTTCACGCTACGGGTTCCACCGTCGCCGTCCTCGAAGAAACCAACGTTCGCAGAGAACCTTGTGACGGGGCACACAGTTACTAACATTCTGCTTGACACCGTCGACGTAGTTGCGGTCCAATGTGAATCTCGCCAGGCAACCTGCTCTCCAGCACATAAGTACCAGCCTATCGTGCGATTAATTCAACCCATTTCGTCAGAGCATTCTTGCCGGTGTCGATTTGCCACTGCTGTTCGTCGCGACTGTCCGCAGTGAAGGAATGTCCCGCCGTCTTTTCCACACCGTTGTTCTCTGTCCAGCAGAATGTCGCCATGACTGACGACGGTGTCTGCGTTTCGTAGACCAAATGTGCCTCGACCCGTCGATACGAACGCCGCCCGCTGTTGCGGAAACGGACGAGGAATTTGTTCGCTGTGGCATCGAATTCGGCGTGGCCGTAGGTGAACGATTGGCTCCAGAAATCGGGTGGTTCCGGTTTGCGACGCGGAATGTTCCAGTTCTTCACAACCGAATTCCAGCTCTTGCCGTTGTCGATCGAGAACTCGATTTGAAAGTTCACGTTCGGATCGGGCGGATTGCCGGATGCGTTCCAACTGTTGGCGTGGATGGCGACCGCCGATTCACCTCGCGGTGTTTTCAATTCTAGCGTGATGTCACCACGTTTTAGTGAGCCAGCAACGCGATGTTGCATCGCTTGATCAAGATTGGGTCCGGCGCTGACCATCGCCAGCCCTGATGCCTGAAAGGTAATCTTCGTGCCGCCGTCTTTTAGCCGCGGTAGAACAGATGGATTGGCTTGACAGATCGTGCGAATCGTAACGTCTTTGTTGACGAATTGCGTCGCGTTAACATCGAATCGAAGCCAGTACTGTTGGTGCCCTTTAACATGGTCGGTTAAGTCGAGTGGGGACGTTCTGGAAGCCGGTAATTTTGCTTCGTGCCACGTCCGACCGCGATCGGTCGAGACGTTGACCTTGCAAGCTATCTGGCCGCTTATCGTCAAGCCGTTGGTACAGCCATCATCGTAAATTCCCCATGGTTTGTCGTTGGGTGGTGTGGCAGCAATGACATAGGGTGTCCGAAATTCGAGCGTAAACTGTTCGGCCGTTTCGCTAATCACCGCTTGTCGGTAGGACCCGTCCGCGAAACTAGGTCTAAACGTGTAAACCGCGTTTGCAAAACGGACCTGGCCTTGTCGCCAACCAGTGCCATTTTTTGAACGGAACATCTGCTCGGGCTGATTTACCCAGGTACGGCTCCGTTCGGGACCATCGATCTTGCCTGATTTGTAGTTACGACCCCAATAGACAAACGTCTTACCGTCATCAAGGCCCGGTTGGTGATAGCGACGCAAGGTTTCGCCCGAACGAAGATGGGTCATCGGTGGAGCGCCTGCGAAACCGGCGAAGTATTCCGCCACCCGATAGGAATCGAACGAACCGCGGACGTCGGCGTCGTGCAAGCCGCTGACTCGCCAGCCTCGTTGACGGCCGGGTTTGAAGGCGGGGTTGCCGAGTTTCGAGAGGTTACGCTTCAACTCGTCGATGCCGATCAATCGCGAGCCGCTTTCATTGAAGATCACCGTAGACACGTCGTGGTCGAGCAACACCCATCGGCCATCACCATAGGCACCTCCGGTTAAGAACACTTCGAACGAATTATGCCCTGTCACTCCGACCGCACGAGCTTTGCCGTGACCGAGCAACGATTCCATTTCGGCCGTCCATTGGGCGTGAGTCGTTCCGCACAATGCCATTCCGTGACCAAACAGGCCGAGCCAATAGTCCCGCACCCAATCGCCGTTTCGAAAGCCGCGATCAAATGCATCGGGCGCACCACATTCGCCATGCGCGAAGTGCGTGTTTCTCCATAGCCAGGCCGCGAGCGCTTTGTCTTCGTCGGTCTTTACACGACGACCGGTGACGCGTTCGTAAACCTCGGCTTGCGTCTTGGCCAGTCGCTCGAATGACGAGATCGCCAATTCGCCAGGATACCAAGGATGGTCGGTGCGCAGTTGAGGGTCGCCGACCTCGGCGAACGCTGACGACGTAAGGCAAACGATAATCGCCAGGCTGATTGCAAAAGTTCGCACGGAATTCTCCGATACATCAGTACGAGTTTCGACTCTGTGCCCACACGGTGTGACGCGGCCAAGAGTCCATGGTGAACGATCTACGCTGGTACGAGTCCATACTGGAACCGGGCACTGCCGGAAGTAGCATCTCACGATGAGTTGCAGGCGTCAATCAAGAATTACTTTGGGTGCCTTCGTCATGTTATACTGCCGTAACCCCACCGGAAGACGCAGCTGTTTTTTGAATGGAGAAGACAATGAAACGCCGATTGGTCATGTTCTTGGGGCTTTGCCTCGTTCTAGCGAGACTATCATTTGCCGCACCACCGAGTGCGAACTGGTTTCCGAAGCCGCCACCTTTGGGAAAACCTGCCGGCGCAGTCGTTCACGTATCGAACGTCAAGGAACTCTTTCAGGCTGCCAGCAAGGTAAGAGCGGGCGGGACGATTTTTATTGCCGACGGGCACTACATGATGCCACGCTATTTCGAGATCGCTACCGACAACGTCTCGTTACGAAGCGAGTCAGGTGATCGCGACAAGGTGATTCTCGATGGTGCGAAAAGTCGGCATGGCGAATTGATCGGCATCTCCAACTGCATGGGCGTTACGATCGCCGACCTGACAATTCAGAATATCAAATGGAACGGATTCAAGATCAACTCAGACCGAGGCGCGCAGAGCGTTACGATTCACAACTGCGTGATTCACAATATCTGGCAGCGCGGCGTGAAAGCGCCCGGAATTCGTGACGGCAGCGAACGACTTAGCCCGCGAGATTGCCGCGTGCAATACTGCCTGTTTTACAACGACCGACCAAAACAGTTTTCGGACGATGAGACCGACACGCCTAAGACTTTTGACGGCAATTACATCGGTGGCATCGATGTGAAGAACACCGTCGATTGGAAAATCACTGACAACGTGTTCATCGGCATCCATGGTCGCACGGGAGAAGGCCGCGGCTGTATCTACATTTCGGAAAATGGGCGTGGCTGTGTTATCGAACGTAATGTCTTTCTCGATTGCGATATCGCGATTGCCTTGGGAAACCCGTCTCTTGATTACTCCAAGCATCATGCGGTGAATTGCGTCGCACAGAACAACTTTATTTCGCACTGCCCCGAGACGGGCATTCTTGCTTGCTTTACGCACGATTGCCAAATCACCAGCAATACGATTCACGACCCTCAGAGTTCACTCCAGCGTTTGGTTTGGGTTCAAAACACGAACGAGCGCCTGCAGGTGAAGAACAACCTGTTGATCGGGCCAGCGGTGAGAGTCACTAGTAAAAGCAAGATCGAGCAGCAGGGAAACGTTGCCAACGTGACACTTGCCGAAGCGTTGGCCAGAAACAAGAAAGGATTGGGACAGCGCGAGATCCCCACCAACTTGATCGCAAAGGTGATTTTATTTCCGTCGGCTCTGCAGAAGGAAAAACGCGAAATACAGAAAGCGTTACTTAGTCCAGGATTGCAGTCGACGGAGGTGCTCGAAGCGATGCGCAAGGTTCACGAGGGGTTTACGGGGCAACGGGGATATGTGTCGCAGTTTGGCGATTCGATAACGTACTCGATGGCCTTCTGGTCCCCAATCGGTTGGGACTCGCCTGAGCAGTACTTAACGCAGGAAGACGGTCTACCAAAGACGCCGCGGAGATTGCGGTGGCGAGACTACGTCAAGGGAACGAAAGACAAGGGGCCCAAATTCGCGAACTATTCCGGCTGGCGTGTAGGACAACTGAATAAAGCCATCGATGCCGCATTGTCGAGCAACAAGCCTGAAGTTGCGATTATCATGATCGGCACGAACGACATTTCTTCCGGGAAAGTGCCGGCGGCTTATCGCGACGGCTTGAAGCAGGTCATCGGAAAGTGCCTGGCGTCGCATTGCATACCGATCCTGAACACCATCCCACCACGCCGAGGCAAAGAACAAGCCGTCGCGGATGCGAACAAGATTATTCGCGAAGTTGCCAAGGAGATGAAGATTCCGTTGGCCGATTTCCATTCAGAAATTCTGCGTTTGCGACCTGGAAAGACATGGGACGGTACGATCATGTCGAAAGACGGCGTTCACCCCAGTGGCGGAAAATCGAATGTTTACACCGAAGATAATATGAAGAACTGCGGATACGCGTTGCGCAACTGGGTGAACTTTCTTGCTTTGCGGCAGATGTATGTTCACGTACTGGATCCAGACAAAACACCTTAGACCGGAGAAGTGGCCCAGCGAGTTTGCGGTCGCGTAGGGTCAAGAAAACGGAACGACGCTCCGACGCAGACTAATCAAGAGGCAGATCGATTTCAGCGTCCGCAATCTCGGCCGATCCGGCAGCGCAGAATCGACCATCTCGCAGCAAGTCGACTGACATTCTGCCGTGCTGTCTGTCACGACATTCTGGAGTTTTCTGCGCGAGTTCTCGCCACTTGAGGTCTACGGCGGTGGAATCCGGCACTTCTTGATGCCCCGGTCCCGTATGTCAGTCGATTGTGCCGGTCTTCATCGGGAATCCAGACGTGATTCCAACGCCGCAGTGTCGATGTTTTCGTTGATTTGAGCTCTAAATCAACGGATTATCAATCGCCATTCGCTATCTCGGTCTCACCGCCGCTGAGACCCAGTCTGCTGTTTCAACTCAGTCGGCGATCGACGTCAGGGTTTCACACGTCTTGCATGACATGTTCCGGTTGGTCTCCATTCGTGACTTCTGTGCGTTTATCCGAGCGGCTTCGAGTTCAGCGGGAATGTCGTTCCCCGTCCCGAAGTACATCTCGTGCGGTGTCTGTCCTCGGAACGCCGAATGTAGAAGTTGCGTATTGTGCTCGTCCACGTAGAAAGTGACCAACGTCTCAAGCGTGCTGACGGTGTCGAGCGTGTTCAAGTACAGCCATTGATGCTTCAACGCACGCCACCACGATTCGATCATCGAGTTGGAATACGTGATCTCCGTCATGGCGAGAAGCCGTTTCAGAAGTCCCGATTCAATCAGTTCGTCGACAGCGCTGTTGAAGTTCTCGACGCCACCGTCGGTGGCATGATTGATGTTGCCCGTTGATCGGACATGCTCACGCAGGAGATGGTCGTACTTGGTCTGAGTGCGGGTTGTGGAAATCATGCTTCCCATCATCAAATCCGCTGCCTACAGCTTCCCAGTAGAATCTCGAACGGAAACTCGCTGAATCTCAAATTCCCGCACGGGGAAATGGCGAGTTCTCGCGCGAAAAGTCCAGAATGTGCTGACGCGCAGCACGGATGTGGGTCACAATGTACTCTGCCGAAATCGGAGAAGTTCTTCCATCGTAAGTTCATGTTCGCTTCACGCATGCATCGAAATAACCGATCACTTCCTCAGTTCGAACCATTCTTGCCATAAGGAGTTTTCTCATGTTTGGTCGCATTCGACTTTGTTTCCGTCTGGCGGCGATTACTTTAGTTCTCAATCTGTTGACCGTGTACTCGCAGGCCGTCGCGCAAACACATGTCGAGGACAAGAAAGGCGAGCCTGTCCTCAAGGGACAGCGCGTGTTTTCGGCTGGGCACAGTTTCCATGTGTTTGTCCCACGCATTCTGAACGACATGGCCAAAGCGGCGGACATGAAGGACCACGCCTTCGTCGGGCTGTCGTCCATCGGTGGATCACGAGTGATCCAGCACTGGAACGTACCAGATGAGAGGAACAAGGCCAAAAAGGCACTGAGAACAGGCAAGGTGGATGTGTTGACTCTCTCACCGATTCACCTCCCGGATGAGGGAATCGAGAACTTCACGAAGCTTGCGTTGGAACACAATCCAACCGTCCGCGTTACCGTCCAGGAATTCTGGCTGCCGTTCGACATCTATGACACGACATTCAAGAAAAGACCCAGGAAAGTTGATCACAACGCCCTGACCGCAGAACAGCTGCGCACGTTACACGCGCCCTATTTCAAGAGCATGGACGAGCACGTGGTGAAGTTGAACAAGAAATACGGTAAGACCGTGCTGACCGTAGTTCCGGCAGGCCAGGCGGTGATTGCGCTCCGTGAGAAAATTATCGCTGGTCAAGCTCCTGGCTTGAAACAGCAGGAAGACCTCTTCACCGACGCCATCGGCCACGCCAAACCTCCGCTGCAGGCACTGGTCGCTTATTGTCACTTCGCCGTAATTTACAATCGCAGTCCAGTCGGGTTGCCCATTCCGGCAGTCCTTGAAAAGGCCAACCATCCGGAATGGGATGCGAAGTTGAATCGCCTGCTCCAGGAGTTGGCCTGGGAAGCAGTCACGCAGCACCCTCTTAGCGGCGTCAAGTTGACCGCATCAAAGAAGCGTTCGAAATGACAAAAAAGGTGATGCAAAGAAATCCATAGGAAGATCGCCAGCGTTAATCGGCAGGACAATGTTATCAACAGGTCACGCGACGACACATCGCTTGACTCGGTGAAACGCATGAAAAGAAGAAGGGACTGTCCAGGGAACAAATAAACCTACTTAACAAATCCCAAACCTGTCCCGACAGACTTGAATTTTACTCCGTCATTTCCTTCTCCTGGAACAATCCTATGACCCGGATCATTCTGTTCGTCCTGGCATTTTCAGTCTCCGTCCCGGCAATGAGCCAATCGCCGCTCGGCTTCCGAACGGACGGCACGGGCCGTTACCCGAATGCCACTCCACCGCTCCATTGGGGCACAGACAAAAACGTCGTCTGGAAAATTGACCTAACTCAGAGCAACGCCATCCCGGTGATCCTCGGGAACAAGCTCTTCACGTGTGCCGAGCCCTGTGTGCTTCTCTGCATCAACAAGGAGAATGGGCAGGTTCTCTGGAAAGGGGAATCGAGCTACAAGGAAATCGAACTCACTGAACGAGAAAAGGCTCAGTTTGAAGTCGAACGTCAGCAGAACGATGGACTCGACAAGCGACTGTCGGTCCTCAACAAGAAAAGCTCGACCCTCCGGAAACTTCTGAAAGACGGCCTGGCTACGAAGGAGGCAACGGAGAAGAAGCTCAAAGACCTCCGTGCTCAGTCCGACACCATTAAGGCCCAAAAGCTCAAACTGACCACGTTGAACCGCTACCTCGAACCCGGCAAGGGAGCAGGAGGCTTTCATCGGACCGGCGGCTACTCCTCACCGACGCCCGTCACGGACGGCAAACGCGTCTACGTTATCTTCGGTAACGGCCTGGTCGCGTGTTACGATCTGGAGGGAAACCGGCAGTGGCTCAAGCTGATCGAACACCCGACGGCCGCGTATGGCCACGGTTCTTCGCCGCTCCTTGTGAAAGACAAGCTGCTTGTGCATTTCTCAGACTTGGTGGGACTGAACACACACGATGGCAGCGAGGCGTGGCGCGTGAAGATTTCACCGGGTCACGGGACCTCCATGCACGCCCGACTTGGCGACGTGGATGTCGCGATTCATCCCAGCGGGAACGTGTTCCGCGTCCGCGACGGCAGTATCCTGGCCAAAGGCCTTGGGTCGACTGGCCCCAATTCTCCACTGATTCAAGACGGGAAGGTCTTCTTTGTTGCTGGCCGAATCCGCGGCTACGCGCTGCCGACGTCCAGCGAGATTCCTGCCACGTGGTCACCGCTCTGGAAAGGTGCGAACCTGAAAGGTGGCGGCTATTGGTTCCCCTCGCCAGTTCTGCATGACGGGCTGATCTACGCAATGAACGCCAAGTCTATATTCAGTGTTGTCGACGCCGCGACGGGCGAAGTCGTTTCCGAGCGACGGTTGGATTTCGGCGGCGGCCAGTCCTACCCCAGCATCACGTTGGCCGGCAATCGCCTGTTCGTCAGCAGCGACAATGGCACGACACTCGTGCTGGAACCGGGCCGCGAATATAAGGAACTCGCCCGAAATTCGCTGGAGACTTTCCGCAGTTCACTGGTTTTCGAGGGAAAACGAATGTATGTCCGTACGACCAAAGGACTGTGGTGCATCGGCGAATAATCCGGAGACCGACTGCAACGCGAAGCGAACCTGTCTACGAGTGCCCGTAGAGTGAAATAGCGCCACGACACGGGCTGCGGAATGTGCAAATCACATGAAATAAGAAAAACTAGAACCAACTTCACGCACTGCCTCAATGCACGAAAACGGGAGACGAAACATGAAGTGGAAACTCGTCCTGGCCAGACTGATGATCGGCCTTGTCGCAATTGTTGTGGCTCCGACAAGCGCCGTGCTTTCGGCAGATTGGCCTCAGTTCATGCGCTCGGCCAAGCATGCAGGTGATGCGGAGAACGAAGTGTTGCAACTGCCGCTTGAGCTGGCCGTGGCCGTTCCATTGGATGACGCCGTCACGACCTCTCCTGCCGTCGTCGGCGGAAGAGTCTTCGTTGCCGATCAGATGGGTACCGCGTATTGCATCGATCCGGCAGCCAATCGAATCGTGTGGAAGTCGTCGCCTGATGGCGAACACGCAAAGGGCGGAAACACTTCGTCGGTATGCGTAGCCAACGGTAGAGCCTACTACGGTACGACCGCAGGACGGTTACATGTGCTCGACGCGGAAAGCGGCAAGTCGATCAAGAGTATTGATGTCGGCTCACCGATCATGGGATCCGCCACGTGGGCCAACGACTCGCTCTACTTCCAATCGCTCGACGCCGTGGTGCATTGTCTGGACGCCGACGGAAACGAGCGGTGGGAGTGGGACCATTATCGTTCCTATGTTGATCCAAAGACCAACAAGCGGACGACCGGCTTCCCCGGCAGCTATCACGATCCGCACTATGCCGGCGGCGAAGTCGCCGTATCGGGCAAGCGGTTAGTCGTCAACATGGGCTGGGACTTGTATTGCCTGGAAGACGCAGGCGATCAACCGCGACTCGTGTGGTGCAATCGCGCGCCGTTGGGGAAGGATCCCGGCATCCCGATGGGACCGGCGATCAGCGGCGATTGGGTTTACCTCGGTCATCCGGGGACCGATCAGTTCGGCGGCTTTGTGCGCGTTCGCTTGGACACCGGCAAGTTCGACCCCAAGAAGGACTTTCGTTTCAGCGGTTATCCGGGTTCGGTGTGGGCGGTGTTCGCCACTCCGGCAGTGCGCGGCACTACCGCCTATGTTCCCACGCATTACATGGGCGTGCATGCCTGGAACGCTGAAACGCGGCGAGTCGATTGGGCGGCTCGCACGGACAATACGCTTGATCAACGGCGTTTCACCGGTTGCATCGCCTCGCCCGTCCTTTCGCGCGACCACTGCATCTTTGGAACCGTCCTCGGAGAGTTGCACGTGGTGGCCCTCGCATCGAAAGGTGGCTGGCCAAAGTTCGAGCCTAAGCCATTCGTATTCAAGACGCCTTTCGGCCGACCCATCGCATCAACCCCGGCAGTCTCCGACGGTGTCGTCTACTTCGGCTGCGACGATGGCTATCTCTACGGCCTGGCCTCGTCGTCATCAGCCCGAGCTACTCGCAAGATCGAGTTGCCCAAGCAGATGTCCAAACTGTCCGCGGTGCGTTCGCACCTAAAATCGGCTACGGGCAAACTCTACGGTGCCCCGGTCGCCAGCATGAATCAGGGCAATACAGGCAGCGTGGACGATCCGAAGCTGAAACCGCCATTGCGTATCCGCTGGGCGATGCGGCCGTTCGACTTGCGAGTGCAAATGAGCGCCGACGAGGACAGCCTGTATTTCATCTCCGAAGCGGGCACGTTGGGCGCAATCGAACAGGCGACCGGTCGCATACGCTGGCGGCAGCGGTTGACGGGACCGATGGATGGTTGGAAGCAAATCCTGCTTCATAACGGTCGCCTGTTCGTGACACGAAACGGGCGCACGTCGCGTCGCCGCAAGCCGAACGAAGGTGGTGCGAGCCTCACTGCCTTCGAAGCGTCCACGGGAAAGCTGCTCTGGCAACAACCATGGGGATCACTGCAAGGCACGTGTCGAACTGCCCCCGTCGTCGTCGGCAACGTGGTGGCCGGAGTCACAACGGATGCCGAACCGGTTCGACCTGTTGCAAAGGCATTCGATGCTGCCACCGGCAAGCCGTTATGGCAAGTCGCGTTGCCCGG
>Ga0114999_10005889_pt1 | contig 14313 bp, 14 predicted proteins | sample ArcticOcean_MG_C_3_FD_89820 | JGI IMG/M metagenome (GOLD analysis project Ga0114999, IMG submission 89820) | Marine microbial communities from western Arctic Ocean - ArcticOcean_MG_CB8_126 | ecosystem: Environmental > Aquatic > Marine > Oceanic | place: Arctic Ocean: Canada Basin | collected...
ACGAAGCCCGCGCCGATGCCCTGGATCAGATGCGGCCCCGGCGGCCCGCCGGACAGCACCGCGCTGTCCTCCGGCTCGACCGCCACGGCCTTGAATCCCGGCTTGCGTGCCTTTAGCGCCCGGGCGATGCCGGTCAAAGTGCCGCCGGTGCCCAGGGGGCTGACCAGCATGTCGATCCGTCCCTCCGTGTCGCGCCACAGTTCTTCCGCCGTGGTGCGGGCGTGGATATCGGGATTGGCCGGATTCTCGAACTGCTGGGGCATGAAGGCCGGCTGCAATTCGGCCAGCAACGCCTCGGCGCGCCGGATCGCCCCGGGCATGCCCTCGGCGGCCGGTGTCAGTTCCAGTTCCGCCCCCAGAAGCTTGAGCATCTTGCGCCGTTCGATCGACATGCTCTCCGGCATAGTCAGGATCAGCCGGTAGCCCTTGGCCGCGCAGACGAAGGCCAGGGCGATACCCGTGTTGCCCGAGGTCGGCTCGACGATCGCCGTGTCCGGCCCGATCCGTCCGTCGCGCTCGGCCGCCTCGATCATGGCCACGCCGATCCGGTCCTTGACCGAGCCCAGCGGGTTGAAGAACTCGCATTTCCCGCAGATTTCAGCCACGCAGCCGGCCTCCTCGGCCAGCCGCGACAGGCGCACCAAGGGGGTGTTGCCCATTGTGTCGATGATGCTGTCATAGATCCGCCCACGGCCGGGCGGGTCCAGCCGCGCCGGGCGCGGCGCAGCATTGCGAGAATCCCGGTGAGGATCGGGCGGCCCGGCCATGCCTAGATGGAGAAGTCCATGGTGGCGGGCGGCGCCTTGGGCCGTTCGCCGCCCTGGGCCCGCCAGCACAGGACCTCGACGGTGACCGCATCCAGCTTTGCCAGGAACTCGACCTCGACCCCGTCCAGAGCCTCGCCGACGATCGATTGGACGGCCGAATTTCTCGACGCCGCCCGGCCCGCGTTTCCGGTCCCGTCCCCGTCCATCGCGCGCAACAGATCGCCCAAAGTGATGCGCCGGCGTTCCCGGGCCAGGCGATAGCCGCCGGCGGGTCCCCGGATGCCGACCAGAATTCCGCCCCGGCTGAGGCGCTGGAGAACCGGTTCGAGGTAGCGTCGGGGAATGCCTTGGCGCGTGGTGATCTCGCTGCTCTGCACCGGCCCTCCACAGCCATGCAGCGCGATATCCACCACGGCGTCGATGGCGGCGATCTGCTTGTCGGTCAGGCCCAGCGGCATGGCAATCCGTTAATTCGGTAGTTTCACATACCTTGCATGTGGTTTCGACACGCGGCTGTCAAGTATGCGCTGCGACCTCTTCGGCCAAGGCCGCCTCGACCGCCGCGAACGCCCCCGCCCAGTCGCCCGGCGCGGGTTGGCGGAACAGGCGCAGGGTCGCATACCAGGGGCTATCATTGCGTTCCAGCATCCAGCGCCAATCGGGGGCATAGGGCAGGGCGACCGAGGGTGATCCGGTCGCGTGAGCCGTTCGGCCTAGCCCTCGATCAGATAGGGCGTAAGCCCCGCCCGCACCGCATCGGGAATCGGCATCGACAAGCCGGTCGTATGGTCCAGAACCACATTGACGAGGGTCGTCTTGAAGGCCTGCACACCGTCCTTCTTGTAGGCCGTGACAATCCAGGTGATCGATTTTGTGCCCAGCTTGCCGACCTGCAGGGTCAGGTCGAAGCTTTCGCCCTCGATCAGAGGCGCGGAATAGTCGCAGCTGGCATGGACGAAAGGCAGGTCGAAGCCCTTTTCCTGGATCATCTGGCGGAAGGTGAAGCCCAGCCGGTCGCGCAGGAATTCCTCGATCACCTCGCCGGCGAAGTCGAAGGCGCGGGGCATGTTGATCATGACGGCCATATCGGCATGGCCCCACCAGATAGTGCGCTCCGTCCGAAACACCCGCTCCACCGCCCTGGCCTCGCTCACGATGCCCCCTATCCCTAAAGCGTGCTGTAGCAGCCGCGCCCGCTGGCGATCAGCCGGCCGTCGTCATTGAACAGTTCGATATCCGCGAAACCGACGGAGCGGCCCGCGCGCACGATCCGCGCCTTGGCCGTCAGGTCCGTGTCGATCGCCGGACGGACGAAATCGATGCGCAGGTCGATGGTCGGAATGCCCTTGCCGGTTGCCAGCATCAGGACGAAATCCCCGGCGATATCGATGAAGGTGGCGATCACCCCGCCATGCCATTGGCCCGATTCGGGCATACGCTCGAAATCCGCCTTATAGGGCAGCTTGAGCACCAGTTCCTGTTTGGCCAGATCCGCCTCGACCAGCTCCACGCCCAGAAATTCGTGGTATTTCCCGGTCGCCAGCCATTCGCGGATGGTGGCCAGGATGTCGGGCTCGTTGCTCAATGCTCCGTCCTCCTGCGTGTAAATCCTCAATAGGCCGCCAGGGCGGCCCGCTTCAATTCCTAGCAGGCCGCCAGGGCGGCCGGCTCGGCGCGGACCGGAACGCCGGCCTTGTAGACCTGGACGATAGCGGTCCGGTCGCAGAGCACCGAAATATCGCCCAGCGGATCGCCCTCGACGAGCAGCAGATCGGCTTCCCGCCCCGCCTCGACAGCGCCGATCCTGTCGGCCAGGCCCAGCAGTTCGGCCGCCAGGCCGGTCGAGGCGCAGATCGCCTCCATCGGCGTCATGCCCAGCTCAACCATGGTTTCCAGCTCTCGAGCGTTTTCACCGTGCCGGTTATAAGGCGTGCCCGCATCCGTGCCCATGGCGATCCGGACACCCGCGGCATGGGCCTTGCGGAAGCTCTCGCGCTGGCGTTCGAGCGCCGCCTCCGCCTTCATCACGGCATGGCAGGGGATGCCGCCCTCATGGCCTTCCTGCACGATGACCTTGCAGGCCCAGGTCGTGGGCACCAGCCAGGCGTCGCGTTCGAGCATCATTTCGATCGCCTCGTCGTCGAGGAAATAGGCGTGTTCGACGGAATCGATGCCCGCGCGCAGGGCGTTCTTGATCCCCGCTGCGCCATGGGCATGGACCGCCGCACGGCGGCCCGCCTTGTGGGCTTCTTCGATGGCGGCGCGCATCTCGGCCTCTTCGAGCTGCGGCGATTCCGGCTGGGTGCCCGGCGAAAGGATGCCGCCCGAGGCGATCAGCTTGATCCAGTCCGCCCCGGCCTTGATTTGTTCGCGGGCCGCCTTGCGCAGCTCGTCCGGCCCGTCGGCCTCGCGCCCGAATTGCCAGCAATGACCGCCGGTCATGGTCAGGGGCCGACCGGACAGAACCAGGCGCGGCGTCTTGTGCCAGATGCCTTCGATTACGGCCTTGCGGAAGTCGATATCGACATGAAGTTTCGCCCCCAGGTCGCGCACCGTGGTGATGCCGGCGGCCAGGCTGCGTTCGGCATTGGTGGCCAGGCGCAGCGCCGCGACGGCGGGCGGATCGCCGGCGATCTGCTGGATCGCGTCGGGGGCGCCGTCGAGGCTGAGATGGACATGGCAATCGATCAGGCCCGGCATCAAGGTTCGACCCGCGCCGTCTTCGACCGCCAGGCGCGGCGTGGCCGGCAGATCGGCGGCGGCGGCGATCTCCGCGATCACGCCGTTCTCGATGGCGACGAAGCAATCCGTCAATCGGCCGCCCAGACCGTCGATCACGGTCACATTCGCGATAATTCTGTTCTGGTCCATACCCGCTCCCCTGCGACGGCCCGCATCTTCGTTGAGGCTCCCCGGCTGGGCAAGTCCGCCGCGGCCACGTCCCCGATAGACCGCCCAATAAACTTTTGGATAGCCGAACCGCCTTTTGATACAGTGCCCCTCCCCAGGGTCGCACGGGGGGAACAAATTCCGGCGACCGATAGCGGCAATCGCGAAGGCTGGAAACGGCAGTTTCGCAGGGCGCCGGGAGGCAACTTGGAGGAGCATTCAATGAAAAAGGTTATTAAGGCGGCCGCGGCCGCCTCGGTGTTCGCATTTGCCGCTTCGGCAGCCGATGCGCAGGAATATGTTTTCAAGACGGCCACGATCGCGCCGATGACCGAGGTCTATAACGAAGATCTCGCGATTCCGTTCGCGAACTATGTCGAGGTCCTGACCGACGGCAAGGTCAAGTTCGAGATCTTCGAGGGCGGAGTATTGGCGCCGATCTTCAAGATCTTCGAGGCCGTTCAGGACGGCGTCGCGGATGCCGGCATTTCGACGCCGGTCTTCCTCGGCACCAAGGATCCGTATAACGCGATGGCCCTGGCCTTCCCGACGGGTCTGGGCACCGATTCGCTCATCCCCTGGGTCTATTTCGGTGGCGGCGGAGAGTTGCTCACCGAGCATCGCCGCAAAATGATGAACCTGCATTCGATCCCGCTGGGGGTCGGTCCGTCCGAAGTCTTCGCCCATTCCCACATTAAGATCACGAAGGTCGAGGATCTGAAGGACGCCAAATACCGCACCCTGGGCAACTGGGCCGCTGTCGTCGAGGAAGCCTTCGGCGCCTCGCCGACCGTCTTCCCCGGTGGGGAGGTCTACGGCGCGCTCGAGAAGAAGCAGCTCGATCTGGCCGAATACTCCATGCCCAGCCAGAACTTCGCGCTCGGCTTCCCCGAGGTCGCGCCCTACATCATCTACCCCGGCATCCACGCACCGGCTTGGGGTTTTGAGCTGATCATGCAGAAGGACCGCTGGGACGCCCTGCCGGAAGACATTCGCCAGAAGATCGAGATCGCGGCGAAGCTGACGACCTGGGAAACCATGGCCCGCATTCAGCTCAAGGACATTAAGACGCTCGCCGAATTCAAGGGTGACAACGAGTTCATCGCCCTCGACGAGGAGTTCAAGGCCAAGGCGCGTGCAGCGGCACGGGCCTGGGGTGTGAAGGCGGCGGCTGCATCCAAAGCCGAAGGCAACGACTTTGCCGAGCGTGCGTTCAAGTCCATCACCGAGTTCCAGGACCTCTGGCGCGCCCATTCGGGCTACATGGTCGTCGACCATACCGACAACATCCGGTAGCGCGATCGGCGTTACTCGGCTCAGCTGAGTCGTCGGAGCGGACCGCATCGAGCGATGCGGTCCGCCATCCGGCGGAGGCGTACCTGTGAAAAATATCCTGCTTAACCGCATTCTGCCGGCGATTGACTCGTTCAGCCGCTGGATTGCCTATGGCGCAATGGCGATGACCGTGGTGATGATCGTGGTCACCATGCAGGAAGTCATCCGCCGCAAGGGTTTCAACGACCCGACCGTCTGGGCCAATGACATCACCTATATGCTGAACGGTTCGCTGTTCCTCATCGGCGCGGGCTACACGCTGCGCATGAACGGCCATGTGCGAATCGATTTTCTGTCTCAGATGCTGCCGCTTCGCCTGCAGCACTTTATCAATTTGATCTTCTATCTCGGCATTCTGCTGCCCGGCTTCGGCCTCATCACCTGGCTCGGCGCGACGCGCGTGATCTCGGCCTACGACCTGGGCCGCATCGAAACGATGAGCGCCTGGGAACCCCTGATCTGGCCCTTCTATACCGGCATCACAATCGGGCTCTTCGGCCTATTCATCCAATCCACGGCGGAGGCCGTGCGGCACATTGTCGGCATCGCCGATCCGGACGCCGTGGATGGGCCGAGCGTCAAGTCCAAGGAGTTCACCCTCGATGTCGGGTGAATTGCTCGCCTCCCTGATGTTCCCAGCGTTGTTTCTGCTGGTCTTCCTCGGAATCCCGATTTCCTTCGCCCTGTTCGGCATCGCCTTCTTCTTCGGGCTGCCGGTGTTCGGCGAGATCGTCGGCATCCAGCTTTACAACACGGTGCTTCAGGTCGCGACCCAATACCTGCTGTCGGCCGTGCCGCCCTTCATCTTCATGGGCGCAATGCTCGAGCGCTCGGGCATCGCCGAACGGCTCTTCCAGGCGTTGCAGCTCTGGCTCGGCAAGATGAGCGGCGGGCTGGCCCTGGCGACCATGATCATGGGGGCGATTTTTGCCGCCTCGACCGGCATCGTGGGCGCCGTCGAAGTGGTCATCGGCCTGATGGCGATCCCCGCCATGATGACCTACAACTACGACCGCGACCTGATCGCCGGCACGATCTGCGCCGGCGGCTCCCTCGGCACGATGATTCCGCCCTCCCTCGTCATCGTCATCTACGCCTCCGTCGCGCAGATGAGCGTCGGCCAGCTCTTCTCCGCCATGCTGATTCCGGGCGGCATCATGGTCGCCCTGTTCCTCGGCTACATCATTCTGCGTTGCCTGCTGCGTCCCGAGGACGGCCCCGCGGCGGTCGAAATCGCCGACGTTCCGTTCTGGAAGAAGGTGGGAATCACCTTCACCGCACTTGTTCCCGCCACCCTGCTGATCGTCGCGGTGCTCGGCTCGATCATGCTCGGTGTGGCCTCGCCCACCGAAGCCGCCTCGGTCGGCGCCGTTGGCGTCTTCATCCTCGCCGGCCTCTACGGCAAGCTAAACTTCAAGATGATGGTTCAGACACTGCGCTCGACCCTCATCGTCAACAGTATGATCATGATGATCGTCACCACGGGCACGATGTTCTCGAACATCTTCCGGGTTCATGGCGGCCACCGGATGGTCGACGACACTCTCAACTATCTCGAGCTGGGGCCGAGCGGCACGATCGCAATCTGCCTGTTCATCGTCTTTCTGCTCGGCTTCATCCTGGACTGGGTCTCGATCGTCCTGATCTGCCTACCCATCTTCCTGCCCGCCTTGGCCGGCCACGGCGTCGACCCGATCTGGTTCGCCGTCCTGATGATGATCGTGATCCAGACGTCCTATCTGACTCCGCCGATGGCACCGTCGATCTTCTATCTGCGCTCGATCGCGCCGCCGCAGATCACCTACAAGGACATGTATCTGGGGGTCGCCCCCTTCGTTGCCTGTCAGGTCGTAGTCCTGCTGCTTGTGCTCGCGCTACCCTGGCTGGCGACCTATCTGCCGAAGGCCCTGGTCTCGATGTAGCTGGCCCGCCTGCCCTTACCTTCAAGAGAGATCGTCATGCGCCAATCGGACCCTTTTCCCATTCCCTATCAGGGCCTCGAGCCGAGTCACGAGCTGGGCTGGGAAGGCATGGCGAAGCGCGTCATTCGCGATTCCCTCAAGCTCGAGCGGCACGAGCGGGTGATCCTCTCCGCCAACCCCTATTGCGGCGGCGCGATGCTCGACGCCATCCGAGTTGAAATCCAGCGCGCCGACGCCATCGAACTGGCGACCATCCTGCATTGGACCCCCGATATCGCGCCGCAGCGCGGCCCCGGCGGCTGCAAGGCCGATCCGGAGTCGGAGCGGCGCGAGGACGACGCCATGCGCGCCATGTTCGCCGTGGCCGATGTCTTCATCTGGCTGCAAAACGACTGGCGCCCGGACCATTCGACCCATGCCGTCGGACAATCGGAAAAGGTGCTGGAGGACTGGCCCGGCCGTTCGGTCCATTTCCACTGGTTCCACGATCCCAACGACCCCGATCCCGACAGCGCGGCCAACAAGGCCCTCAACCTGGTCTATCAGCGCGCCGTGCTGGACCTGGACCAACCCGCCGTCCGCCGCACCATGGACACCCTGGTCGCCAAGACACGCGGCAAGTCCGTGCGCGTGACCGACCCCGCAGGCACCGATCTCAGCTTCCACATAACCGAGCGTTTCTGCCTCAACGACGGCGATGCCTCGCGCGCGAAGATGGCTGCCGCCGAAAACGCGCGCGACCGCGAGGAGGAAATCCCCTGCGGCGCCCTGCGCACGATCCCCGATCAAGACAGCGCGAGCGGCGTGATGGCCTTCGATACGGATCCCGGCTATCCGGTGCTCGGCTACGGCCTCGATTTCCGGCCCTTCATGCGCTCCGGTCTCCGCATCCATTTCGAGGCCGGGCGCATCACCCGTCTCGAAACCGATGGCGATCAGGCCGAACTCGATCGGCTCTGGTCCGAACAGACCGGTGACCGCGACCGGCTGGGGGAATTCGTGCTCGGCTGCAACCCGCTGCTGACCGAGGTCGAGGGCAGCAGCTTCCTGCCCTATTGCGGCTTCGGCGACGGCGTTCTTCGCCTAGCCATCGGCGAAAACATCGAATCGGGCGGCACCAACACGTCGAACCTGCATCGCTGGATGATGTTCCGCCAAGCGACGATCTCGGTCGATGGCGAAGAACTGGTCTCGAACGGCCGGCTCACCCCGGCCGGCAAGGGCGTCTGAGTCAACCGATGCCGGAGATCGAGGAAAACGGAGTCCGCCTTCATTACGACGAATATGGCGAGGGGCCGCCGGTCATTCTGGTGCACGGCTTGGCCTGCGGCCGCCGCATGTGGTGGCGCCAGCGCATGAGTTTCGCCGGGCGGTATCGGGTCGTCATGCCGGATCTGCCGGGCCATGGTCTGTCCGAGACGCCGGACGATCCCCGGGCCTACGCCGAGGATGTCTTCGCCGACGATCTGATCGCCCTGCTCGACCGGTTGGGGATTGGGAAAGCAGCCTTCGTCGGCTTCTCGATGGGGGCGGGCATTTCCCTCAACCTGGCGGTCCGCCATCCCGAAAGGGTTTCCGCGCTCGTCCTGGTCGGCGTCGGCTCGGGGTCGGAGAATCCCTGGACCCTGGCGCGGACGGCGGACGAATGGGTCCGGGTTCTGCGCCGGAACGGCCTCGCCGATTTCGCGCGGAAACTGATGCGCAGCGCTTTGTTCCGGCACTACGCGCGCCAGCATCCCCATGGACGCAAGCATATCCACCGCCTGATCCGCCAGCATTCCCCCAAAGGTCTCGATGCCGTTCTCATGCATCTTCTGGCCCGGCGAAAACCAGTCTATCGGCGCGGCCATGCCCTGGGACGGATGCGCATGCCGGCCCTCACCCTGCTCGGCCAGCTCGATTGGCCTTGCCGGAAATCGACCCGTTTCGTCGCCGCCGGCATCCCCGGCGCGACCCTTGTCGAGTTCGAGGGCGTGGGCCATTTCGTGCCCCTGGAAGCCCCGGCCGAGTTTGATGCCGCCGTGCTCGATTTCCTCGACCGCGCCCTCGAAACGAAAGCTGCCTAGGCCGCGCGGAATTCCAGCAACACGCCATGGGCCTCGGCCGGCGGCACGAAGAGCGAATCGCGCAACTCGACCGAACCGGCGCCGGCCGCCGACAGGCAACGGTTGGCGGCTTCGATGTCGTCAGTCTCCAGAGTCAGGGCCAGAACCCGCGGCGCGACGATATCGCCCAGGTCAATCTCGGGATAGGAGGCCTTCATAGCGTCGGCCGTGACGAAGCGGATCGGCGCGTTGCCGGTCTCCACGATCAGGGTCTCGGCCTCGATTCGGGCGCTGCCCTCTCCGAATACCTTTTCATAGGCCCCCGCCAGGGCGGTCGGCTTTTCGACCACCACCGTCACCCCCAGGATACGCTTCGCACCATTGGCGTGGCGCTGGAGTTCGGGCAGCCAGACGACTTCGGGCGTGTGATGCTTGCAGCCGAACATCGCCGTGCCGGGCGTGTCTTCCGCCGCGATATGCGCCGCCTCGAAGGCCGCCATCGCCTCGCCTCCGCCGGGAAGGGTGACTGGCCGCTCGAAATAGACCGGATCCGAGATCGTGACGCCGGCCGCGCGAAGCTCCTCGACCGCCGCTTTCGAATCGTCGATCCGGAAGGGAATCATCGCCAGCTGGTCGCCGCTTTCGAGCAGAGTCCGCCAACGGGTGTTCTGCGGCGTCGGGTTGATCGGCGAGAGAACCTCGAAATAGTCGTCCTGCAGCATGATCGTGTGATTGGCCGTGCCCATATGCTCGCTGTGGAAGCCGCGCGGTGACATGGTGAAGCCGAAGGATTCGTAACGGTCGCGGGCTGCGTCTAGATCGCGCACCAGAATAACCGCGTGGTCGATGCCGGAAATATGCTTGGTCATGGATGTGTCCCTCTGTCTTCTTCGGTCCGGACCATGGCGCGCGTCCGGATCGCTTGCAACAGTCATGCGGGCTTGGCACTTTCCCTGCGGCCGTTTTCGCAGACATCACCGCGTAGAGGAGATTCAGGCATGAAAGTTGCCGCAATCCACCAACATGGCGACCTCGACCAGATCAAGATCGAAACCTGGGACGAACCGGTGCCCAGCAAGGGCGAGGTCCTGATCGATATCGCGGCCTGCGGCCTGAACTATCTCGACGTCTTCGTGCTGGTCGGCATGCCGGGCCTGCCGGTCGCGATGCCCCGTATCCCGGGCGGCGATATCGCAGGCACCGTCGGGGCGGTCGGCGCCGGCGTGTCGGAGGACTGGATCGGCAAGCGGGTGCTGCTCGATCCTGCCGTCCGCAAGGGCCATACCCTGGGTGCCCTGGGCGAGGACATGAACGGCGGCCTGTGCGAGAAAATCACCATCGCCGAGACGAATCTGATTCCCCTGCCCGACGACGTGAGTTTCGAGCAAGCGGCGGCCCTCCCCATCGCCTACGGCACGGCGCATCGCATGATGCTGACCCGCGGTCGGGTCGCGGAAGGCGATCTGGTCATGATTCTGGGCGCCAGCGGCGGCGTCGGCACGGCCTGCGTCCAGATCGCCAAGGCGGCGGGCGCGACCGTGATCGCCTGCGCCAGCAGCCAGGACAAGCTGGACCGGCTGAAGGCGCTCGGGGCCGATCATCTGATCGACTACACCAAAGAGGATTTCTCGCGCGCGGCTTGGGGCATCAGCGGCAAGAAGGGCTGCGACCTGATCGTCAACTACACCGGCGGCGACACCTGGGTACCCAGCCTGCGCGCGCTGGGCAATTTCGGCCGCATGGTGACCTGCGGCGCGACCGCCGGCTTCGATCCCGCGACCGATATCCGCTACATCTGGCGGCGCGAGGTCGAGATCATCGGCTCCAACGGCTGGGCCCGCGAGGATCTGGAGGCCCTGATCGCCAAGACCCGTTCGGGCGCGATCGTGCCGGTGATCGACAAGGTCCTGCCGCTCGCCGAGGCCCATGAGGGCTTCCGCGTGCTGCGCGACCGCGAGGTCTTCGGCAAAGTCATCATCACACCCTGAGGCCCTACCGCCATGAACATCGCGTGCCTGAAGCAGACCAATTTCGGCTATTTTCTGGCCAATATCGCGGCCGAGGATCCCGGCCGCCTGGCCATGATCGACCTCTGGGGCGGGAGCGAAAGACGCGCGACCTACGGCCAGCTCGACGAGCGCATGAACCGAGTGGCGGCCGCGCTGACCGCCCGGGGCATGAAGTCCGGCGACCGCATGATCCTGTCGGTCGGCAACCGGACGGAATTCGTCGAGGCGATGTTCGGCGCCATGCGCGCAGGCATCGTGCCCGTGCCCTTCAACACCCGCCAGGGTGCCGGCGTGCTGGACTATATCGCCGAGAATTCCGGCGCCCGGGGCGCCATCGTCGAAGCGGCGGCGAACCCGGCGGTGGCCGAGATCGTGGAGCGGCGCGGCCTTTCGATCCGTATCGCGCTCGGCGATGCCGGTGAGGGCTGGGACGCCTATGAAGACGCCCTGGCAACGGCCGGGCCGGATTTCACACCACCGGAAATCGACCCGAAAACCCATCTCTGTTTCCTGGGCTACACCTCGGGCTCAACCGGGCGACCCAAGGGCGTGCCGCTGACCCATGACGGGCAGATCTGGTGGACGAGCTGCATGTGCACCTACTGGCCGGCAGGACCGGAGCTGCGCACCATCGCGGCCATGCCGCTCTATCACAAGAATGCCATGGCGGGCGCGATCAAGCCGCGCCTGTGGTCTGGCGGCTCGGTCGTCCTGCTTCCGGATTTCAAGCCGCGACCCTTCCTCGAGGCCCTGGCCAAGTATCGCTGCACCGGCGCCGGGGGCGTGCCCACGGTCTTCGCCCTGCTGCTCGAAGAGAAGGACCTGATCGCGAGTCTGGATTTCTCCGCCATGCAGATCATGGTCGTCGGCTCCGCGCCCGTGCATGAGGAGTTGATGAACCGTCTCGCCGAGACCTTCGGCGTGACGGTGATCCAGAGCTACGGCCTGACCGAAGGCGGCCCAGTCATGCTGGGCCCGCCGACCGATGGGCGGCCCGTGCCCTATGACAGCGCGGGCGCGGCCTGGCCCGAAGGCGAGGTCAAACTGGTCGACGCGGACGGCAAGTACAACCACAGCTACGGCGAACTCTGGGTGCGCAACCCCGGCGTGATCTCGGGCTATTACAACCTGCCAGAGGTCAACAAGCAGCGCATCGTCGACGGCTGGCTGCGCACCGGCGACCTCTTCGCCTGTGACGCGGAGGGCTTCTACTACTTCAAGGGCCGCACGGACGACATGTTCAATTGCGGCGGCGAGAACGTCTATCCCAAGGAGGTCGAGAACCTGCTGCTGACCCATCCCGATGCGGTCGAGGCCTGCGTCGTCGCCGTGCCCCATGCGACCAAGGGCCATGCCCCGGTCGGCATGGTCGCCGTCACCGAGGGCTCGAAGGCCGACGAGGCGGCTCTGCGCGCCTTCTGCCTGGAGCATGGTCCGGCCTATTCCCATCCGCGCCGAGTCGTCGTGGTCGACACGGTGCCCCTGACCGGCGCCAGCAAGATCGACCGGGCGGGCATCACCAAGACCCTGACGGAGCGCTTCGGGACCCTGACCAGCGACCGGTAGCCCGAAACGGGATCTGCCGAGAATCTGCCGGCAATCGCCGCCCGATGCGGCGATTCGGCGTGAACATGCGGCGCACTTCTCTTGAGCGGCGGGGCCCAACTGGTAGTGTTCGGCCACCCGCAACAGTCCAGGACAGCGACACAAGGCCATGATCCGATCTTCCCTTGCCGCCCGCCCCTCGCCCCCTTCCCCGCGATCCGGAGACGCGCGATGAGCGAAGCATCGATCCTGCGCCGGGACGAAGGCGCCGTGGCCGTGTTGACCCTGAACCGGCCGAAGAAGCTGAACGCCCTCGATATCCCCAGCGTCGAACTGCTGATCCGCCATCTGCGCGAGATCGCCGCCGACAAGGCGGTGCGCGCGGTCGTGCTGACCGGGGCCGGGGAGCGCGCCTTCTCGGCCGGCGGCGACATGAGCGAGATGGCCGAACAGCCGACCGCCTTCACCACCGACCAGGTCATGACCACCTGGCAGGAGGCGACGAGGCTGCTCGAACACTCCCTCAAGCCGACGATCTGCGCGGTGCGCGGCTACGCCTATGGCGGCGGGACCGAACTGGCCATCGCCTGCCATATCCGGGTCGCGGCGGAAGACGCCAGGTTCGGCCAGACCGAGATCGTCCACGACCATATCCCCGGTGGCGGCGGCACCCAGCGCCTGCCCCGACTGATCCCCCTCAACCTGGCCTACGAGTACCTGTTCACGGGCGATCCGATCCCGGCGGCCGAGGCCCACCGCATTGGCCTGGTCAACCATGTCTGGCCGGCCGAGGAACTGATGGCGCGCACGATGGACCTGGCGCGGCGGATCGCCGAACGCTCGCCCACCGCCCTCGCCTATACCATCGAGGCGGTGCGCGAGGGGCTGGAGATGCCACTCGAATCCGGCATGCGGCTGGAACGTGCACTGGCCTCCATCGCCCAGGAATCGGACGAGGCCCAGGCCGGTTTCCGCGCCTTCCTGGCGAAGAAGCGCAAGGCGGAGACGGGAAGATCGTGACCGAAGAAACGAGCGTCACGCCCACAGGCGTCGATATCAACCATCTGCTGGGTCAGGGGGTCGCCAACCATCCCGACAAGACGGCCCTGATCGATGCCGAGGGCCGTTCGGCCAGCTTCGCCGAGGCGGCCGCGATGGCGCAGGGCCTCGCCGCCGCCTATCGCGCGGCGGGCGCGCGGCCGGGCGACCGGCTGGCCCATATCCTGCCCAACGGCATTCCCTTCGTCGTGACCGAACTGGCCGCCCTGCAATGCGGGCTGGTCAAGGTGCCGCTCAACATCCGCTTCGCCGAGGCGGAGGTGCTCTACGCCCTGACCGACTGCGCGCCGCGCATCCTGGTCTGCGACGCCCGCTATGCCGATGCCGTCCTGGCCCGGCGCGCCGAATTGCCGGAGCTGGAGGCGATCTTCGTTGTCGGCAGCGAACGTCCGGGCTGCAGCAGCTATGACGAGGCGATCCGAAAGCCCGGCGACGATATCCCACCCCACCGCTACGGCGACGAGGCCCCCGTTCTGATCCGCTATACCGGCGGCACGACCGGCCGCCCCAAGGGCATCGTCCATACCCACCGGGCTTTCCGCGCGATCAATCTGGACGTGATGCGCGAATTCGCCTTCGCGGCGGACGACGTTATTTTGCATCTCGGGCATCTGTCCCATGGCCTCAACTTCATGTGGGGCGCGGCCTGGGCGGCGGGGGCGATCCAGGTGCCCCATGAGCGGTTCGATGCCCGCGCCGTGCTCGACGCGATTCAGCGCCACCGGGTGACCTATACCTACAT
>Ga0114999_10005891_pt1 | contig 14308 bp, 11 predicted proteins | sample ArcticOcean_MG_C_3_FD_89820 | JGI IMG/M metagenome (GOLD analysis project Ga0114999, IMG submission 89820) | Marine microbial communities from western Arctic Ocean - ArcticOcean_MG_CB8_126 | ecosystem: Environmental > Aquatic > Marine > Oceanic | place: Arctic Ocean: Canada Basin | collected...
ATATTTTTGACAACAAGTGAGTCGCGCCTGATCGAAGTTAAGTCAAGTATAGCAATACTAAGGCCTGAGACTGGAGCAACCGGTTTTAGAGTTTGGGCATAAGAACCAATATTTGCTAAAGACAAGGTTATGATCAAAGAAAAAATAAAAAAATTCATAGCAATTAACTCATGCTCCTAAAATCTAGTTCCAAAATTAACCCGAAATCTTTCGATTTGATCATAATCTTTTTTAAGTAAAGGAATGGAATAATCTATTCCTAGTGGACCAAATGGAGAGCTCCAAGTCATTCCAAAACCTGTGGAAAGTCGAAGGGATCCATCATCTACTGTTTTTGAGTTTTTAGGAGATAGTTTTCCTAAAGCACCCCAGTCAGAAAATACACGTCCACCAAGACCAAGTTCAGCAGGTAAACCTAATGGAAAACTTAACTCAGTTGTTGTTGAATAAAGCCATTCACCGCCCAACGCATCCAAAGTTCCTGTATCACGTGGTCCAGCACCCCTGTTCGCAAATCCACGTAAATTATCGCCTCCCATGTGAAAACGATCTGTAATTGATATATCTGATCCAATTCCTAAAATATGACTAAATCGTCCACTCAAAGATAGGACCCATTGATCTTCGAACTCGTAGTAAGTTCTACCACGCAAAGTGTTCCTTAGATACTTATCATTCCCACCTAACCCGGCGACGGATGTGTTAAAGTTTAAAAGGTACCCATCTGTTGGTTTTATAGAATTATTGAGCTTATCATATCCAATTGAGTGACTTATTTCAGATTTATATTTCGTTCCAGTCACGGTTTGAACAAGTGTAGATGCCGTGGTATCAACATTTTTAATCGTCGATTTGGAAAATAAGTAATTCCAGTCTTGACGTATTTCATTAGTGATTGGATAACCTGCTCTAATTCCAAACCCTGAGCGTTTCAAATCAAAAGAACTGGTTTCTTGTAAATTTTGGTTAACATGAAAAACATCAAAACCAGCTCGTATTTCTCGATCTAGAAAATATGGTTCAGTGAAGGATAGGTCAATTTCACTTCGTGTTGACGCAATTTGTAATTTCAACGCTAAAAGTTGTCCACGACCAAGGAAGTTTTTTTCTGTAATACCAAAGTCACCAAGAGGCCCAACGGATGATGAATATCCACCACCTAATGAGATTGATCCCGTCGACTTTTCCTCGACATCAACTTTTATTGTAGCCTTATCAGGAGCACTCCCAGGGATTTTCTCCATATTGACTTTGGAAAAAAACTCAAGGCCTTCTAGACGGTTTTTTGAACGGCGTAGCTTTGAGTTATTGAAAGCATCGCCTTCAATAATTTGGAATTCACGACGGATAACCTTATCGAGGGTTCTTATATTACCAGAGATATCAATCCGTTCAATAAAGGCTCTTTTACCTTCAGTTATTTCAAATGTCACGTTGATGGTTTTCTTGATCTTATCACGATCTACGCGAGGGCGAACTTCTACAAATGCATAACCCAACTGACCAACACGGTTAGTAATTTTGTCAATAATTTTATCAATAATTTTGATGTTGTACCAATCACCAGCTTCAACTCCAACAACCTCAATTAAATCTTCTTTTTTAAGATTATGCAATTTGGCCTTCATATCAATTTTATCAAATTTATACCGTGTTCCTTCATCAACAGTGAAGGTGACAAAAAAATCTTTCCGATTAGTGGTAAGTTCTGCTAATGCAGAAGTGACCCTGAAATCTGCAAATCCATTAGATAAATAGAAGCGTCTCAATAGTTCACTATCTAAGGTGATGCGGTCAGGATCATATGTGTCGTCTTTTGATAAAAAACGCCACCATTCGGTTTCTTTTGTTTTGATAGTTTCGCGAAGCCTGCGGTCACCATAGGTTTTGTTACCAACAAAACGAATACTTTCAACTTCGGTAAGAGACCCCTCGGAAACTTCATATATTAGATCAATTCGATTCTGTGGTAATTTGATGACTTTGGGTTCAACAGACGCTGCAAATCGACCATTTCGACGATATAGGGTCAGAATACGTTTTACATCGTCTTGAACTTTTGTACGGGTGTAAATAACACGTGGCCGAAGAGTAACTTCAGATTCTAAAGTTTCATTCTCAATTTTATCGTTACCTTCGAAGGCAATCTGATTAATAACAGGGTTTTCAACGACTTTAACTACGAGGATATCTCCTCGTCGGTTAGCGCTAACATCAGAAAACAACCCTGTTGCAAACAGGTTTTTCAATGAGCGGTCTAAACGGCTTATATCAAGACTGTCCCCTTCACGGACAAGTATATATGACTTTACTGTATCAGGTTCTATTCGTTGAGTGCCTTTAATAAGGATTTGGCGCACGATTGTAGACTGCGCAAGCTGCACAGAATTTGGTACTGTTTGCGAAATACCTAAGCTTGGGAACTGCCCTGCAGAAAGCACAATTAATATGCCAACTAGGAACCGTTTAATTCGGCTCACTCGAAACCTCCACCAATACATAAATTAAGACTACGGAATTAGCCCTTTGATTTTTTCAATGACTTCCAGATGAACCAAATCATTCCATGTTACGAAAACCACAAGCATTAGTACCAGAATCAGTCCGAAACGAAAACTGTATTCTTGCGCTTTTGCATTTAACGGTCGACCTAAAAGTGCCTCAATAGAATAAAATGCCAGATGTCCGCCATCCAGCATTGGAATAGGGAACAAATTAATTAAGCCTAAGTTTACTGAAAGCATCGCCATTAACAATATAACAGCACCAACCCCCTGCTCAGCCATCTGACCTGAGATTTGTGCTATTCTAAGTGGACCGCCTAAATCGTCGGTACCACGGCTTCCTGAAATCATATCGCCTATGTAAGACAAAATCTTCGTTGTCGTCATATAAGTTTGTTGTGTTCCTACCCAAAGTGCCATAGCAGGGTTTTGTCTTTCGTACATTACTGACTCAGAGTTCCACTCAACACCTAACAAACCAATTTTGATCTCGTTTCCTTCTTCATCTTTGCGTACGATAAGTTTAGGGGTTGCGGAAAGATTGATTTGTTTACCATCTCGTTCTATTTTGAATGATAAAGTTTTTTCTGGGTTTGCAGTCACTATTCTACGTAAATCACTAAAAAGAGATATTTTTTCTTCGTTAATTGAAATGAATTTATCGCCAGATGTAAAACCTGCAATGTCCGCAGCGCTATCTTTGTAAACTTTACCAACAGCGGCCAACGGAACAGCGGTACCTATAGCTCCAGCTAAAATTGCAAACGCAAAGATGGCAAAAATAAAATTTACAATTGGTCCTGCAGCAACAATTGCAGCGCGTTGTCCAACAGATTTATAATGAAAGGATACAGCTTTTTCTTCGTCGGTTAATTCGGGTTTATCTTCGCCTTTCGCATCATCACCTCCCTCTCCAAACATTTTAACATATCCGCCAAGCGGGATTGCACAAACTTTCCAACGTGTGCCCGAAATATCGTTGCGGCCCCAAATTTCAGGACCAAAACCAACTGAAAATACTTCGACACGAACTCCGTTGCGCTTCGCGACCCAGTAATGTCCGTATTCATGAACAAAAACTAAAATGGTCAAGACAATAAGAAAAACAACAACATAATTCCAGGTAAAACCTAGTATTTCCATTTAAACACCTAAATTTTTAACATTTTTATTAATTACAGGATCTGGCAAATGCACGGGCAGCTATATCAATTTCTGCAATATCATCTAAATTGGATATAGCTTGATTATCTTGACTCTCAAGAGTTTTCTCTACAATTAGGGCTATTTCTGAAAAAGAAATTTCCAAGTTTAAAAAACGTTCTACAGCAACTTCATTTGCAGCATTTAGAGTTGTTGGAGCTCCATTTCCAGCTTGCAAGGCTTCTCTTGCTAGCCGCAGTGCTGGAAAGCGAATAGAGTCAGGGGGCTCAAATGTTAAGGTTTGGATATCTTCCAAGGATAATTTGGGAACTGGTGTTTTCATTCTGTTGGGCCAAGCCAATGCATATGCAATGGGAGTGCGCATGTCAGGTGCACCTAATTGAGCTAAAACAGAGCCATCAATATAATCAACCATGCTATGAATTACCGATTGTGGATGAACCAGAATTTCGATTTGATGCTCTTCTACCGGGAACAAGTGATAAGCCTCAATAAGCTCAAGTCCTTTATTCATCATGGTTGCTGAATCAACAGAAATTTTAGCCCCCATATCCCAGTTAGGGTGTGCAACAGCTTCTGCAGGCGTTGCGTTTGCCATTTGCTCGGTTGTGAACTCACGAAAAGGACCGCCAGATGCGGTCAAAATTATGCGCCGAACTTTATTTGATTGATTAAAGTCAAGTACTTGGTAAATCGCACTATGTTCGGAATCAACAGGCATCAACTGAGCTCCATAATCTCTAACCTCATTAACAAATATCTCACCAGCAGAAACCAAACATTCTTTATTAGCTAAACCAACCGTTATTCCTCGCCTCACAGCAGCTAAAGTGGGGCGTAAACCGGCTGAACCTACGATTGCTGCCATAACGAAGTCAGATGGGCGTTGGGCGGCCTCCACCACAGCTTCAGGCCCTGCTGCAGCTTCAACGCACGATCCAAAAAGAGCTGACTTTAGATCCGAATAAAGGTTAGGATCGGCAACAACAGCTACTCGTGCTCCTAAATCAATCGCTTGGAGAGCAAGATCTTTCACATTTGTGTTTGCGGTTAAGGCTTCAACCACATATGCGTCCCTATTGCGCTTAATTAGATCAATTGTATTCGATCCTACGGATCCCGTTGAACCCAGAACTGTTACATGTTTTGGAGCTTGATCCAAAAGTTGTTTATTTAAATTTACCCCCATACTAATGGACTTCCTTTAATAAAAAAACTTAGAGCCGCAGCTCCGACTGCAGCAGTTAATAGGCCATCAACGCGATCTAATAATCCACCGTGTCCTGGGATTAACGCCCCTGAATCTTTTTTATTGAAGCGACGTTTGATCCAAGATTCAAACAAATCGCCTCCTTGTGATAACATCCCAAGTAATGCACTAAATACCGTTAATGGAATCACATTTTGGTTCCCTAATACAAGAGCTGAAATAAAGCCGGCGATACCTGCAGCGAAAATGCCACCAGATAGTCCTGACCACGTCTTGTTTGGGCTTATACGGGGAGCAATTTTAGGTCCACCAATTAAACGGCCAGCAGCAAAAGCACCTGTATCAGCAGACCAAACTAAAACAAATAACCATAACACAGTCTGAAAGCCTAAGTCCAAGTCAGTGCGTAAGTGTGTCAGTGCGTAACATGGTACCACAATGTAGATAATTCCGAATAGAATCCAATAGGGCTTTCTATTACAAATATGAAACCATTCCCATGCCAAAAGACATGCAGAAAGAGTAATCATTAGTTCAAAGTAAGGTGAACCATAATAAATTGTAGCAATGACCGGCGGTATCAGGACACACGAAGAAATTATTCGAAGGAATAATTCATTGTGTTTTATTTTTTGATTAAGTTGTGCCATATCGCCGTTCACGGCTATGGAATACTTTAATAGCACTTTCAAAGTCGATTTCTGCAAAGTCAGGCCAATATGTGTCTAAAAAAACAAATTCTGTGTACGCACATTGCCATAATAAGAAATTACTCAGGCGCTGCTCACCACTTGTGCGAATTAATAAATCAGGATTGGGAATGTTGGCTGTAAAAAGACGTTTAGAAAAAATGTCTTCATCTATATCAGAAATCTGTAAGTCTCCGTGGACGACATCTTCTACAACGCATTTTGCAGCATATATAATTTCAGCCCTGCCTCCATAACTCAATGCAATTATTAGTGTTAAGCGTGTGTTGTTTTGTGTCAATTTTTCTGATGTTTGAATAAGTTTAACAATATCTTTATCTAAGTTTTTACGATCACCAATCACAAATAACTTGACACCTTCTTTGTGCAAATTCTTAACTTCTGAATTCAAATAAAGTCTTAACAACCCCATTAAATCACGGATTTCCTCGGCGGGTCGTTTCCAGTTTTCTGATGAAAAACCAAACAAGGTTAGATAGGAGACACCACTTGATATAGCTCCTTTTATTGATTTACCAACAGCTTTTAAGCCTTGTTTATGTCCCGCAGTCCTTGGTAAGTTACGCGACTTCGCCCACCGTCCATTACCGTCCATAATAATAGCAACATGGACTGGTGGTGGGGGATCGTTTGTAAGAAGCGCAGATTTCATAAACCTAGACCTGCAGTATTTCTTGTTCTTTATTTTTCAAAGTACCATCAATTTTACTAACAAAGTCATCAGTTAGCTTTTGGATTTCATCAGAAAACTCACGGAGCTCATCTTTGGAGATATCACTGTCTTTTTCCGAAGCTTTTAAATTGTCCATTGCGTGACGACGGACATTTCGAATTGAAATTTTAGCATCTTCTGCATATTTTGCAGCAACTTTTGCCAGTTCCTTTCGTCGTTCTTCAGTCAAAGCAGGAATAGGAACACGAACCAATTGACCGTCTGATGATGGATTAAGGCCAAGAGCTGATTCCATAATTGCTTTTTCTACTGACGTGACTAAACTTTTATCCCAAACTTGAATAGATAACATACGAGGTTCAGGAACGCTTACTGTACCTATTTGGTTCAGTGGTGTTGCAACGCCATAGGCCTGTATAATAATTGGATCAAGAAGGCTAGTTACTGCACGTCCAGTACGCAACCCCCCATATTCTTGATGCAACATTTCAACAGCCCCTTCCATACGTCGTGAAGTGTCTTTTATTAAATCGTTTACTTTGAAGTCTTCACTCATATTATCTCTCCGCTTAATCTGGTATCACTGTATTATTGTACATTTTCCATCACCAGAAATAACTTTAGAAAATCCGCCGGGACTGTGAATCGAGAACACTAAAATTGGAACCTTGTTATCACGAGCCAAGGCTATTGCTGATGTATCCATGACCTTTAGGTCACGGCTTAAAACATCTTGATAGGATAATTCATTGAAATGCTTTGCATCTTGATTATATTTTGGGTCCATATCATAAACACCATCGACCTGAGTTCCTTTTAATAAAGCGTCACACCCCATCTCAACAGCTCTTAAAGCCGCGGCTGTGTCTGTCGTGAAAAATGGATTACCAGTTCCAGCTGCAAAAATAACGACACGTCCCCGCTCCATATGCCTCACAGCACGGCGCCGGATATACGGCTCGCACACAGTCGACATAGGTATTGCGGATAATACACGTGTATCAACTCCCATGATCTCTAAAGCACTTTGGACTGCAATAGCGTTAATAACTGTCGCCAGCATACCCATATAGTCGGCGCTGGTGCGTTCAATCCCAAGCTCAGCTCCTGAAACACCACGGAATATATTTCCTGCGCCAATTACTAAGCTGACTTGGACGCCTTGATCATGTACAGCTTTAACCTCTTTGCAAATTCGGCTCACGGTTTTGGGCTCGAGCCCAAATTCTTGTTGCCCCATAAGCCCCTCACCAGAAATTTTCAATAAAACTCGGCGATATTTTGGCTTATTAGTCATTTGCACCCCTGGTATAATTTACTTATTGGTAAGTCATAGAAATTGAAGCGTAATTAGTTTTGTATCTTTATATTAGATGATCACCCCTAGCTAAAAAAATTGCAACAGGATGTATTATAAACTTATATAAATAAGTTTTTGGTTTAGCTACCTGCGACAGCGGCAACCTCAGCTGCAAAATCTTCTTCTACTTTTTCAATGCCATCACCAAGCACGAACAATGCGAACTCTTTTAATGCGATAGAGCCACCAGCATCTTTGCCTGCTGCTTCAATCGCTGCAGAAACCTTCGAAGCACCATCAATAACAAAAGTTTGATCGACCAAGCATGCCTCATCGTAAAATTTACGAATACGACCCTCTACCATCTTTTCAATAATTTCAGTAGGCTTGCCAGATTCACGCGCTTGTTCGGCAAAAATGGCGCGTTCTCTTTTAATAACTTCGTGGTCCATATCATCGCGAGAAATAGACTGCGGTTTGGTAGCAGCAACGTGCATAGCTAATTGTTTGCCAAACACTTTAACTTTTGTGGGATCAACATCAGTTTCTAACGCCACTAAAACACCTATTTTACCAATTCCAGGTGCCAATGCAGTATGAATATAGGATGCAATAACACCCTTATCGACCGAGATCATCTGAACGCGGCGGATTGACATATTTTCACCAATCGTAGCTATCATATGTGTCAGCTGCTCTTCAACTGTCCGGTTTTCACCTGGGAATGCAGCAGATTTAAGTGCATTGATATCATTACCCGTCGACAATACAATATTTGCAGCACTACGGACAAACTCTTGGAATGTTTCGTTACGTGCTACAAAGTCAGTTTCTGCGTTGATTTCAACAACGGCACCATTGGTGCCGTCAACTGCAATACCAACTAGGCCTTCTGAAGCTATCCGACCTGACTTTTTTGCTGCTGTAGCTAAGCCTTTTGTACGAAGCCAATCGATTGATGCTTCAACATCGCCTTCGTTTTCGCCCAATGCTTTTTTACAATCCATCATACCAGCTCCGGTCTTCTCTCGAAGATCCTTAACGAGCGCAGCTGTGATCTGTGCCATATTAACCTCTATCTTAAATAATCATTATAAAGCTTTGTAATAAAGCATTTTATACTGCAGGATTCTCGACTGATTCGGATTCACTTGTATCAGGTGTCGTTTCTTCAGCAATAATAGGCAGATCCTCGACAGGGGAATCTTCAGAAGCACCTAAATCAACACCTGAAGAGGTCATTTCAGCTTTGATACCGTCCAATGCTGAGCCAGCAATCAATTCGCAATAAAGATCAATCGCGCGGATTGCATCGTCATTCCCAGGTATTGGAAAATCAACTCCCTTAGGATCGCTATTAGAATCAAGAACAGCAATAACAGGTATGCCAAGATTGTTAGCTTCGTGTATGGCAATAGCCTCTTTATTTGTGTCAATAACAAATAAGATATCAGGTAAGCCACCCATTTCTTTAATGCCACCCAATGCACGCTCAAGCTTTTCTCGTTCACGTGTCAAGCCAAGTAATTCTTTTTTAGTAAAGCCTGCTACTTCACCGCTCAATTGTATATCAAGATCTCTAAGTCGTTTGATTGAGTTGGAAATTGTCCGCCAGTTTGTCATTGTACCACCCAACCAGCGGTGATTCATATAGTACTGACCACACTTACGTGCGGCATCTGCAATGCGGCTTGATGCTTGTCGTTTTGTGCCAACAAAAAGAACCCGACCACCAGATGCTACAGTCTTGCTAACTGCAAGCATTGCCTGATGAAGTAACGGAACTGTTTGTTGTAAATCAATTACATGAACATTATTCCGAACTCCAAAAAGAAATGGGGACATCTTTGGATTCCAGCGGCGGGTACTGTGGCCGAAGTGAACGCCAGCTTCTAGAAGCTGACGCATAGTAAAGGTAGGAAGCGCCATGGCTTTGTTATCCTTATTTTTCCGGTTGATCCTCCGCGGTGATGGTCAGTTCAAATTAGCCTGACACCGGATCGACACTCGACGAATTTGCGCCGGAGCCGCTAGACCGCGTGTGATATAAGTGAGCTTCTACTGCTCCACTCCTATGAATGCAACACTTCTCTTCAATATAAAAAATAATTAGCCGATAGCTAAAATTAAATAAGTTATTTGGATCCCCAATCATCAGGAACAATAAAGCCTCTTTGAATTTCATGAAATTTGTTTTGCCCTGCTTGTTTAAATACTGCGACCATTTGTGGATGATTTATGTCTTTAAAGTTTGACTTTGACAGAGGTAGGTGAGTTCTAGCCCCAGCCATCCAATCATATTTCATTAGAGGGAGGAACAAAAAATTATTAGTTTTCGTGAAGGAATACACGTCAGATGCGTGCATCCACCAACCATTGTCGTGATAGTGTGAAACATTTGAGGGATATGCTAATGATTTTGATATCCAATTTGTATATGGGTAAAATAACCTACCTAACATTAAAGCTTCGCTTTCTATGCTATTGATTGAAAGATCACGTAAAACATCAATTGATGAACTAGCTTTAGGTAATTTAAGCTGATAATCAGTCATTCGAGCCAACTTACGGCCCAAAGTATCGCGCAGTGCAGGGCCATACCAATTGAAACCTGAAGTTTGATCTGATGTGCCTAGGTAAAATTTTATGGCCAATTCTAAATGGTTCCAATTACCACTTTGTTTATAGAGTAAATCAAATTCCCCTACGGTAGTTTTCCCGTCTCTAACAACTACATTTTTATGAGTAGTTTCAATTTCTGGGCTAATGCTAAACAATGTACTAACAAGCATTTCAAAATAATGACCTAAAGTACCTTTGCGAGATAAGGCAAGTTTTTCCATCTGAACAGCTGATAATTTAATTTCTCCGGATACGATGGACTGAGCTGTTCTATTAATGAAATTAAGGCAATGGGGTTCAGGTGATAAAATGCTTTCCGCTTTGGATAACCAGGAGTAGTCGTTGATTATTGGAGTTATATTTGATCTCAGATCAAATCTCCTGAACGTCTAAAACACCTGGAATTGAAACTACAGCTTGGTAAACACTAGTTGATATATAGTACTTATCTTTGAGCTCTAATGTGATTGATTTGTAGCCTGGTAAGCGTGGGATGATTTCAACACGGCCCCTGCCTATGCGTTCACCTGAAAGAAACAGTTTAAGTGGTTCCAAAGGTGCATCTGAATTTATATAAATTCTCAATCCATCAACTGCATCTGCAGCAGCTTTTTCTATTGGCTGGAACCGATTAGCTAGAAATTTAACATCTCCTTCGTCACTATCAAACTTTACAGTAGCATCAATAAGCAATGAGTTCCCCACTACTAATAAATCTCGAGCCGCCGTTAGAGTTTCAGAGAATAAGGTGATTTCGAAGGATCCTGTGGGATCTGAAAACTGAACAAAAGCAAAGCGATTACCTTTTGCCGATATACGTTCTTTTATGCCAAGCAACGTACCTGCAAGCTTTACCAATCCCGTTTGACGCCATGCCAAAACATCTGCAATACGTTTAACTTTTAATTTATCAAGACTTTTTGAATAGGTATCCAGTGGGTGTGCTGATAAATAATAACCCAAGGCATCAAATTCTTCATTCAATCTATCCATTGGTGACCATTCAGGAACATCTGGGAGAGCAATAACTGCTGCCGACTCAATATTTTCACCCCCAAATAGACTGATTTGATTGCTGTTTCGCTCTTCGCGGGCCAAGTTTGCATGGCGCATAATTGATTCAACGCACTGGAATACTTGTCGGCGGTTGGGGACCATGCATTCGAAGGCCCCTACGCGGACTAAGTTCTCAATTTGGCGTTTATTAACCTGTTGGCTATCTAAACGGGCAACAAAGTTGTCTAAACCCGTAAACGGGCCATTTTCTGTTCGTTCGTCGACAATACTTTGCATTGCCCCTTCACCAACGTTTTTCACAGCTGCCAGAGCATAACGAATTGAACCTAAATCTTCTGCCCCAGCCCCCTGTTCTTGCTCAACATTAAAAACAACACCGGATTTGTTAATATCTGGTGGGCGCAATGGAATACCCAGCCTATCAAGTTCTTGGCGGAAAACATTCAATTTATCCGTATTACCCATATCGAGCGTCATTGATGCAGCGAAGAACTGAACTGGATAATTAGCTTTTAAATATGCCGTTTGATACGCAACCAGTGCATAAGCTGCTGCGTGTGATTTGTTAAAACCATAGCCTGCAAATTTATTAACTTGATCAAATATATCGTTAGCTTGTTTCTTTTCAACGCCCCTCTCACCCGCACCATCAATAAAAATTTGTCGCTGTTCGTCCATTTCGGCTTGTATCTTTTTACCCATGGCTCGTCGAAGTAAATCGGCGCCACCTAAAGAATACCCAGCCAGAACCTGAGCAATTTGCATTACCTGTTCCTGGTAAATGATAATACCATTAGTTTCTGTCAAAAGTCCTTCTAGGGAATGATGCATGTAATCAGGTTTTTCGTCACCATGTTTACGGCGGATATAGGCTGGTATGTTATCCATCGGCCCTGGTCGATAAAGCGCTACAACTGCAATAATATCTTCAAAGGTGTCTGGTTTCATAGATTTCAATACATCACGCATGCCCGCGCTTTCTAACTGAAATACACCAGTTGTTTCGCCTCTACCCATCATCAGATAAGATTTTTCATCATTTAATGGAATTGTTAACAAATCAATTTCGATCCCTTTTGCTCGAACCAAACGTTCTGCCATAGCTAAAACGGTAAGGGTTTTAAGGCCTAAAAAATCAAACTTCACCAAACCAGCTGATTCAACATATTTCATATTAAAACCAGTTACAGGGATGTCTGATTTTTGGTCGCGGTATAGTGGGATAAGTTCTTTTAATGGACGATCACTAATCACCACACCCGCCGCGTGGGTTGATGCGTGACGGTAAAGGCCTTCTAACTTCATACCCATGTCCGTTAAGCGCTGGATATCCAAGTTTTCTGCAATCAAGTGGCGTAATTCTGGTTCGCTTTCTATGGCTTGTGGAAGCGACATCGGGTTGGCTGGATTATTTGGAACCATTTTACAGATTTTATCAACCTGCCCGTAAGGCATTTCAAGAACGCGGCCAACATCGCGCAAAACAGCACGTGCTTGTAACTTGCCAAAGGTGATGATTTGGGCAACGTGGTCTCGGCCATATTTATTTTGTACGTACCTGATAACTTCATCACGACGATCTTGACAAAAATCAATATCAAAATCTGGCATGGACACTCGCTCTGGGTTTAAGAAACGTTCGAATAGCAAACCCCACCGAATCGGGTCTAAATCTGTAATTAACAGCGCCCATGCCACCACAGAGCCCGCACCAGATCCGCGACCAGGTCCAACAGGTATCCCTTGAGCTTTTGACCAGCCAACAAAGTCAGCAACAATTAAGAAGTATCCTGGAAAGCCCATTTGGATAATAACGTCAAGTTCAAAACTTAATCGCGCATGGTATGATTTTGCAGCCACTTCCTTTTCCACATCACTCATGCTTTTTTTATACACGTGAACATCTAAACGAGATTTCAAACCTTTGAGGGCTTGGCGACGCAACTCATCTTCTTCGGTTAACCCCTCACCACAATCAAAGGGTGGCAAAATTGGATCGACTGTTTGGACCAAAAAAGCGCAGCGTTTAGCTATAACAACTGTATTATAAATGGCTTCAGGTAAGTCTTCAAAAATTACACTCATTTCAGCGCCTGACTTAAAGTAATGCTCAGGTGTTAGTCGGCGGCGCACAGATTGTGATATGAATGATTTTTCTTCGATGCAAATAAGCGCATCATGGGCTTCATACATTTCTCGGTCAGGGAAAAATGCTTCGTTGGTTGCTACTAATGGAATGTCGTGCGAGTAAGCCATGTTCAAGAAAGCAGCTTCAGTGCGACGTTCTTCTTCGGTGCCGTGGCGCATTATTTCCATATACAACCGATTTGGGAACATGGCTCGAAAGTTTTTTAAAAACGCATTAGCTGCTGGAATTTGACTATCCAGAATGAGTTTACCCAATGGGCCACCTGGGCCACCTGTTAAGGCTATTATATCAATTGAGTTGTCAAAAAGGACTTGCAGTGGGATACGTGGATCCTGGGTGTCCTCACTTTGCATGAATGCATAGCTTAAAAGTTTAAGTATATTGCGATAGCCCAAATCAGATTGTGCTAAAAAAACCATCGGGGCTGCGGGTGTATCAATTTTTTTACCCATGCGCTCAAATTCAGATGTGTCTGTGCCAGTTTCATATTCGATTGATAACTGAATTCCAATAATTGGCTGAATACCACTTTTTGCTGCGGCCCCTGAAAACTCTATAGCGCCGAACAGATTATTTGTATCAGTTAATGCCACGGCCGGCATATTTAGTTTTGTGCAAAGCTCAATTAAGACTTTTGTAGGTATAGCTCCTTCGGATAAAGAATAGGCCGAATGAACTCGAAGATGAATGAAATCAGATATGGTCATTTTAATAGAGTTTCATAAATTGCTTACAATGTCATTGGATGATCAGCACTCAAGGCATATTATCCAAAAAATAACTCAAATGTTAAGGTTCTTGTCAATACGGAACAATAAATCCGTCTTCCATACGAACCACCCGGTCCATTTTAGCTGTTAAATCTGGGTTATGTGTGGCTATCAATGCAGATAGATTCGCTTCGCGAGCTAGCTTAAGTAAAATATTAAAAACTTCTTCAGCCGTATTTGGATCAAGAT
>Ga0114999_10005893_pt1 | contig 14303 bp, 34 predicted proteins | sample ArcticOcean_MG_C_3_FD_89820 | JGI IMG/M metagenome (GOLD analysis project Ga0114999, IMG submission 89820) | Marine microbial communities from western Arctic Ocean - ArcticOcean_MG_CB8_126 | ecosystem: Environmental > Aquatic > Marine > Oceanic | place: Arctic Ocean: Canada Basin | collected...
AATGATTGGAAAATTAAGACCCCAAATATTTTTAGCCATCATTGTACTAGGGGTGCTGTCTGGACTAGGGCTTTTTTATGGAATGAATGAAATTGCAACTGGTTGCACAGGCGGAATTATTGCATTGGGAATGAAATTAATGGAGAATGAATAGGGGGGATTGATGACAACAGAACTATCAGTAATTGAGGAACAAGTTACTTGCGAGTGTAAGGAATCAGGTGAGTGTAGCTGTGAATATACTTGTGATTGCAGTTGTGAATGTGAAAACTGTGATGTTATAATGTGTGCTTGCGGTGGTAACTGCATGTGCGGAGGTACAGAAGTATGAATCCTATAGCAATATTAAGTCTAGCTATTACATTTATTCAACTGAATAAAGGACAGACTGCTGAGGGCAAGAAGATTATCAAAGAGGCAACAGATGTAGTAAAAACTCTTGGGGCAGCCCTTAAAGATAAGAAGATTACAATGGCTGAGAAGAAAGCTATTGTAAAAGAACTTAGGGAATTTACTAAGACTACCATTGATGCTTTGGATACATTAATAATACCTGAGAAATAGTTTTATGTAAGAGTTAGCTTAGTAGGAGAGAAGAGTGGATAAGGATATTCAAAATCCTCACGTACAGAAAATCTCTTACGTGAGGATTTTTATTTAAAGAAGGTGCTGTACTGTGTCTAATATTATGTCATATCTTTTACAACAGACTGACGAGTTCAGGGATTCTTATTCCGATTTGGAGAAGCGGTTAGATGAGATATTGGATAAGCTAGAAGTTGTAGAAATACGTTTAAAAGAACTTGAAGCACGAGTGAATTCGAATAGAGATGCATAAGAATAAGAGTATAATAATGTATGGCTGGAGCAAAACAATGTTTCAGATATTGTATAAAATATGGAGTATAAAATTCACTGATCAAAAGATCGGTTTGAAAATGTTTTTTGCTATCTTACATTGCAAACTCTTTGGTCATGTTACTAATCCACCACTTATTGAAGCTTGGGAAAATCATCTAGGTGGCCCCAGAAGTTATTATCTTTGCCGAAGATGCTTCCTAAGTATAGGAGAAAAACCATATGTCTGATTCCTTTTTGAATGAAGAAGAATTAGAAGATATTTTAGATCAAATAAAAGAACTGACACTAACAAAAAATGAAGCCCTCTACCTAAGTGATTCAATTACACTTCTTATGGAGCACGAACAAGTACCTGGTCTTGTACATATACCAGCAAGACATTTATCTGCACATGCAGTTGTACCAGTTCCAGTAGATATTATACAAAAAATAGGTATGGCTGTATTACTAGTTACTGATCCCGACAATACTTCTGGTGAAACAACTATCGAATTATCGGTTGCGGATCTTTATCTCCTTAGAGAATGTTGTCAGTCCTATGTAAGAATTAATAAAGAGCTGGTTGGATACAACCTAGCAAGAAAAGTTTATGCTCTATTGTTAGATGGTCTTGTAAAAGAAAAAATATTTCTCGAAACTATTACTGAGACGGCTGAAGAAGATCTCGATTACACTGACATAAGATCATTCGAACAAGTAAAGGACAGGTATCTGAACTATCTCGATCAAGAAGAAAGTGAAGTTAAAGATGACAGAACAATTTAAAAACCCAGAGACTTTAGAAGAATGTTTAGTTCTCCAAGCTCATTTTATTGGTATACCTAAAATAACAAAGAAGACTTATATAGAATTTTGCAAACGAGGTAAGGTTCTTCAAATGCTTGGGGTGGGCTTTTGGACAAATGGTAGAATGCCTACACTTGCTGAAGTAGAACAACACATAGATTTAGAAACTAATGCTAGTAAGTTAGATCCTCAACAGTGGCAGTACACTATTCAAAAATTATTACAGGATCTCACTAATACTCTCATAGAAAATGAGAGGAGTATTAATACAGAGAGCACTGTACTTAGCGATGTATGAAATGCTGGGTACAATACTTATAGGTGCAGTAATAGGTAGCTTAACTCTTTTTCTAGTTTATATAAATTGGAAAATACTAAGAGTATCGCAAGCACTTCTAAAGATTAGTTTAGATCTTCTAGAAGAGACAGTTATAATTAGAAAAGAAACTGTTTTGATCAGACACATCTCAGAAGATATTTATGTAGAGAGTGTTCGACTTAGAAAAGCTTTGGGCGATCCAGTTGAATATACTTCTAAGGAGGCATGAAATGTATAAAAACATAGATGAATTTATTCAGAATGAATTAGGTAAATCTGGGGTGAGTATTAAGAATACAATCAAACAAGCTTACGAGTTAGGAGTCCAACATGGTGGAAACACTGTAATAGGGCCAACACTAGAAGAAGCCCAAGAAGAAGCTCGCCAAAGGTTAGTATCAGCTATTGTAGAAAATGCTCCTGAAGATGAAGAGGATTTAGATTCAGAAGATGATGGTATTGGATAGGTTTCCAATAACTATATTTATGTTATCCTTGTGTTGTTGGCTAGTCATGGTATACTATTATTTAGTTTTAATGTGAGAACCAGTATAGGAGTTTTTAATGTCGTTCAAACATTATTTGATAGATGAGAACACCAGGTTGATAAAAAAAGTTGGTGAGCTGCAGAAAGAACTAATTGAGCTGCGGAGAGATACGTGTAATGAATACCATGATCATGTGTATTCATTATTAGAAACAGTAAAGGAGAATAGTAATGAAGCTTAAAGATGATGTAGAGATAGGGGAATTTTTCTTAGTTGATATTATCCATGAGGGAGAGGCACTTCTTCTAAGACCAATTGCTAAGAGTGGTACTCCAGAGTTTTGGAAACAGGTTTATGCTAGGAAAGATATACCAGAAGATTCAGAGCAACGTTTTGTTGTAAAAGTAGAGGGTGATGGTTTCTATGATTAAAGAATTTATTGCTAAGTTATCGGGGCAGTATATGATAAATGGCGTATACATGGGTAAGGAACGGTTTGAGATTATTAATCAAACTAAACTTGACCTAGCTAAAGAGTATAAAGATTGGTCAGTCAAAGAGATACTAGATGAGGCTATGAAATATAGAATTATAGCAGAGAGTTCTATCAAAGCCGAACAATCTGAAATGGTTGATGGGGAAAGAGAATCAAACAAAAAGGCTAATATAGTTGCAAGTACTTATGCAATATGTTTGAGTCAGATAGGCAAAGAAAAGTTTGCTGAGGCATACACCTATATAAGATAACCTTAAATGAAAAGCCCCCCAAATCGGGGGGCTTTCTTTTTATACTATGTATTAATCTTCAGACTCAGAAGTTGCCATATTATTTCACCCCCAAGGTTAGAGTGGCTTGAGGTGATGGCAAGTCTTTTTCTATTGCCCTTCTAAGTACAGCAACAGGGCATTTGAATCCCTTATTATCTTTTACCCTGACAAGATTTATTCTGTTCTTAGGGCTTTTCATATTAAGTCCGGTGACTTTGAAAGCTGTTCCAGAAAGATGTATTGTTGCACCAAACCAATCTGGTTCAATGCCATACGTAAGTGCATAAGTTTTAAAGTTATGCTCATCAGCTTGGTTTTCTCCACTCTCGTTAGCTAACTTAAGTTCTAACTTCATGGTTGCTTCAAGGTTACTGTATCGAGAGTTTCCAGTCCTGATGTTTATTCCATGCTTCTTAGCAACTTCTTCTAGTGCCTTATCTATATCCTGTGCAAGATCCCTAAGTCCGTCTCTGGTGAATCTGGTTGTTGTGGTCATGTGACCCTCCTTGTTTGATTTCCTATAGTATAAGCCCTAGCAAATATAATGTCAAGGGATTTTTTAGCAATATTTAAACTTGACAAAATTGGTTATCTATTATAATATTATACTAACTTATTAGATAGGGCGAGGGCCCAGAAGGAGAATAATATGTCAGCCAATCTTTTTGGCAATAGATTAGAGATGAGACGAGATGCAGCATGGCATAAATTAGGAACAGTATTTCCAGGAGATGAAAAGGTTACTGCACTAGAAGCAATGGAAAGAGCAGATATTCTTTTTGGTATTGATAAGTTCCCACAAGTTATCAAATTAGATGACGGTAGTGAAATAGAAACTGGTGCTTATGCAGTTGTTAGAGAACCCACTCAGGATGATCCAGAACATAGAGTTCTTGCAACAGTTGGTAGAGATTGGACTGCTATTCAAGCTAGAGAGTTAGGTGAAATGCTCAACCCTATCTCTACTAAGTTTCCAGTTGAAACCGTTGGAGCTATTGGTTTAGGGGAAAAGATCTTCATCACCTTAGATGCAGGTGGAGCTAAGATTGCAGGAGAAGATCACAATCTTTTCTGGCTCGTATCAGATCATCGAGATGGCTTGGGGGCACTTAATATAGCATTCACTCCAGTACGAGTAGTATGCCAAAACACTTTAATAAGTGGTCTTAATAATTCTAAGATTTCAGTAAGTTTGAAGCATAATAAATCCATCAAAGCAGATGCTTCTTTTTACTTGGACATCTTTAGTAAGATGGCTAGGACTCAAGAGTCTGTAGTAGAAGCAATGAACAGCTTAACTACAGTTACCTTGGTAGAAAAACAAATAGATTCAATAGTAAAGTCAGCTTACCCAAATGCTTCAAAGCCAAATCGTTTAGTTCTTTCTGATGGCTTCAGCCGTGACGATGTTAGTTCAGATGTATGGGGTAGAATTTTGGGGGATCGTAAAGGTCATCAAGAAATTTGGGAGCAAGCACAAGCAAGAGTAGATCGAATAAGGACAAACGCTTATGATCGTATTGATGCTTTCAATGATGAGTTTCCTAAGTTAGCAAAAACTCCTTGGGCAATTTATAATGCTATCGTTGAAACAGAAGATTATCGTAGGGGGCATGATAAATCTGGTACCAAGTTATTTGGAACTAGAGCATATGCAAAAACAGTAGCCTTTAATAAAGCCCTTAGTTTCGTAAAGTAATCCTTGACAAATACTTTGGGGGATGATACTATAACTAAGTACTTTCCCCAGAGTACTTCCCCCCGATAAAGATTTCCAGTGAGAATCTTCGGGGGGATAATTTATTAGAAAGGAAAGATATTATGCCAAGAGCAAGAACAAAGATACGACCAACAGTACCAATGAATCTATCAAGTGATCCACTTGAGTGTACTCATTTCTTTCAACTACCACAATTAGGTAGTGAAGTTTTGGGGGTATGTAAAATTTGTGGGCTTGAGAAAATACATTACAATTCAACTAACCCTGAATCATTGAATCCTTGGAGAAATAAACAAAGCAGAGAAGCAGATAATAAGAAGCTTGCAGAAGAACTAAAAAATGCAGCGGTTTAGTAAGTTACTTGTAATATCTAGCATAGTATCAATAGCACATTTCTTTGAAGATTTAATATTGGTTCTAGTAGGTAGGTATACAGAAATACATATAGGAATAATAGCAGTAAGTGTTATAACTTTTGGATTACTTGTTGGTCTAGTAAGCAGACATCCAAGGGTGAAAAAATATCTAGCTGATTGACAACAGGAAAACAGAGTTTTATATAAATAGCTGCCAGACCTTTAGTCTGCTGTCAAATTTTATTCATAGAATATGCTATAATTATATAAAGACAAGGTACTGCGGAAGCGATTTTAGACCCTAAGAGAAACCTTCTGGTGCTTGGAGCCTATACTACAGAACGTTTACCAGCAGTGGGGATACTTGCTAGAGTAGCTAACACCTGAAAGCTATCACAAATAGAGGAATACAAGGGGAGCAACAGCTCCCCGTTCCTCTTTAATGGAAGGGAAGGAAGAGATCCTATTATTACTCCCCCACCAGGAATATATATACTTCGATTGTGAAAAAAATCACAATGGAAGGGGGGAAGGGAAGGGAGGGGAAGATGGAAGGGAGCGAGTATAATAAGTAAACTACTGTTGGAGGGTTTCCAGCTCGTGGATTATGATCGTGAAGAGATGATGGGGATGTTGAAGAAGCATAATATCCCTTATGTGGAAGTGAAGATACATGGGGATGGTGTTCGAAGGGAAGATTCACCTATCGGCCACCTGGCAGATGCTATGGAACTACTGGTTAACTCTCTCCTGGGTGATGTTGTTATGACTGCTTCCAGCGATGCTGGGCATATCCTGGCCTATTTCCAGGGGCAGCTGGAGAATCTATCTAAACTGTCCAGCTTGATAATGAATGATACACAGCGACTAAAGAGATTGAAAGAGAATATGGATAAGATGCTGAAGGAGCATAGGAAGCATGTGGAAGAGGAAGGGGAAGAGAGGAAGACGGAAGTACCAGCTATCTTCCTGGAGATCTTCCAGGGGAAAGAGGAAGAGGAGGAAGGGGGACCAGGGGAAGAGGGGGAGGAAGGGAAGAGGGAGGGGCTAGAGGAGGCAGAGGAAGAAGGGGAAGAGAGGGAGAAGCACATTGGGAAAAAAATCACAAAGGGAGAGGAGAGAGAGGAAGGGAAGGAAGAAGAGGAAGCAAAGGAAGAGGGGCCGATGGAAGAGGGGCCAGGGGAAGAAGGAAGAGGAAGCGATGGAAGAGAGGAAGGGATGGAAGGGGGAAACGGAAGAGAGGGAGAAGAGGAAGGAAGGGAAGGCAACGGAAGGGGGATCTAGCCAGGGGGGCTTGTGAATTTTATCACAATGTCTCCACCAGCAGTCCTACATGATATATCCCCAGGGGTTATTTTCCAGCTTTGTGATTAAAATCACACTCAGTTCCAGCGTAGCTGGTTCATGCTAAAAAATAGATCCCCCGAGTATTCCTCAGAGGATCTATTACAGCGTCAATTTGCTATGTCTACGTGCGTCCTAGGATATTCCGCAAGCCTCCTTAAACCTTACCTTATCAAATTGTCTATTGATTGTTTTGAACTCACTCATTAAAGCATCTACTATTTCTTCACTTGCGTTTAGCTCCTTAAGGATTTGGGCGATTGCTATAAAATGTTTTTTAGTCATCTTCTCTCTCCTCATCATATTCCCAAGCAGTTTGGGTTATTTCATATAAGCCAATTTCATTGTCAGTTAAGTAATAGTCATCTTGCTCAAGTTCAAGTAAGGCATCTTGGATGGCTGTTATCATTAGATCTAGCCCATCAGTATTTTTATGCCAAACTGTTATAGTTGTTTTAGCTTTATACATCAACTTACCCTTTCTTTTTCGATTTCTAGTTCCTCTAAGATTATCGATGCCATACTATGTACGCTTCTTGGAAATCCATAGCCCGTTAAGTAGACTACTCCATAAACTACAGTAGCTTTACTAAAGCCACTTTGTCGCAAGTATTTTTGCATAAGCCTTGAGTCTTCTTCGGTACTCTCTGAACTGTCTGCTAAATCCCCTAACCATTCTCCGATTGTCATAGTGGTTAACCCCCTTCTTAAGTTAGTACTATTGTAACCCCTATGAATCTAAATGTCAATCCCCAATTTATAGCTAAATTGCCACTTGACAAATACCAGCTTTACCCCCATAATAGTAGTTAGAGAAAGGGGTGAACGAAATGACACTTTATGACAATGTTTATGAATGGCTCGGTAATGAGTGTGGATGTGGTAGCGATTGGACTGATTGTATCCAAAATGAGGATGATGGTATCTACTGCTGTGATGGTGACTCCCCTTGTATCTATCCTTTAATGCACCGTGTTTATCTAGTAGACAAATTGATGCAAAACTTCGAGGGGTACAAAATTCAGTACGATGATTTATATACCGGTGGATTAAAGGTTATGGTAGATACATGGAATATGAAATATGGATTAGAGGGTTCCGAGGGTAAAGTTGTTGATGATGTAAAACGATTAGCAAAATTTTATAAGGGGGGTGAATAAATGACAATAACTAAACCAGTTAGATTCTTTGTCATAATGATAGTACTTGGCATAATGTTAGAGTCTTGCACAATAGGACTTTAGGGGTTGACATAAGGTTGGGTTATGTGCTAAAATACTATTAAGTCAAACAACGAGGGGGGGAAACAATGAGAGTTGAAGTCTACAAAAACCTACGAAAGAATTGTTGGTCAGTCCGAGATCTTAGTACAGGGCGAGTGGTAGCCCACCAAACAGCAGTCACAATATCTGATGCAAGATTCGTAGTACAACCATCGGGTAGGGCAAAGGTATTAGCTGAGAAGCAAAAGAATGTACATGCCTTTGTAAGGGGTGAATGGATGAGGGGTAATGATATGACCCTATTCAATTTCACTACCGATCCAAATGGTAAGACATTAATGAGGAGGGTTAGTTACAATCCCTACAAGTATCCATACTTCTACAACGTAGGGACTGAGGAAGCAGTGAGGTCAAGTTCACTTGTTCACCTAGGTCATGATGGGAGGGTACAAGCGAGACTATAGGAAGGAAGGGAGGAAGGAAGGACTGCCCCCGAAAGGGGGCATTTCTTTTTAAGGGAAGGTAGGAAGGAAGGACAGCAGGAAGCAGGGAAGGGGGAAGGAAGCCAGGCGCAAGGAAGCGGTCTACATGATATATCCCTATGTGAAATTTTTCACAAAGTCAGGCCAAAAGAAATCCCCCCTTTCGGGGGGATCTTCTGGATTGTGATTATTTTCACTCAGTCAAAATCCTTCCAATCTTCTTCCCAGATTGCGTACATGAATTCATCGAATGTATCAGATGGTCTTCGGTTTTCCATTGAGTGATTCAAGTCAGCTAAGATAAGTTTAGCCAAGCTATCGTATTCCCCTTCATAACCGTGAAGGAATTTAATCACATTGAGTTCTGCTTCATCTCGGTGAGTATCCCACCATTCGTGAAATGGTAAAAGTGCATCGTCAATCTCTAGTGTCATATTAGGTAAATTCCTATTGAGGTACTCTAATGCTAATCCTTCCATGCTATCCCCCTTTATTTATCTCTATGTATTAATTATATCACACCTTGTCAACCCTTTTGATCCTTGTGAAATAAATCACAATCCTGGTTTTTTTCTTCTCCATATGATATATCCCCCAGAGGTATTCCAGCTACCAAGATCCAGGTATTGGGGATTGACTCTATCTATATATGGTAGTATAATAAATATTAAGAAAGGGGGCTTATATGGCTACATTAGATTTCAATGGTTGGTCAAACGAAGAAACTTGGGCGGTGAATCTTTGGATCACTAATAATGAATCCACATATAATATGGTAACCAAGCTCTATGGGTACAGCAAAGATGATACCGATTTTGCACACAGCCTAGAAAAAGTATTCTGGCTTTTGTGGGAAGGTGTTATCCCAGAGATAGTTGTCCCAACAAGCATCCCAATGCTTGGCGTGAATTGGAAAGAGATCTCAGAAGTTTGGGGAGAGAATCATCTATTACCAGAAGGGGTGGAATAATGGCAATAACTAAAGAACAGTTTCAAGCATTTGAAGATGTAAGGGTAAGTGGTGTTACTAATATGTTTGACACCAAGATGGTAGCCTCAGAGTCTGACGGTTTGTTATCAAAGAGAGATGTTTTGGAAGTTATGAAACTATATGAATTTCTTACTAAATTATATCCCGATATAAGGGAGGAAGGTGAATGATAGAAGTTGAAAGCTGTCCTGAGTGTGAGGGAACTAATCTTAATGAGGAAGGAACTAGGTGTTGGAACTGTGACCCCGAGGTAGAGTAACCGAGGAAGCAAGGAAGTAGGAAGCACCCCCGAGAGGGGGTGTTCCTTTTTAACCAATGGGAGGGAGGGAGCTAGGAAGGAGGGAGGAAGGAGGGAGGGGCGTGAGCTGGAAGGCTGGAAGGAGGAAGCTGCTTGGCCACATGATATATCGTACCCCCCAGGTTTTTCCCAGCCGGACCTCCCAGCTGACTCAGGTGTTTGTGATTTCCTTCACAATCTTTTAACCTAGCCCCACGAGATTGTGATTTTTTTCACACAGTGGGTTAAAAAGAAATCCCCGCTTTCGCGGGGATTCTTGTTATTTAGTTGTATTGAATTTCCATTGATTCTAATTGATCTAAGACTTTTTGTTTGCTACCCCGAAATCCATATTCAGATTTTATAATTGAATAAGCTGACCGACCAGATCGCTTCATGCCCCGAACTTCTAGCTTCAACATTTTCTTCAATGTCATCAGTCTTGCCAAACCTATTTGATCGCCTTGAATAACCATACTCATAATGTAGCTCCTTCTTATTTGATGTACTTATAATAACACTATAAAGCTAACTTGTCAAGTAGTAAATTGAAATCGCTGGTGTACAAGCACTGTGTGATTTCTATCACAATCCCCCCAGCACCAGCTCTATATGATATATCCCCCACCCAGCTTTTCCCAGCTGCTGGATCTTCCAGCTCGCCAGGACTTGTGTTGACAAAACTTAATTTTTTCTGTATACTTAGCTTACTACTTTTGAAAGGATAAGCTATGATAAATTCTAAACTTCCTAAAGGATCAGTCAAAGAATGGATTGTTAAAGTCAAACTAGATAACTCCGATTTCACGCTTCAGGCTATTGGTAATGTCTGTGGGGTGTCAAGAGAATATGTACGTCAGGTTCTTAATTCAGCAGATCTCGATACAGCTAAAAAAATTAAGCCTATTCCTTTATGTGTTACGTGTGCTTCGGAAATGTCTAGGCAAAGAGCAAAAATTCATACTGAATGTTTGGCTTGTATAAAAGCCTCAATAAGAACTACCACTACTTGTCCTAACTGTGGAACTGATCAGGTAATTTTGAAGTCACATATAAAGCGTAACAAAAATACTTTTTGCAATAACTACTGCCAATTTTCTTATTGGGGGAAACAGTATGGATTCCAAAATAAAAAGCTAAACTCCGATACTGAACCCGAGTGGAGTGAATATAAACATAATGAAGTTCGATCATACAGATCTTCTCAGAGCATATTTCCCAGCAAGGCATAATCGATCCCTGCCGGATTTCCCAGGCTGGCTATATGATATATCAACTTCCAGCCTGGCGCAGCTCGCCAGCTCTTGCGATTAAAAAGAAAAGCCCCCTTTCGGGGGCGATTCAATTAGTCCCAATCTTTGTCTAATACTTCTTCATCTCAGCTAACATCTTTTCTGCTCTAACTAAAATGTCATGCTCTGCCTTTAGGGGGCTTTCATCCAGAAATTTCTCCCGATGATACCAATTCTTTTGAAACTCCGAACAGCACAAATGAGATTTACTTGCTAGTGCTAATAGTTGCTCCATAAGTTCTACCATTATTCACCGTCCTTCATAGTAAGTCTGTCTTTGTCATGATCCCATACAGCAAGTCCGAGCTTCTTAAATCTAAGGGTACTCATCATAGCTCTCTCCAGAAAAGTTTCTTCGGTGATAAGTTCCGCAAAGCTCTTGGCTAAATTACTTCTATCCCACCCATCGGGATCAATGATATCAAAACGATCCTTATGAAGTTCTGCCCACTCTTCGGTATTATGTGTTTTCATACTTCCCCCTTAATCCCACAACGTGGTAAATAAAAATATGGATACGCTAAAACAAATTATTGATAACAGTGCCCAATCGAATGTTTCCATAATTATCCCAAAAAGACTTCCCCCCTTTCGGGGGGAGTCCTTCCCTTTCCTAACTGAATTCGGGTTTGACGATTTGAGCGTAATGCCCTGTAGCTATATAATCTGTCGAAATTGGGTAGGAATTTTCTCCATTACATCCCATGTGTTCATAGCAACTAAAATTAGCTATTGCCTCACAGTCTGAACAGTACGATACCCACCGACTGCCTAAGTCATCTGAATGGTCAAATGACACTTGCCCTGTTGGTAGTGCCTCACAGCACTCGCTTCGATATTCACAAATCACTTGATTTACCGTTTTGTCTAAGTTAGCCATTTTGTTTCCCCCCTCTTTTCTTCTTGTATTAAGTATACCACACATGTCAACTTTGTCAAGTAATCAGTGGGGGATTAATTAAATCTAGCGTAACAATCAAAACAATCAACTTCCTCATACTCTATCCCATGCTCACATCTAGTTACAATTTTCTCAGAGTCAATCCTTGTTAGAGATAGAGTATGCGACTCAGCAACCAATTCCTTTACCCATTCCAAGTCATCTTTATTGGTGCTGTTCAGTGTCAGTTCGTAATAGTCACTCATTTTTTATCCCCCTCTTTATTTGATTTACTATATGGTAAAGCATATCAACATTTTTGTCAACCCTATGGATAGGTCGACCAGCTATCCTATTGTGAAAACTTTCACAAACCTGGTTACCTGCGGGGAAATCCTGGGTCCAGCAGCTGGCTATATGATATATCCCTACCGGTTCCAGCTGGTTTTCCCAGCTCGGTTCCTGGGGACTATCGCTGGGATAATTAATTTGCTTGACAAGTAAGTTTGTTGGGTGTATACTTATGTACATGAAAGAGGGGTGAACTACCGTGACTAATATTACTCAAACCCAACTCGGACTTTCCAATTGCTGTGGGGCGGACTTGTGGATTCGCAATAATGAGGAAGATCAATGCTCAGATTGTTTAATGGAAACCGATAGTATCGAGGTTACTTCAGAGGACTTAAATGATCTTCGAATCACTGCCCTTGGTGGAATTCATTACTGGTTTTGTGGGAGTACTTCAGAGCTTACTGATAAAGTAATGCTAGATGGATTAAAAGCAATTCTCTACCATGATAGATTTGACTATCTTGATACCATACTCAATCCCGATAATCGGACAGAGATTGACTTTTCTCAGGTTGATGTCGAGGTAGCCGATGTGATAGTTCAACTCGGGCTACTCGGTGAAGTAGTCTACGGATAAAGTCCCCCATTAGAATTAATCCCCCCACTTCGGGGGGATTAGTTTTTAACCCACTGTGTGAAAACTTTCACAAACCCGTAACTAGCCATCTCTATATGATATATCTCTGTGCCAGCTTTTGCGTCTGGTGTGGATCTCTTTAAAAGCAAAACCCCCCGAGCTAAATAAATAGCCCGAGGGTGAAAGAGGAAAGAGCAGTTTTGCCACTTGCTCAGGTGGGGATTTTAGTCTACTTCGTATTCCTCACCGTCTACCTTAAGTCCTGTGACTGTCTCAAGGTTGATCGTGCGATAGGCTTGCTTCTGCATGTCGAACACTGTAGCCAATCCATAATCGTCAGGGTTGTAGTTCATACCCACTCCATTTAGTGGGGCGTTCTTGGACTTGTAAACTCCCATTCTACCGTTGAGGACTCGCTCGGTTCCATCTTTCTTAGTGAAAGTCACCGTGAAGATTTTGCCTTCGCTACCCTTGACTAGATCTTTGGCTGTTATTCTTGAGATTTTCATGTGCTCCCCCTTCTTTCTTTATGTACCCATTGTATAACTAATCGTGGTACATGTCAAGCGTTTTAAGGGGCAATTTCCAAAACTCAAGTAACTGCTGTTTAGTAGTAATATCTAACCTCAGCCATATGCTGTTTGATAGCTTTATAATCTGAGCCTCAGTTAAGGATAGTTCTTCGGCAACTACTTGCACTGTGCATAGATCACCGTAAAGTCTTTGAAGTATTATCTGTTCGACCTCTGTTAATTGCTCGTGTAAGATTGAGTATATAACTTCCATAAGATCCTCCAGATTCACCAGCTCACTTTGTGAATTGTATCACAATCCTGGTGTCCTCGGCTGTGCTGGATTCCTGGGCCCTGGCGCTGGACCATATGATATATCTCCCAGCATCCGGCTGGGTTTTCCGGCTCGGTTTTTCCAGCTCTGATCCTGGGGCCGAGATCCTGAGAAAGTTGATTGTGATTTTATTCACTTAGCAAATAGGGATTGACAGATTTATGGTTATGTGCTATTATTAGGGTATTAACTTATTAGGAGGTCTGATCATGATTGATTACGCAGAGGTTGAACCCCACATCGTGAGCGGTGGCGTATGCCGTACTTCCCACCCTTGGCAAGGTGTCTATGGTTGTGGCGAGAGTGGCAGTCGTACTCGCCTCACCAAGCACCTTCAAGCGGTTCATGCTGAAGAGCATGACCCCAACTCCACCTTCATGGGCGATTGCATTACTTGCATCCCCATCATGGATTTCAAGTAGAAATCCACAGAATCCCCCTGAGATCTACTCGGGGGGTTTTCTTTTTAACGCTGCGACCAGCTCCATATGATATATCCCCATCTGATCTTCCTGCGATTCCTGCCGGATTCCTGGCAAGATTACCAGGTTTGTGATTTTATTCACAATGCGGATTAAGAATTATGGCTACCCGATTGAGTAGCCATAATTTATTGGGGGGCTAGATTATTTATCCTTGAATGTCATCTTGACTGTGAACCATTCGCAGTTGCAGAACTCAGATACCCCAAATGAATTCTCATCCAGTTCAACCCAGAAACACGGTGACTTCCCATTAC
>Ga0114999_10005895_pt1 | contig 14301 bp, 8 predicted proteins | sample ArcticOcean_MG_C_3_FD_89820 | JGI IMG/M metagenome (GOLD analysis project Ga0114999, IMG submission 89820) | Marine microbial communities from western Arctic Ocean - ArcticOcean_MG_CB8_126 | ecosystem: Environmental > Aquatic > Marine > Oceanic | place: Arctic Ocean: Canada Basin | collected...
ATTCTCAGCACAGATGGGAAAGGCGGATTCCTACATGGATGGCGGCCATGCCGGCGCCGGCGGGCGCGACCTTCACATCGGCGACATGCGACTCGGTGTTCTGCCACCGACCGCGCCACTGCCGATCGCCAGCGCGACGACGACCGGCATTGCTCTGGCCAGTCAGCGGCTCGGGATGCGCCGATTCCAATTCGCCCCCGTGGGCGAGGGGTGCTCCTCTTCGGGTGAGTTCTGGGAGGCGATGAATTTCGCCGGTGCCAGAGGACTCCCAATTGCATTCATGATCCAGAACAATCAGATCGCACTCGACACATTCACCGTCGGTCAATCCGCTGCAGAGACCTGGGGCGACAAGGGCAGCGCCATGGGCATGCCCGCGTGGACCATCGATGGTAGCGACCCGGTGAACTTTCACGCCAGCGTTGCCGTCGCCCGAGAGTTCGCTCTCGAGGGCGGCGGACCGGTCCTCATCCACGTCGAAACCATGCGCGGCTGTGGCCATGCCCACCACCACGACGATCTCTATCTCGGCGCGGCCAGCGGCAATCCCCCCGGCTATGCGGACAAGGAACTGCTCCGCTATTGGGAGGCCAAGGATCCCGTTCCCAATCATCGAGCTCTGCTGCGAACCATGGGCGTGACCGAGGCCAGTCTCGTGGCGATGGAGGCGGAGGAAGAAGCGTTCGTCAACGCCGGTCGCGAAGCGATGGAAGCGATGGCGTGGCCCGATGGTGACACGGTGCGTCACGGCATCACGACGCTGCACGATGCGGATTCTCATCAGATGCAACTCGACCGGCTCAAAGCCTCTCAGAACGCGCCGGATCAGACCGTCCCAGATGGACAGGTGACCCTCGCCTTCTCCGACGAGGCGAATGCCTGGTCCTACTCGCGTGCGATTTCGAACGGGATGGTCGCCATCGCCGAGCGGTATGGGGCCTCGACGGTCTTCATGGGAGAGGACATGGAGGTGGCCGGTGCCTTCGGGATGAACATGCCACTGAAGACCCAAGGACATGCAGACCTCTTGCTCGACATGCCCCTGTCCGAGGCGCTCATCGTCCACGCCGCCACCGGGGCAGCGCTCGGTGGCATGCGCCCGATGGCTGAGATTCAATTCGGCGGCTTCGCCGCCTTGGCGATGAATGCGCTCATCAACAACGCCGCCCAACTGCGCTGGCGATGGGGCGCGGATGTACCGCTGGTCGTGCGCATCCCACTCGGTGCCAAGACCCGCAGTGGGCCCTTCCACGCCAACATGATCGAATCCTGGTTCGTCAACGACCCGGGGCTGGTCATCGCCTTCCCCTCCAATCCACAGGATGCCTACGACATGCTGGTCGAAGCGGCCGCACTGAACGACCCAGTCGTCTTCCTCGAACATCTCGGACTCTACGGTTTGCGCGGTGGCGTCACCGGTTGGGGTGACCGAATTCACATGCAGGTCGACACCGAATCCGTGGCCAAGGCCATCGAGTCGGGAGAGACTTACAAACTCGGGAAAGCGAATGTTGTGCGCGGTGGTTCCACCGCGACCGTCGTCACTTGGGGTGCCATGGTCCACGTCGCATTGCAGGCGGCGGAACAACTCTCAGCCGAGGGGGTTGAAATCGAAATCATCGATCTGCGCACCCTCGCGCCTTTCGATGCGGAGACCTGTGCCGCCAGCGTTGCCCGCACCGGCCGGCTGCTCGTCCTGCAGGAGGCCCAGTACACCGGTGGCTTCGGCCATACCGTGAGCAGTCGCATCCAGGAGGCCTGCTTCTGGAGCCTTGAAGCGCCGCCGGTCGTCCTCGGCGCCCTCGACACACCGGTACCCTTCGCCCCCACACTGGAGGACCACACGATTCCCACGGTCGATTTGTTGGCCGATCACCTTCGCAATCTGACAGCGTGAAGGCTAAGACCAACCGTCCTCTGGCAGGGGACATGGTGGACTTCCGTCTCTCGGAGGAGCAGGAGATGCTGCGCGAACTCGCGCACGAATTCGCCGCCGAAACCGTCCGCCCGATGGCCGAGCACTGGGACCAGAACAGCGAGTTCCCCATCGATGCGATCGCGGCGGCACACGAACTCGGCCTGATGAATCTCCACATCCCTGAAGCCTACGGGGGCATGGGCATGGGAACCATGGATGAGGTCATCGTCCAAGAGGAGTTTGCATGGGGTGACCCGGGCTTCGCTACAGCAGCCTATAGCAACGGACTCACGGCGGCACCCATCATCACAGGCGGCACCGAATTCCAGAAGGAGAAGTACCTCGGTCGCCTCACGGAGGCGCCCAGAATCGCCGCCTATGCGGTCACGGAACCTGGCGCTGGAAGCGACGTTGCAGCCATTACAACCTCCGCGGTCAAGGATGGCGATGACTACATTCTCAACGGCGCCAAGATGTTCATCACAGGGGCTGGAAAAGCGGACTGGTTCTTCGTCCTCGCCTACACCGACAAGGCGGCGGGATACAAGGGCATGTCCGCCTTCATCGTCGAGGCAGGATGGGAAGGGGTCAATCTCGGAAAGAAGGAGATGAACATGGGTCAACGCGCTTCTGACACCCGCGCGGTCAACTTCGAGAACGTGCGCGTCCCGGCCGAGAATCTGGTCGGTGGGGTCGAGGGCAAGGGCTGGTTCAACGCCATGACGGCCTTCGATCTATCCCGACCCAACATCGCCGCCCACGCCACCGGTATCAGCCGGGCAGCCTTCGAGCACGCGCTACAGTACGCCGACGAGCGCGAAACCTTCGGCAAGAAGTTGCACCAACACCAATCGCTCCAATTCATGCTGGCCGACATGAAAACCAAGATCGAAGCCAGCCGCGCCCTGACCTGGAAGACCGCATGGGAATCCGATCAGGGCATCCGCAACACGGAGAGCGCGGCCCATGCCAAGCGCTTCGCTGCGGACACAGCGATGGAGGTCACGACCGATGCGGTGCAGATCTTCGGGGGCTATGGCTACTCTGAGGAATACCCGGTCGCCCGGCTGATGCGTGCCGCGAAGGTGATGCAAATCTACGAGGGATCCAGTCAGGTCCAGCGCATGATCATCGGCCGCGAGATGACCCGAAACCTGTGACCATCAATCCTCTTCAGAGGGCGGGGTCGTGCGTTCTGTCATCGTCCGAACCAACTTCTGATACTGCGGAAGAAACAACGTGAGTTCGTCACCTCTTCCGGCTCATATGGCCAATGGTTTGCTCTGAGTCAATTCAATTTCCAGCCGTCTGTTTTGTAGACGAATTGATCCCCTTCTACGATGATTCCCAAGCGCATGGCACCGTCGAAGATGCGCCTCTACTTGAACCAGAGACAAAAGTTCGGGGCGATGAGGCCATCAACCCCTGATGCTTCGACCGGTTCGATGGGTGCAACACGCTGCATCGTTCTGGCCGCCGGGGCCAGCCAACGATTGGGTCAGCCCAAGGCACTCCTTCCGTTTGGTGAGATGACGCTGATCCAGTATCTTGTCGAGAGATTGGAATCCTTCGGCCTCCAACCGGTCATCGTCACGAGGGCAGAACTGAGCGTTGACATCATGCTCGCTCTGCCCGAGCGAATCATTGTCATCAATCCAAATCCAGAGGCCGGCAGGACCGGGTCACTGCAGACCGGTTTGAAACAGATTCTCGATTCAAAAGGCGGGCAGCGCGCCTTCAGATTACTCATCGCCCCAGTGGATCGACCGGGATTCTCAGATGCCACGTTGAAGACGCTGCTCGACAGTGAAACCTGCCGATGTCCTAGCAAGGATGGCAAGGGAGGTCACCCGCTGTTGTTGATGGCCGAGGATGTGGCGCGAGTTCTCACCGCAGACCCCTCAACGCCGCTTCGGGACCTCTGTTCTCCGACCCGATTCGAGGTCGAAGATGCGCACCTCCATCTGAATCTCGATGAGCCAAATGACCTCGAGGCTCTACAGGGTCTCGTGGAATCGATGTGAGTGGGGCTGGAATCTGTGATTCACCTTAAGGCCAGAACGAATGGCATCAACATCGATGAAGCGCATCCTTCCATGGTTGGTTTTCCTCTCATTCCTGACCGTTGGCATGCCGCTTCAACAGGACGTTTTCATCTCGATTGAATCACCGCAGATAAAGTGGGAGACCTGACTTAGAAATTCACACCTGCAAAGAGCAGGAACAAACCGGTAAGGAGGGCGGGAATGGTTGTATGAACCGTTGCCCATAGGCTCGCCGCCTTGTGCCGCACTAGCAATGGAAAGAGTGCATCACCGTCCTGACTAATTGCGTTCGCCGCCAATGCGGGAAACGATATTACATCCCGCGTGTAGGCTGTGATGGCGAGAATCTGAGGCCCGCAGCCCGGAATCAATCCAATCGTCGCTGCGACGATGACAGCAGCAACTCCGCCACCATATCGCGCAAGATCTTCTTCGACCAAACCGCTGAATAGCAACGTGAAGGAGAATGCAAAGTATGCGATCATCACCCAGAAAGTGACGAAGGCAGTTTCACTCGCGGCGTGAACCATGGTCTCGTGCATCGAGTGGAGTTTGTCGCCAATCGTCGCTTCGGTATCGTCAGCGATCCAATTCCTTTGGGCAATGTAAAGAATGACCGATAACGAGGTTCCGAGCAACCCGACCCAAGTGATGAAACCGTGGAGCGTCAACGGATTGTAGCTCAACTCAAGAGCGAAATCTGAATCCTGGCCAACCCATACCAGAAGCATCACAGCGAGTATCAGGCCGACAAGGGTGACCAGCCACCATAGAACGTAACCCTGATGCAGAATCCTGTAACCGATGCCATCTTGCAATTCACGTGGAAGGTCATCGAGTGGAGACGTCCGGTCATCCTCAGCCACGGGATCTTTCTCACCCACCGCCGGTCCATATCCGCCCAGCGGTTTGTGAGGTGTGATACCCAGACCATCGATCAAATAGCCCCAGAGCACACCGACAACGAAGGATATCGCATGTACGGCGAGGACGGGCGCGATGAATCTGGGGTCAGCGACGGCGGCACCGATCAGCACGAAGGCTGAATCACCCAACGTGGCAATCAATGTCGCAACAACCGTCCCGTAGCTGACGTAGCCGCGCGCATACATCGGCATCATGATGATGGCACCACCACATCCTGGCGTGAGCCCCATGACTGCACCGATGAGGGGTTGAAGCTTCTTCCGTTTCTGAATCGCCTCAACGAATCGTCCACTCGTCGCGTACTGCAACCAACTGAACAGAAGAACCATGGCTGCAACGAAAACCGTGACTGCGAGGAAGGCATCACGCATGCTGATGATGATGATGTTTAGCACCTCATCGAGGGTGACCATACCCCCTGCCTCGGAATGGAACATATAATTGTTAGGCCGGGCTAACTCATACGATTTCCTCAAGGCCTCGACCCCTCTCGACCGTGCCATGACACAGCGTGTGCTCGAGTGGGTCACCACGCGTTTGCGCGAGGGCGAGCCTGTCGCGCTCGCCAGCGTCATCAGCGCCCAGGGCAGCGTGCCCGGCAAACCGGGCGCCCACATGGCGCTGACCGGCGCCGAGATGTTCGGCACGATCGGCGGCGCCGGACTCGAGATGAAGGTGCTCAACCACCTGCGAGAAATCCTTGAATCGGGAGAGGGTCGTGTCGAGACCTACCAATTGCAAAAGGAGGCAAAAGGCGACGCGGGGACACCCCTCAACAGCCTGTGCGGCGGTATTCTGACCGTCGCCATGGAGGTCATCCAACCGATGCCTCACATCCTCCTCGCCGGCGGTGGCCATTGCGCTCAAGCGATCGCCGACGCCAGCGCGACGCTCAGTTGGGACATCTCGGTCCTCGATGTCAGGCCCGAGTATGCATCCCAAGAATTGTGGCCCGATGCATCCGAATGCATCGCCTCCACACCCGCTGCATTCCTATCGAGTGAGACCGCGGAATCTCTGGCTCGATTCTCACATATCCTGTTGCTCGGCCATGATTGGGCCATCGATGAGGCACTCCTCATCGGCTTGCTACAGCGGGCCGAGGAAAGGCCCCGAATCGGTTGTATCGGCAGCCGTTCCAAATGGCAAGCATTTGAGAAATCCGCCCGCGAATCGGGCATCACCCAAGCACAATTGGATGCGGTCATTTGCCCCATCGGTGTCAACATCGGTGCGGAATCTCCTCAGGAGATCGCTGTCGCAGTCCTCGCCCAAATCATCGCTGAGTCCAAAGGGGTGGAGCCGGGCGCGTCGTCTTGGAGGACCTCCAGTTGATGCGCGTCTCATCCCTCACTCTACTCCTTTTGTTGACCAGTCTGTCGGGCTGCTTCGGTACTGATGGTGGCCCTTCGAGCTCGGCTGATGAATCCGCGGAATTCGGCGCCTATACGATTGTCGCGCCAATCGACACGGGCATCAATGTCTACCACAATCACTTCCGCTGGAACGGCACGATTCCACAATGGTTGCTCGATGCAAACGGGGTCACCCAAGTGGTCGACCCGACCTTGGAGGGATCCTATTCAGAACGATTCGAAGCGGATGCGGCGATGTGGGACAACATCAGCGCCACCGACGTGGTCTGGTTCCGTGGCACACGCATCATGGGCACCAGCCCGGATTGGGCGACCGGGTCGGGCACGCCGATTTTGGACGACCCCTCCGACGGACACGGCTCGGCCGTGACCGGTGCGGTGCTCAATGCCAATCCCGACGCGCTGATCTTCTTCGTCGAGGGATTCAGCGATGCCGCGGTCCTCGCCGCAGCGAACAACCCGATGGTCGACATCCTGACCACCTCCTTCGGCCCCATCGGCAGCATCCCCGTGCCGGGGATCGAAGATGCGACACGGGTCGCTGTGGTCGAGCAGGGCAAGATTCACACCGGCGCGGCGGACAATTCGCCTTCACCCGCCGTGCAGGACGCGACAGCAGGACCACCGTGGAGCATCGGCATCTCGGGTTATGCGGAAGAGGATGATGACCAGAAGGAGACGATGTCGGGGTCCTATCCCGATGTTGCGGCCGACTGGACCCAGGTCCTGCCCAACCACCAGGACATCGATGGTTACCACCAGACCAGTGGCACGTCTTTCGCCACGCCGCGCACCGCTGGTTTGCTCTCGAAGGTCATATTCCAACTGCGCGACTCTCACGATGACATGGCCTCGGGCGCCGACCCTGACACACGGGCCAAGCAGATCATCAATGGGTCGGATGGGTTCAATCTCGGACAGGCCGACATTCGAGACGGCCTGAATCTGACGGGTTGGTATCCCTCGTTCTCGACCTGGGACCCCTCGTCCGGCACGACGCCGATGTCCCCTGTCGCCCCGTGCACCCAAGTGGGTTGGGGTGTGGTCAACGAGAGCAATGTCGACCCGCTCTACCTCCACCTCGAGGGCACGGACCCGCTACCGCAGCGCCCATCGGATGTTCGCATGTGCATGGATCTCAATCAGCAGGCGCGGTATGCCTACTGGGGCGAGTGATCAGACCGGTTCCCAGTCGAGCACGACCTGACCCCACTGATCCCAGCGAACGATGGCCCGGAAGCCCTCGTGCGGGGTTTCTGCGACCGCATTCTCGATTCGGGTGCGCACATCGTCGGGCAATTCCACATCGTAGTGTTCGCCGCTGATTCGCGGTCGCACCGGTGCAGGCTCGGGAACCTCAAGGGATTCAACTTCGGATTCAACTTCGGTTTCCTCCTCGGATGTCGATTCAGGTTCTTCTTCGGGAATATCCTCAGGAGAGGCAGGTACGACGGCCGGCGCGATTCCTGTGCCCGACATCTCGATGCCGGCTCGACTCATGTACAGGATGCCTTGCATCATCATGGTCAAGCTTGCGAGCACCAACATGACGCCGCGCAGGATGCCTTCTGTATCGGTCGCGATGATGACGAACCCAACAGCGACACCAATCATCGAATAGATGCGTCGCCAATTCTCGTCACGCTGGAATCCGAGCGCCATCTGGCCCGCGGAGTGCACACAAAGCATGCCGCCGAACAACCACAATTCGAGGTCGGTGGAGAGTAGCCAAGCCGCCGGGACGAACAGCATCGCACCGGCCCATCCCGAATGATTCGAGTGCTGGACGACTTCGTCGTCGGACCAATCATCCCAGCCGAGATCATACATGGTCCACGATGACCATGTCAGGACAACCGACTCGATGATCAGAACGAAGCCGGCGATTTCGGCCGCCATATCTGGCATGGGATCGGCGAGAATCCGCGCCACCACCCACGCGTGAGCCACCGGCAAGAGAATGAGCGTGTTCGACCAGCGTCGAGCGTGGGCATGCTTGGTCATCAAGAGCGCGCCGAAGAGAAGCGACAGTCCGTACAGGTGGTCATCGGCCAACACGGCAGAAATGAAGGCGATGATGACGATTGAATCGACCAGATTGGTCTTTCGTTCCGCACTCCATCTTGCATCGATCCCGCGGAACAATTTACCCTGCAGATGTGCGATGAAGAGGGCTACATTGAATGCGAATGTGCCGGTGCCGGCGAAACGAATCATCTCACCACCACTGGATGCCCACTCCTCATGAGACGCATACATCAGGGAGATGAAGAGGCTGAAGCTGGCGAACCAGAACCAATCCATGACGCCGAATGCCCAGGCGCCCAGTGAGAGAATCAAGATGGCTGCGACGGCGAACCAGTGCGCATCTGGCACGAGCAGGAAGGCACCGGCAATGACGAAGACCGCGGGCATGCCAAGCGGGTGTGCATGCTCGTCTACGGACTCACCTTGAGAGGCGGCACGGCGATCCACGAGATGGCCGAACAATGAGGGCGCACCGATGGCAATCAGACCGAGCCCCGCCCAGCGAGGCAAACCGAGCAGGGCGATCTCGGCGAGGTTTTCAATCTCGGGCAGGTGTGAGATGATGGTGGCATTCGACGCCAGATCCAGCGTCCAAATCCAAATCAACCACGCGCCGCCGAGGAATTGGACGGCCCGACCCTGCCGGTGGTTGTACCCACGCAGCAAGACGATGAAGAAGATTGGCAGGGCCAACAGGCCACCGCTTGCATCGAGCATGGCGATGGCGAGTAGACCGAGCAGGGTCCAGTTCCCACCTCTCATGTCCTTCTCCTCCGAGAGACCCCCGCGTCGGACGAGAATGTCACCGAGCATCGGCCCGGCCAAGAGAAGACCATCGAACAGCAGGATGCTGGTCGTCAAGGTGTCCGCAGGATTTGCGTGAAGTGCGATCGCGGTCGGCAGGCCGATCAGGAAGAGAATCCACGCACCCGCAGATCGGGTTCGGTCATCCTTGGGCAATTCGTTCAGGATCTCATTCAGCAGAATCGCAATCGGCAGAGAGAGCATCGCGATCAGATGCAGTTCCGTCCCGTTTCCACTGTTGGAGAGGGCGAGGCCAAAGAGCAGGAGTGGGCCGACGAGTCCAAGCCGTGATGCGGGGCCAAGCCGCATGCCTTCGAACATGCCAAACATGGGTTTCTCCTGCTGAATCCAAGCATTCGTCGCCGGGTCCCATTCGGGCACCGTCGTCGTGATTCGACCGACCCTTTCGAGCAATTCCCCGACGTCGACCTCGACGCGGGAAAGGCCGCGCCCGAGCACGTAGAGCACGAGGGCGAGCACCATCGCCTCGATGTGCATGCCCTGCACGTCGAGGCCGGGGATGCCGAGTCGTCCGGCCAATTCGAGAATGAGGATGCCAATGATCGCGATCGCCATGCGTCCGGTCGCCTCGAGCCGCGCCTCTTCGCCCGCTTCGATGATTGAATCCGCCTCGTTGGACTGCTGCCAGACCAACAGCAACAGGAATCCGGCGATGCCCAGCGGGAGATAGGCGCCCGAGCCCATCAGTAACTCATTCGAAAGCAAGATCATCAGCAGACCGACGTTGTGAGCGCGACTGGAGAGCACCTTTTCGCGCACCCCGAAGTGACCCGCGATGATCAGCGCCAACGGCGGCACAGCGACGAATAGCGGATCGAGTTGCAACACCTCGAACGTCGCCACACTGGAGATCCAGCCACCAACCCACCATGCGAACATCATCGCGATGAATGTCCAATCCGCCACCCAACGCCGTGTCTGCGGCACGGTCAGCATGTAGACAAAAGACAGCAAACCCAGGCACCACGCCACCATTGCACCGGGTGAGGGAATGAGCAACAGCGCCAAACCGAGACCGATTGGCATCGAGGGAACGCGGTTCTTGTGAACCGGGTAAAAGAAGCCGATGAGAAGCGCCATCCACAACACCAGATTCAGCGTCACCCAGGGATGGATGACCGGCACGAGCAAGATGAAAATCGCCCCCTTCCCAGCCGCGACCCATTGCGCCAGTACGACAAGCCCGACCAATGCCACAGTCCCCTTCTCGATCATCGAGCGAGACAACACCGGATGCGCGGCGAACACACCTTGGACGAGGACGATGATCACCAACATCGACAACCCAGCCCCCGGAATCGACAGGTTCGCCTCGTAGACGAATGGTGCGATTGAACAGACGATGGCCGAGGCGATGAACAGTGGGCTTCGATTGCTCGCCGTGGCCAAAGCCATCGACAGCACGGCCATCGACAGCACCCCGATCAGCATCGGAATGCCCGGCACGCCCTCGGCCCAATCCAACCAGACTTGGGCGCCGATCAGCAGCACAGCCAACGGTGAGAGCACCAGAACCATCCGCGCCAGACTGCCGCCCTCGACCCGTTCGGTATAGGCCCACAATCCCAGTGCCGCGGCGACGAATGCTGCGGATTGCGCCACGATGCTCCACGCACCGGGCAACCAGCCTTCTCCACCGCTCTCCCCTTGACATAGACCGGTGGCCTCCGCGCCATTTCCACAAACGAAGAACATCGCGAATCGGGTCATCCAGAATGTGCCCAACATCGCGAAAAGAAGGCCGAAAGCGAGCAGATACTCGTGCATGATCGACAGCACGCCATGGCGGCGGTGCTGGAACTCGACCAAGGCGAGAGTCGCTGTCACGGCGACGATTGCACCGAGTGAAAGCCAGAGGAAAGTCAACTCAGAATCGGCATCGGCAACCATGAATTGATAGATTCCGAGAATCAGGGCGAGCACACCGCCGCCAATCGAGATCAACATCCCGAATTGAGCGTCGACTCGAACACCATCCGCGGGTGTGGGCATCACCTTGAGGCCGGGCTGATACGCAGCCTGTATTCGACCGGGGGTCTGAATCTCTCGGAATCGCGAACGACCACCCTCATTTTCATCCATGGACACAATTTCGTTCGCCACCCCATAATGGATTGCCCGGCTTCTACCCCATACACCCACACCCCCAGCCTCCAGAGGAGGCTTCAAGAGTCCCAGCCACGCAGCGTAGGCCCATGCAGGTCGTCCACCTTCATTGGGGGACGTCGTCCATGCAGGGCACGGGATTTGACGATCTGCTCATCCCGTGCTCCCACCTTGAGGTGGTCGCCCATCTCGATGTCTCCGAAGCCGGCGTTCGGCAGTTGATGCGATGTCAATTTCGAGATGGCTACGGCCCGGAGGACCTCTCCGACTCCAAGCATCTGACCTTCGAGTCCGCCTTGCCAAGCAGGGAAGGCGAGCCACCGATCGTCGTCTTCAACACGCATCCATTGGCCCTTGCCAGCATCCAGTTCCAAGACATCGCGGTGCTACCGCCCTACACGATTTCAGAGGAAGGTATCTCGATTACTCTGCGCGGCGTGCCCTCCGGCATCGCCGCCTTCCTCAAACTCGCGAGAGAAATCCTCCCCCCAGACAAGGTCAAAGTCGTCAAAGAGGAACAGGAGACGAACGGCCTGAAGAACCAATTCGGAGAACGGCAGTGGGAGGTTGTTCAGGCCGCGGTCCAGTGGGGCTACTACGATAATCCGAGGCGCATTTCGATTCGACAGATGTCCGAGCGCCTCGACATAGCGCGCTCAACCCTTGGAGAGCACCTTCACGGTGCAGAATCCATCCTCGTTCGATGGGTCGTCGAGAACGATTGAATCAATCCTCTGATTCATCCTCAGAATCTTCTTCAGATTCCGATTCCGATTCTGCATCCTCATCATCATCCACTGAATCGGCCTCGACTCCATCGGTGCCATCGAAGGCCGCATTCACATCATCCTCTTCGTCATCTTCCTGCAACTTGGGCAGGACAACCATGGTGATGCCAGCGAGCAAGAGGAGATCCGCAACGATCCAGATGGCGAGCGTGATCTGATCGATATACATCGCGTCACCACCCGTATCCATATTCGTCCAATAGGCATAGGGCCGGACATTGTGAACGACCTTGTCCTTGAACACCTCGGCTTGATCCGGCTCGATGCCCTGAACGACTTGAATCTGGAATACAGGCGTCAAATTGCCCATGTCGGGGTCGGTGGCGCCGACACCGCGGATATCGAGATAGAAGTACGAATCCATCTCGACACCGATCACGGCGTTCACATTCGGTTCAACCTGAAGGTCGACCTGGCCACCGAAGTAAATCGGCAGTGCGCCAGGGAAGACATCCAGTACGCCCTCAGCGCCGATCAGCTTGGCCTGAATCGGATTTTCACGCGGGTCGAGAATGATGCGATGATGCACGGTCTCGATGCCTTGAATCGAGCCCTCGCCAACAATCTCTGAGGTCGCAACAGCATAGCCACCGAGATTCATCGTCGCGGGTTCATCCGCGGGGAAGACCGTCCCGACCACACCACTCTGCACGATCGGATCGAGCATGCCATAGGCGGATTCATTGCGCGCCGGAGACCGCCACGGCAGGTGGATATCCCCATCCTCAGCGATGCGCTGACCGGGCAATCCTTTCGCGCCCGCACCGGTATAGACCGTGATGATGGAAGAGGATTCAGTAGAAACGCCATCCGAGCCGTAGTAGGTCTCATTCTTCTCCAGTGAGACCCAACCGAGATCAGGGTCATCCCCATCACCTTCGAGGGTTGCGACGAGCGGGTCGCGCCATCCGAGCAACCACTCATTCACCGATTGGGTCAGGTAGGGACTCGCATCGTAGAAGGTGGTCAACAGATCACCGATCAACTCGTTGAACACCTTTTCACGAATCAACCAACGCAGTGACTTCGCCGTGTTTTCATCGACATCATACAACTCGGCGACGAACGAATCATTCCACACGTGTTGGGTCCCACCCGCGGTCGGCACATACGTCTCATTCATCGGCACGGATAGGCCCGACATCTCTCCAAAGAGGAAATCGACACCGAACGAGGTCGTCAACCCATGCGTCTCACCGAACAGAATATTCTCAGAGACGCTGGGGTCCACGTCGACCGCTGACCCATACATCATCGGCCATACGCCCGCCAAATTCAATCCAAGCGCGATGTAACCGCCGGTCACCGGATCCTTCGAACCAAACGATTCCAACAACCAATCATCCGCATTCAAGCGACCTTCGCCGCCCGTCAGCACCGTCTCGAATTCGGAGTCACCAAGGAACCAACCACCGGCCCAATTCTGACCGATCGCCACCAACTCAGTGTAGCCGAATCGGTGCGCGGAATCCACCGTGTACCGATTCATCGTTCCGAATGGATCGTCGAGAGCCCCCTGAAGGAAAGCCGTCGCGCCGCAGGTGATGCCGAGATTGTCGCACACCAGCAATCCGATGTACGTCCCATCTTCCTCGACACCGAAGAGCAGTCGCTCAATCGTTTCATTGTGATCGATGTTCAGTCCGGTCATCTGTTCCAGGCGATCGTTCAACTCATCGTAACTCAGTTGACCGATGGGAATGCCGCCGCGGGCGGCGGACCAGCGCGATTGAACCCCATGATACAGTGACTGATCGGCCACCCATGTTGCGAGTGGGTCGAGTTGCCCCGACTCGTCTGTTGCAACGTAGCCAAAGTAAGTGGCACGTGCAAGTGATGCTGAATTATCGGGGTCCACAACCATCTTGCTCGCGGTGTAATCAGGTTCTGGGCCCTCTGCAATCAGAATGAGTCCGACCGAGCATGTCATTGCAATGCAAACCAACTCATCACCGGGCTCAGTTACGGAATAAAGCAGAGTGTTGGAATCTGCAGTAAAATCAGCACGGGACCAAGATACGCCTTCAGTCGTATTGTTGCCCTCTAACGTTGTTAGATACACTTGTTGTGCCTCAGCAGTGTTGTTCCAATCATGGTACAAGTTTGTGAAAAACATACTTTCGCCATAATATGGGGTCCCCAATTCTTCAGAAAAGTCGTCCACGTCATCTTCGATCTGTTCAGCGATGAGTTCAGCGGGCGCTCGATGCGTCAGGTCGAATTCGAGCATGTTGCGGGTGAAGTATCCCTTGGCGAACAAGGTGCCAATGTCGACGGCGAGACTGGTC
>Ga0114999_10005896_pt1 | contig 14301 bp, 13 predicted proteins | sample ArcticOcean_MG_C_3_FD_89820 | JGI IMG/M metagenome (GOLD analysis project Ga0114999, IMG submission 89820) | Marine microbial communities from western Arctic Ocean - ArcticOcean_MG_CB8_126 | ecosystem: Environmental > Aquatic > Marine > Oceanic | place: Arctic Ocean: Canada Basin | collected...
CGACCTCTTCTGCATGCCCTGGAAGAACACCAAGGCGATGGGAGCCGCAACTACGAAGACCAGGGCGGACCGTCCTCCCCCCCCGCCACCGAACTGGAGGATCAGACCGAGAAGGCCCAGGAATTTCACGCTCAGTGGCGTGCGAGCCACGACGGCGGCGAAGGTCAGGCCCACCGCAAAGGCACGCCACACGGTGATGGTCGTATCTTGAAAACGATCGATGGCCAAGAGATTAAATGTCTCCGGCTCGACGAGGGAGCCCGAAAGATCTACGGTACCACTGACGTACGCCTCAGTCACGACGAGTATGCCCATCTGGCTCAGCAACGTGATCGCAGCACCTACTCCGAACAACCAGTTGATAGTTCGCCGGGAGATCCTCGCCTCTCGCGTGACGAAAAAGACCACACAAGCTACGTAGGTCGCGGCCATTCCAAGCAAGGTGCGTGCGTCGCCGAACACCCCCAACTCGATGACCACTCTAACTCCGAGAACAAGGAAGTAGACGGCCAGCACCCAGACGACCGGACGAGGCAGTCGTTTGTTCAGAACCATCCAGCCAAAGATGAAGAGTGAGGCTACAACGATCAGATCGATGGGCCGCCGGCTTCCCGTCACACCAGCCGGCATCACCGATGCGAACAGGCAGACGAGCCAGAATTCCGGCCGGAACCGGAGCCGCCGGCGCCTGCGGCGGGACAAGGCGTCTCCTTCCGCACCCGGCGCCCTTCCGAGGAGCACGGCTCTAGCCACGACGGTGCGTCAGCTGCCAGAGGGATCGATAGCCCCGAACCACCCGTGAGTTCACCTTCGTCACTTCGAAAAACGGCGTTTGGTGTCCCCCGAACGCCCGCACGAATCGCTCGATGTGCTCCTCCCACGAACCCACGAAATCGAATGCTTTGCCCTGCGCCGAAGCCACCTCGATCGCGGCCCATAGAACCAGAGCGGAAGCCCCCCGCTTCATCTCCGGGTCGCGGGCTCGCAGAAAGGCGTACACCGTCGTGGCGTCCGACACCAGGTAGGCCGCCGCATGGCAGCGTCCCGCGGAGTCCTCCGCGCTGAGAATCGTGCGGCATCCTTGCTCCGCACAGGCCGCATCTAACCTCAGAAACGTCCCCTCGGAAAACGGCATCTCCATACCTTGCCGCGCGTAGGTCCATCGTTGAAGCTCGAAGAACTTGCCGGCGTTCTCGTGCTCTACAACCTCGAGGTCCTTGCGGGCCTTCCGCACGTCTGTCCGGATGTTGGTCCCCGTCTCGCCCCAGAGGGCCTCGATATCGAGGGTATTGGGAATTAAATACGTATACCGTGTGGTTTGTGAGAAACCCTTCCATTGCAGCGGCATCCAGTTCGTCACCCGTGGGTGGAGCCACTGCTGGAACGACGCGAACTCCGGCAGCGAGTCGTGCAGCTCCGTCATCAAGTCCTTCTCTTCGGCGAGTCGGCGAGCAGTACGCGCAACGGAGGGGCGGATCCAGGGACCCAGATAGAACGACAGCTCCGGCGGCTCCAGGAGCCGGTAGCGACCGAGACGAATCTTGTAGGCGTACGGCCAGACCCCGGCCACCTCTTCGCCCCGCCAGGCCACCGCGACGTCCCACTGACCCGGCGCCACGGCCTCCAGCCACCAGGGCTGGAAGAAAACACACGTCTCTTTCAGGTACGTTCTAACACGATGGTCGAGCGCCAGAGCCATCTACTGTGCCAGCAGCGCATTACAGGTCGCGAGCACACGGTCCACGCTCAGCCGCTGCATGCACTTCGGTACGGGGCAACGCTTGGCGGCCTCAGCTTCCTCGGGCTCGCCGAACGCACCAGGAAAAAGGCCGAGCTTGGGGCACTCACAGGGCTCCTGAAGCAGGTGGAAATCGGGCAACTGAGACGTATACCAATCCACGTCGGACGGGCCGTAGATCGCGATCACGGGCACGCCCGTCGAGTTCCCCAGGTGGAGCAACCCACTGTCGTGGCAAATCAGGAAGCGCGCCCGGCTGATCAAAACCGACGTCTCCGCCAGATCCGTTTGCCCGGCGAGGTTGTGGACACGTGAAGACTCAACGGCATCACAAACGCGATTGACGATCGGTGAGTCGCCCGAGTCGCCTAGCGCCACTATGTGCAGGCCGGGATGCTCGGCGAGCAAGCGCTGAAAAAGGGCGACAAAATGGGGCTCAAGCCAACGCTTCGTGGTCGGCATGCCGTTGGCGGCACCCACTTGAACCGCGACGTACGATCGCGGAACAAGCCCTGGTGCCACACCCACCGGGAATTCCCCGTCAGACTCCAGCACCGGAACATACCGTCGCTCGAAGTCGCAACCGAATACCGCCTCGAGAAGATCGAGGTTGATGTCGATCTCGCTTCGGGGTCCCTCCATTCGCACGGGCACCTGTAGGTTCACATAACAATTCGGGATCACTGCCCCCTCGAAAATGTGCCCCACACGGATGGGTATTCCCGCAAGGAGAAGCCCCCGAAGAAGAAACTTCGGTGCAGCGTCGCAAGGCAGAAATACCGCATCGAAACGTTCACGTCGCAGAGCGATAAAGAACCTCAGTCGCTCCAGCGTCCCACTTCGCTCTGGGAGCACCAACGTGCGGTACCCACCCATGAGTTGAGCGCTCCAGTACTTGTTGCCGCTTACAATACTAATCTCACACCCGGGGTATAGCTCCTCAATCTGACGCAGAAGCACAGTCTTCATGACCATGTGACCGAGCCCCGTGTATCCAGACACGAGGACGCGTCGGAGCATACGTGACGAACTTGTACGCGTCGCGGCTGGACGGTAAATACGGTTGATCGCCCAGATGGCGAGCAGATGCGGCAGTCTGGCAACCACCTTCAACTGCCGTCCGTTGCGGGCCGGCCCGCTTCGAAGGTCAAGGCTTCATGGATGCGATCCCAGTCAGCTTCGAAGAACACGGCGCGGTCATCCACCAGCAAGTCGTATCTCGGCTTTCCCAGGTGGAGCGCGTCGAACTGCACGCCCCATTCCTCCAATTGACGACGCGTGAAATCGAACCCGATGCGGCGCGCTTCCGCCTCGTCGCCGTTCGCACGGCCCATGAAGCGTGAGGTGTGAACAATGACGCGATAGCCTTCCGCATGAAGCCGATTCACCACCTCGATCGCGTGGCGATTCGGCAGGGCATTCTCGTAGTCACCCGTCGTCTGGTTACACAGAACGCCGTCAAGATCGAAACAGATGGTCCTCACTTCAGCCATTGTTCAAAGTCGCTCAGGAAGCCGTCCACCGACTTCGTCGTCTGGGGATGCTGAGTCATCTTCCGCAATTGTGTAGCGCCCGCAGTCACGATGTGGGCACCGGCGAGATGTGCCTCGAGGATGTCCCGCTCGTGTCGAATGCTCCCAACGATGATCTCGGCGGCCGAGCCGGACTGGTCGAGCATCCGGCGGGTGTTCGATATGACCGGAAGCGGGTCGCAGTGGACGTCCTTGAGCCGCCCCATGAATATCGACACGTAGGTGGCGTTCGCGTTCGCGGCCAACGCACACTGCGCCTCGGTGAAAAGGCAGGTGCAGTTAACGCGGATGCCATCACGCACGAGTTGGGCTATCACGCCCAGTTCGTCCCATCCGATGGGGACCTTGATGTTGATGTTCTCATATTCGATACGATTCACCAGGTCGTGGGCCTGGGCCACCATGTCTTCCGCCTCCCGAGCAAACACCTCTACACTAAGTGGGAGCAGCTGTCCGTGATCCCGCAGGAGGTCCGCAATCTTGCGGATATGGGGAACAAAATCCGTCTTCGGCTCCTTGCTGAGAATGGACGGGTTGGTAGTCACTCCCGCGAGGAATCCGCGGGAAAGGCACTCGTCGATCTCGTTCAGATTCGCGGAATCCAGGTATAGTTTCATCTCGGAGGTTGTCTCATTTGAGGTACAGGTTGGCTGGCTGTTTGGTGGCGTCCCATGTCGCGAAAGCGATCGGGACGCCTAACCGACAGTCACTCCACAATGTGTTCGTATGTCCTGCCGTCCTCGACCAGATAGGAATCTCCATCCGAGTCGGTCGTAGATACTTCCATGAGGATGCTGTCTTCGAGCCCGATGCGCATGTGCATAAGGCCCGGCGGAATATCGAATCGGTGTCCTTCATCTAGCACTAGGCTCTTGTTTTCACCGCGCCCGATGCGGAGTCCAACCTTGACCCGTCCCGAGTGGACATAGTAGCTCTCGGCCTTCGCGACGTGGAACTCGAGACTGCTCTGTCCGGCGCTCCGCAGTTCGATTCGTTTGCCCGCAAACTCGCGGCTGACGACGGAGTCGATCCGACCCCAGTACTTCTCGCGCCCATCGAACGTCTTACCGGGCCCAGCATCGACCGAAGTAGACAGCGCTTCCTGTGCCGCCGCGTCTGCCTCCTCCGAGGTTTCCACCCGCAGCGGCTCCGAAAGCTGCCCACTGGTGAACATATAGATTGTGGCTCCGTGACGGGAGCACAGGCCGTGTACCATCCCAGGCGGCGCGTCAAAGACCCCACCCGAGGGGATCCGGACCGCAGTGGGAGCGCCAGCCGAATCTCGAGCCCGGACCAAGGCCTCCCCCTCTTCCACGTAGTAGACGGCCTCGCTTCGCATCCAAAAATGCAGAGGTTGGGCACCAGTCGGCCGAAGGCGCACTCGGTACATGCCATAAGATGGCTGGGCAGCGCACTCAGTCACGTCGCCCCAGTCACGCTCCTCAACGACGGGGCGGACGACCGTGGCGACTTGCTCAAAGGTGAGTCCGAAGGTTGGCTCGGCCACTCAGCCTCCCGGCGAAGTGATGAACTCGGCGCGCCGCGGAGGATCCGTCCCATGAATGCACGTCGAGAGTCCGGCCCAGCGGTTCGCCATGGCCAAGGCAGTTTCTGGGTCGTCCGTACTGGCAAGACACAAGGCGGCGAGAAAGGCGTCGCCGGCGCCGCACGTGTCGACGGCAGTCACTTTCGCCGCCTCCGACTGCCATCGGCGTCCGCCGAATAACGCCACGGCACCTGCAGCACCACGCTTGATGACGACGCCTTCAGCCTGAAGAATCGTCGCGAGGTTCTCGAGCTTCTCCATACTCCCCTCATCGACCTCGGCATCCGGAAGGATAGCGTGCGCCTCCTTCTCATTCAGCACAAAAACGTTGGCACCAGAATATTCCTCGTGGTTCGCGGCTGACTGTGACTGCTGTGAATCCACATAGAGCGTCTTACCCTTCGCTGCGCAAAGATCCACGATGCCCCGTGCCAGCGTCGGGGTGAGAAAGCCGTGCCGATAATCAGAAACGACTACTACGTCGCACCGCTCGATCCGCTCGGTGAACACTTCGAGGACACGCTCGGTGAGTTCGGGTGAAAGATCGCGATTGTCCAGTGTATTGAATTGGAGGAGCTTGTAGCCGTCCACCCAGAACCGCTTCTTCACGGTCGTGCGGCGGTCAGCATCCTCGATCAGCAAGGCCCTATAACCGGGGTGCTGGAATGTGCGAACCAACCGCGAAGCCTCGTCGTCGCCGACTAGTGTGACGAAATCGAGTCTAGCACCTAGCTCGAGCACGTTTCGGGCGACGAGGAAGCCACCGCCGAGAAACCACTTCGTGTCGCCTTCGCGGGCGACGATGGTGGGCGTCTCAGCCGATTTTCCGAGGGCCGTACCGTACACATAGACGTCCACGATGACGTCGCCTATGAGGAGGACCCGTTGCTCTGAAAAGGCATCGACAAGTTGTCGCCAATCGACGGCGTCGCTCTCACTGGCGTTCAATTCTTGACCTGCCCATACTGCTCCAGGTAGCGCTTGTGAGCACGCTCGATCTCGGCAAGCGGAATCTCCTGGGGCTCACCCAGTTGACGCGCCAGGAACACCGTCCTGGCGGCATCCTCGGTCATCACAGCCGCCTTCACGGCGGCCACAGCTGTGGCGCCAATGGCGAACACTCCGTGATTCTTCAACAGCACGGCCGGGCTTTCGCCGATCGATCGCTCAACCTCAGCCCCGATCTCCTCGCCCCCGATCGACGCATAACCGCCGCAGGGGATCGGTCCGCCGAACTCATCGGCTATAGCCGTGAGGACACACGGAATCTCATGACCGACAGCGGCAAAGGCGGTCGCGTAGGGGGAATGAGTGTGCACGATGCCGCCCACGTCCGGCCTCACACGATAGATGTAGAGGTGGGATGCGGAATCGACCGACGGCAGGAAGTCGCCTTCGACCGTCTCTCCCTCCAAGTTCATCACCACCATGTGCTCGGGAGTGAGTTCGTCATATCTCACACCACTCGGCTTGATGACAACGAGGCCGGTCGAGGGGTCGCGAGCGCTCACATTTCCACTGGTCCATGTGACGAGGCCGTTCCGCGGCAACTCGCCATGAAGGCGCCAAACCTCCTCTCGCAATGACGCGAGCATCGTGATCATCCCTCCCGGATGTGATGAACCGTGTTCGACGACGAGTAACCAGCCACGATGGGAAACACCTTCACCCCGATGTGCTGGGGCACCTTGTCACGCGCGCGAACCTCATCGGCCGTCCACTCGCCCCCCTTCACCACGATTTGAGGCTGGAGATCAGCGACCAGGCCAGTCGGACTCACGTCGTCGAAAATGACCACCTCGTCCACGTACTGAATCGCCTGCAAGACGGCCTTCCGGTCGATCTCACTGTTGATGGGTCGCTCCGCGCCTTTCAGCTCTCTGACGGCCCGGTCGGAGTTGATCGCAACCACTAGCCAACCACCCAGCGACTTGGCGAAGGAAAGGAGCTCAACGTGACCCTTATGTAGGATATCGAAGACCCCGTTGGCGAGCACGATGGTCTCCTCTTTATGTGGGGCGATCTTTTCGATGCGCCTGACGTGGCGGTATTCGCCGAACTTCTCGGCGAACCACGCCTCCATGATTTCGAGGTTCGCATCGTCATCGTTGATCCAAGAGCCCAGGCAGAGCACGTCTGCGTCGTTGTGCTCGCGAGACTTTCTGGAGCTTTCCATGTTGTGTACGAGTGCCGCACGCACCCCGTCGAATTTGTTCGAGACGATGCTCATGCCGACGCCGGTACCGCAAATCAGGATGCCCCTGTCCCCATCTCCTTCTTGGATCATCGTACCCAGTTGCCGGGCATAGTCTACGTAGTCGACGCTCGGGCTGGCCTGAAAGGGGCCGAGATCGACGCAGCGATATCCGAGCTCTTTGACTCGCTCTTTGATCTTCGCCTTGAGGGCAACGCCGTTATGATCGGCGCCGATAATCACGATCTCTCCATCGTTGGAATTGCGCATGTCGGTTAGCGGTCCAGGTGGATAAAGTGGTGGAGTTCAACTTCCCGCACCGGCTCGTCCGCCCACCGCACCGATGCGGTGTGGCGCCAAGCCGGGGTCAAGCTCGCTCCAAATGCACATCAAGCCCGCTTACGACGTTACAGAATACGCTTGCGAGTGCCAAGAAGAGCTTCTTTCCGACCGGGTTGAAGATGAGGAAGTCCCGCGTGAAGCGTCGCGGAATGATCGCCTCGAACGGCGTCACCCAAACGCCCATGCGCCGGATGTAAAATCTAGCCGTGGAATAATAGGGCCGAGCCTTGCACTGCCAATTGGTCGGGTCGAAGAAGTCGAAGCAGAACTCGTTGAATGACTTCACGTGCGTCGGGTCACCGAACGCGACCATCGAGTTCCAGTAGGGCACACTAATATAGACCTTCGCCCCAGGCTTGGTTATGCGGTGTAATTCCTCGAGGGTGGCAATGGTGTCGGGGAGGTGTTCGAGCACGTCCTTCATATGCACCTCCTCGAACTGACCGTCTTCAAACGGCCAGGGGAACTCTCGCAGATCGTGGACGACATCGACGCCCACAAGCGCCGCTAGGTCGTGATTCAGCCATCCGTCCTTGATCACGTCACCGCACCCGAGGTGCAGCTTGGACTTGGTCATACGCAACGAGTCGTCTTTCGAGGGATGTTGGTGTTCGGCCCAAGGGCCCATGGCATCAGGACGTGCATAGCGATGGTAGCCTGTAGCGAAGCGGGATTGAATAGCCACGCTGGATCCACAAGCATCGGGCGGAAGAAACTCGGTCCGAGAGTGGCGAGGCCCCACAACCGAACTTTGTGTCCGAACCCAGCCTCAGCGAGGTCGTCAAGATGCCTGTGCACAGTCTCAAGTATCCACACAATCTTGCCGTCGGGCAACAATTCGTAAAGAAGCGTCGTCATAGCACCGGCGATGATATCCACTTGCTCCATCAGCTCATCATCCACTTCCTCCGTGATGCCACCCGGTCGCTGGAGGTATAGGATTCCGGCACTTCCTTCGCGTACACGCGTAACGTCGCCGGTCACGAGTCGTCGCCGGTCTCGGAGTCTCGAGGCTCACCCGCTTCGCTTGCCTCGATGTTGAAGAGCGATCGAATCGAAGCGGCCCAGGGCATCGGGAACGCCTTCCGGCTGGCGAGGAACGCCCCCAGGCAGGAGACCGAAAAGCCGAGAAGCGTTGCCTGTGCGGCACCGATGGGTCCGTTCAGACGGATCAGTATCGGGCATCCGATGAGAACAGCGAGTCCACCGGCGAAATCGGCCCGCCAAGACATGAGTGAGGTCTTCTTCGAGAAGACCACTAAATTGGCAAACACGAAGTACACGCCCTGTATGGCGAAGGCAAGCGCAAGCCAAACCAAGTAATCCGCCACCCGAAGGAAGCTCGGGCCCACGATCCACGGAAGGATCCACCGTGCACCCACGGCGTAAAACACCGCCATGGCGGGCATGGTGGCAGCGCCCAGAAGGAGCATACGGGAGAGCCCCACGCGGGCGGCTGGTCGAAGCCCGACCAGGTTCGAAAAAAGTGCCGGCATGTAGGCCTGGTTGGCCGCCCCGACCAAAAGCGCGATTGGAGAGGCCAGGTTGTAGGCCACACTGAACAGGCCCGTGTCGGCGACAGTCGCCAAGTTGTTGAGGTAGAGCCGTGGCGCCATCACCATCGCGAAGCCGCCTACGGTGTGGGGGATGAGCGGCACTCCGAACCGGAGGATGTCCTTCAGCGCGTTGCGATTGAAGATCCGCCTCAGTAGGCCTAAGCGGAGTGTAAGACCGTGCAGGCTGATCGCCGCGACCACGGCGCCCGCCGCCGCAGTCGCGATTATGCGGCCGCGCCAGTCCATGCCGAACCCGACGACGAGCAAGACCGCCATGCTGAGGTTGAGGAAGTTCCCCAGAATCTGGATGCTGATGAACCGCTTGGCTTCGTTCCTCGACTGAAGTATCGCGAGATAGAACTGCTGGACCACCAGGCCCAGAGCGATACCGATCAACAGAGGAGTCCATGCGACAGGAAACTCGGTGAACCCCTCGACCAGGTCTCCGCCGACCAACGCCAACAGGACGAACACCACCGCGAGCACGGATGTGATGATCACGTTGGTGCTCAGCAGACTCCGCCGCGTCTCGAAGTCGTCGGTAAACTGAGATTGGACGATCAGCCCCGATGTATTCAGCCCGATCGCCGTCGCCGTTACCCGGACGAGCACTACCGACGTGGCCACCAGACCGTAGTCGGTCGGTGTAAGATAGCGCGTCAGGAGCGGCAACAGCATGAACGGGAGAATCGCGTTTATGATGTTGCCACCCAGGTACACCGTCGAGCCTTTGACAAAGCTGCTCGATGTCGCCAACCGCACTCTTTCGCCAGCGCGTCGTAACAAGGTCAACTGGCCTCGGAACGCTGAACTGATGGCCGCACGAACCGTGATACTCTACGGCCTGCGTTCATGGTCATGTCGTCGGAGAAGTGCCTCCGCCGCTGCACCCTTCAAGTCCTCGCGGACCATCTCCTGGACCATCTCTTCGAAGCTGATGCGTTGACGCCAGCCGAGCAAACGCTCCGACTTTCGGGCGTCGCCCAGCAAGGAATCGACCTCCGTGCGCCTGAAGTACTCCTCATCGGTAAAAACCACCGGCGTGCCCACGGACAGCGGGAACACCGCCGGGTCGGCTACCGCCTCCACCACCCCACATTCGTCTACGCCGGACCCAGACCACGTGAGTTTGACGCCCACTTCTCCAAAGGCGTGGTCGCAGAAATCTCGTACACTGTGCTGCTTTCCGGTCGCCACCACCCAATCGTCGGGAGTGTCGTGCTGGAGAATCAACCACTGCGCCTCGACGAAGTCCTTCGCATGCCCCCAGTCTCTCAGGGCAGCGAGGTTCCCCAGGAAGAGCTTGTCCTGGAGCCCGTGGCACATGGCCGCAACCGCGCGCGTGATCTTCCTCGTGACGAACGTCTCCCCTCGCCTCGGGGACTCGTGATTGAACAGGATCCCGTTCGCGGCGAACAATCCGAAGGCCTCTCTATAGTTCACCGTCATCCAATGGGCGTACAGCTTGGCCGCCGCGTAGGGGCTCCGGGGCCTGAAGGGTGTGGTCTCGGACTGCGGCGTCTCTACCGCCTTGCCGTAAAGCTCACTCGTGGACGCCTGGTAGAACCGCGTCTTCCCGCCCAGGCCGAGAATTCGGATGGCCTCGAGCAGTCTGAGGGTCCCCAGAGCATCTACGTTCGCTGTGTATTCTGGGATCTCGACGCTGACTGCGACGTGGCTTTGGGCACCCAGATTGTAGACCTCATCAGGAGAGGTCTCCTCGAGAATCCGGATCATGCCTGCGCTATCCGTCAGGTCCCCGTAGTGCAGAAAAAAGGACACACCACTTTCATGAGGGTCCCGGTAGAGGTGATCCACCCTATCGGTGTTGAAGAGGGATGCCCGTCGACGGAGCCCGTGGACCACGTAGCCCTTCTCGAGCAGGAACTCCGCTAGGTAGGAACCGTCCTGCCCGGTGATTCCGGTAATCAAGGCGACTTTGGGCATCTCAGAACTCATCGGTGCAGCTCGCGGGCGCTCCCACTCTACCCATCTTAGGGGCACGAACGAGAGGGAACAAAGAAGGCCCCGTTTTCGGGCTCGGCCTAGCCGAACACTCCAGATTAGCGGGTGCATTCAACCACCCTAATAGAGTATCGTGAAGCCAGGGGTCAAGTCACCACCACTACTTCGACGGAATTGGCCAGTGGCCTCCGCACGTTGCCTTCAAGGCGAAATCAGACCCGAGACTCAGTCGGAACCTCATGGTTGCGCGGCGGGTGATCGCGTGCTGCGGTTTAGGCCTGAGCGGTCCCAGGCCGTGTTGCCCTACCCCGTGTGCTTTAGATACTTTGTCCGCTAAGAACATGCGACCGCGTGGGTTGATGTTTTTCAGGCGCCATCCGGCTGGATATGGCACCTCTACAAGTCGGTTGAACGGGCAATGTCAACGCCCCCTCATGGAGCAGCACCCTTTATGGATCCGTTTGAAGACCGAGCTACGACATTTGAAGAGGGTGACGCGACCAAGGATCTTCGTCAATTCCAAGCATCCCTACCGAAGGATCCCACGCCCAAGAACTTCAAGATCTTGCTCGCCTACCCCAATCACATGATGGTCAATCTACTCCCAACGAACATTGGGATCTTGACGGCATGTCTGCGACAGAACGGGTTCGACGTCGAGCTTTTCGACACGACTTTCTATCGTACGTCGGAGCGCGCTCCTGACGAAATCCGAGTTGAGAACCTTCAACTGAGAAAATTCAGTCTCGAAGACTTCGGGGTCACGTACAAGCCCGGCCACTATCTTGACGACTTCAGAAAGAAGATCGAGGAGTGTCAGCCGGACTTGATCGGCTACTCGGTCGTTGAGGACACATGGCCGCAGGCCGTCGCGATGATGGAGGCGGTACGTGACAAGGAAGTGCCCACCATCGTTGGTGGGGTTTTTGCGACGCTCGCTCCGGACATAGTGGCCGCGCACGACTGCGTGGACATCACCTGTCTCGGCGAGGGTGAACGCGCGCTGATCGAGCTATGTTATCGGATGTGGCGGGGTGAAGATCACTCGGACATCAGCAACCTGTGGGTTAATCGCAACGGCAGCCTCGTGAAGAACGGCCTGGGTCCGCCGATGCCCTTGGACGACGTTCCGTTCGCGGACTGGACGCTCTTCGAGAAGGAGCGCTTCTTCCGGCCCATGCAGGGCAAAATCTTCCGGATGGTACCAGTGGAGACGGATCGCGGATGTCCCTACACGTGTCGGTTTTGTGAAGCCCCATCGCTAGTTAGCAAGTACAGGGCCGAAACAGGCCTCCACTACTTCCGGAGAAAGAGTTCGGAGTTGGTCGAGCAGGAGCTGCTTCACTACATCGAGGCGTACGGCGCGGAGTACATCTATTTCAACGCCGAAACCTTCTTGGCCATGAGTAATGCGGAGTTCGACCAGTTCATCGAGATCTACTCGAAAATCAAGCTTCCCTTCTGGATGCAAACCAGGGTCGAGACCTTGTCGGAGGATCGCGTCCGGCGTCTCGAGGAAGTTAATTGCAACAGAATTTCGATAGGGTTGGAGCACGGGAACGAGGAATTCAGGAAAAAAATTGTTGGGAAAGGCTTCTCCAACCAATCCATTCTCGACGTTTTCAAGATTCTCGACAAGTGCTCGATCCCGGTCACGATCAATAATATCCTGGGATTTCCCGATGAGACCAGAGAACTCATTTTTGACACCATAGAACTCAACCGAGAACTCGCCACAGATTCGATCAACGCGTTCTACTTCATGCCCTATCGTGGGACTGCCATGAGGGCCGAATGCGAGAAAAAGGGCTACATAACGAACGAATCGCAGACCAAGGGTCTGATGACCGGGCCAATCATGAAAATGCCCCAATTGGCCAACGACGAACTCCTTGGATTGGTCCGCACCTTCAGTCTTTACGTGAGATTCCCCAAGGAAGAATGGCCGGATATTAGGATCGCAGAGCGATTTGACGAAGAGGGAGACGCCAAGTTTGCTGAGTTGTCGAAGCGCTATTACGAACGCTTCTTCGACCACGACTTCAAGAGCACCAAGAAGGCCTGCTTCTCCACCAGTGTTTATGGGGGTCCCCTCAAGAAGGTGTCCGAAGACATCGTTCCCGCCTGAAGTAGCCGTGGTCTGGATCGACACCGGCACGCTAGCGGCGCTCCGCCACTCGGGTTTCGACGAGCGACCTCGCTTCACTGCGATACGCCCCAGAAGCCAAGCCGCATGAAGACACGGGTTTCCGTACGTGAAGGGAACACCGGTATCCTGTACCTCACCTACGAAGATGGAAAACAGGAGCGGTTTGTCCCGAGTTATGATTTGGGAGAGGCCCGTCGCTTGCTCCTTACGTGTCAGGACTTGCAGGACGCGACGGGCTCGCGCCTGAAGGACAACTACTGGCGCGAAGGTATCAACTGGCTGCCGACGGTGGTCAACTTCCTTCACGCCCAAAGTTTTGCCAACTATGTGAGATACCAGCCGTTACTCGAGCAAATCATCGACGGTGAGTTGGACGTTGTTCATGAAAACCAGGGAGCCTTCTCCACGATCGTTGATCTGCTGCTGAACAAGGCTGACGAGTGGTCTCTCAAGGACCATGTCTTCAATTGGTTGATCGTCGTAAACAACTGGGTCACGGTCAGGAGGTATCGCGCTGACCTACTGTTCTTTCGCTTTGCGCCCGATGATTTCAGGACCACCGCGGCCAAATCGGCGCTAGATGAGTTGGGTGCTACCTACATGGAGGCGCTGGGCGTAGAGAGGCGTCTCCTGCTCACGAACGTTTTCCGTCGAAAGCCTTACTATTTTTACGGTCGAGTCCCCATCGACAACATCTTCCGGTTGGAGTACGACCTCAGCGCGGTGGACAGATACACCCGGACCCTGTTCGCGGCTACGCTGAGAAGGGTCGAACGGATGCTTTCGTCGTACATCTGCGAACGGAAGTGGCATATCCGGGCACTGGCTTCTTCTCAGTTCGAGACGTTCTACGGCATCGACGACACGCAGGTCATATTTCCCCTCCTATACGCGTGCCAACAACGGAAGATACGTACAGTCGCTCACCAGCACGGTGCGGTGTACAATAAGTATCACGCGAGCTATGTCATGGAGGGCATCAGCGGAGAAGACTACCGCTGGTTCGACAAACTGATCACCTGGGGACAATTTTGGAGGGATCGTATGCTGGCTGTCAGCACGGTCCACTCACCGGAGTGCGTCGTTGTCGGAAGTGACATGTTCGAGTTCCCCCATGGAACCCGCAGTAGTCAAACCGGAGGGCGCAGGAACGTCCTGATTCCATACGAATTCGTCACGAATACACATGCGGTGGGTCGCTATATCGCGAAGCTGATAGATCTTGGATACCATGTGTTCTTCAAGCCACGAATCGACGAGCAGCTAGAAGACCAAATCG
>Ga0114999_10005897_pt1 | contig 14300 bp, 10 predicted proteins | sample ArcticOcean_MG_C_3_FD_89820 | JGI IMG/M metagenome (GOLD analysis project Ga0114999, IMG submission 89820) | Marine microbial communities from western Arctic Ocean - ArcticOcean_MG_CB8_126 | ecosystem: Environmental > Aquatic > Marine > Oceanic | place: Arctic Ocean: Canada Basin | collected...
CCGCCTGCGCAAAATTTGGACTTGAGTGTGTCATATACATGGGCGCCATCGATATGGAGCGCCAGGCGCTTAACGTTTTCCGCATGCGTCTTTGCGGCGCCGAGGTCCGCGCGGTAACCGCGGGACAACAAACGCTTAAAGAAGCGATTAACGAGGCGATCAGGGATTGGGTGACGAATGTGCGAACCTCTCACTATCTTTTAGGTTCCGCCCTTGGCCCGCACCCCTATCCGATGATTAATCGTGATTTTCAACGTGTCATCGGGCAGGAAACGCGGGAGCAAATATTGGAAAAAGAAGGACGCCTACCCAACCTGCTGGTAGCTTGTGTGGGCGGGGGGAGCAATGCGATCGGGTTCTTTTTTGATTTCCTCGAGGACGAGGGTGTAGAATTGATCGGAATTGAAGCTGGCGGACGCGGGTTAAATGCTGGCGAGCACGCGGCTCGTTTTGAAGGCGGTAAAATCGGGATTCTACATGGGTGTAAAACATACGTGCTTCAAAATCCGGATGGGCAGATCGAATTAACGCATTCCGTTTCCGCAGGTTTAGATTATCCATCCATCAGTCCGGAACATGCCTTTTACCGCGACCGAGGGCGGATTGATTACGGTCATGCGACCGATGATGAGGCGCTTGAAGCCTTTCAGCAGCTTTCAAAACATGAAGGTATCATCCCCGCTCTTGAATCGTCGCATGCAGTCGCTTACGCGCTTAAGCGTGCTCCACAAATGACCCCTAATGATATCATGATTATAAATATGAGCGGAAGAGGGGATAAAGATGTGGATCAGGCTGAGAAAATATTGTCGGGATCCGAAGAAGGGAAGAGATGAACAGTATGACCGGTTATGGCCGCGGCTCCGCGGCTAACGATCAACTGGAAATCGTTGTCGAGTTGACATCGGTTAACAGGCGAAATTTTGAAATAGCCGCTTCTTTGCCTAAAGAATGGCAAAGTCTTGAACATAAGCTTTCACACCAACTGCGCCAATCATTGAGGCGCGGGCGGGTTAATGTCGTCGCGCAAGTTCAGAATATTCAAGCGGGCGACGCTTTGTCATGGGATGAAGATTCAGTGGTGGCGACCTTGAAGAAACTTGAAAGTCTTGCCGAGAAATCGGGTACGTCATTGGATCTGGACGCCCGTGTTCTTTTCGACGTGGCGCGCTCTCATCTGATAAGACCGGAGTTACCGAACGCGGAGGAGGGCTGGCATTTGTTGGAAAGGGCATTGACTGCGGCGGTGGATAAACTATGCGCGATGCGGCATGAGGAAGGGACTATTCTCGCGAAAGATTTAGCAATGCGTATCGGTATAATTACTACCCTGGTAGATGAGATTTGCGCTATTTCGCGTGACGGCGTTCAGGATTATCGTGAAGCACTCATGAAGCGGTTGAAACAAGCTAACCTGGAGTTGGTCTTGAACGACGAACGCGTGCTAAAGGAAATCGCTCTTTTCGCCGATCGCAGTGACATCTCAGAGGAAATAACGCGGTTGAATAGCCATTTATCCCAATTTGAACAATCTCTCGGCGGTGATGAATTAATCGGGCGCAAGCTGGAATTTATTCTTCAAGAAATCAACCGTGAGGTCAACACGGTCGGGAGCAAAGCGAACCAGACTGAAATTATTAATCGCGTTCTAAGCTGCAAAAACGAAATCGAACGCATTCGCGAACAGTTGCAAAATGTAGAGTAGCGCTCTTAACGGAGTTTCCCAACCAAACCTGCTTTAAAGAACAGGGCTTCGAAGCTTTTCCTGGCAACTTTATCAACAACTTGCTCTGGACCGGAAATCGAGCCTACAAACACGAATTTGTTCAAGACGAGGAAATGTTCGTAGTATTTGATTTTTTTTCCCGATCCGGGAACACCCGTAGTATAAATGACTACGCGGTTCAGTTTACCCAGTGGCCATCTTGTTTGGTTAGTAGGGCGGTAGTAACCATCGTCATTTAAAATTTCTATATTACCTTTATGTCTCTTCTTCAAGCCTTCAATATAGCCCTTTATCTCTGCCGGTCCTACATCCGGCATGAAAGCACTTTTCAAATAGAGACTCATGGAAAAAATCGTTTGTGGGTTACCCCGAAAATAATAACTGATCGAGGTATTTGAGTCTTTCTTTCGGGACCAACCAGTGGGTTTTTTCATTTCTATACCGAAATAGGGTGTAGAAACATAATAGAGTTCAATCATTTCTCCGTCGGCGTCAAAGCTGCGGATCTTTACATCGAAAGGGGCAAGGGGCTTTGCCGGTTTTATATATATCGGCCCTTTATAGGGAACCTCCTTTTCGACCTGGGGTTGAGCAAGGAGCGGCATCGACAGAAATACTATCGTTAACGGGGTAAATAAAACGAGGCGTGTGAGCAAAGCAGCTTTCATTTCAGTCGGTATTATCTCAGTTTAATCCCTCATATGTCAATAATGGATAAGGGCATAAGAAATTGTTTCACTAACGTTAACAGGTGGGGTAAACAATTAAGGGCCAGGATAAGTGAGCAGTTCATAATGCCCCTCATCCTGGCCCTGATTAAATGTTCAATATTTTTAAATAAAAACGCTGAATTCTAGAATAGGTTGGTTATCGCGGTATCGTATTCAGCTCTCGTCATATCCTTAAAAGCGGTGCGACGAAAAGTGCGCACACCCGGAGCTCCGGGTGGATAGCGTCCATCGGCGAAGTTTCTGTTAAAGCCAAAATCACGCGACGGCCACCGGTAATAACTGGTGTAATTAGACGGCCGGGACTGAGGGTGAACCTCGCTTTCAAACAAAGAGACGAGTGAACCGCGAATAGTCATTATTCCTCCTCCCCAATTCTCAATCATGCGGGGAAAATTATGGAGTCCCCCACTCGAGGTTCCATCCGCGTTGGGGGTTCCATCGGGGTAGGTAGGGGCGAGGCCCGTAATAAGAGCGGCAGATACTTCAGTATAAGTAGCTCCAGAAAGAGACCTCGCAGGATGAGCGCCATTCGTCGGGTGATTTGTACGGCTATTCCATTGCATGGTTTGATTACTTTCCTCCCGATTTTTTCCATAATTGGCCGAGAGGATTGTCGTTGTATCACCGGCAAGAAGCGCTGGCGGTTCATCCGATGGAGTGGCATCATCGGGTTCTGTGGAATCATTGGTATGGGCAAGGCCGTTAGCGTTATAGGAACCGGTGATGTATAGAGGAGAATTGGTCGCCAGTGACATGCCGCGCTCTTCGATAAATTGTGCGGCTTGCGCACTATCCTGTTTCGGGTCGGGGATCTCTTGTGCGTTTATCGTTTGCAGAACCACAGTTGGGATAGAGCTTAAAACAAGTTTGTCATTTCCGCTGCGGTTTTGGGCCGCAGCGTCTAGAGGAGCATGTGGGAATTCAACATAGACAACCCCGTTCCACCAGCTGGAGGGTTTTGACGAATCATCTCCGCCACTGTCCCAATTAACATTGCTTTCAACTGCGTCCTTAAGCCCACCCGTGCCGACGTTGAGACTGATCACGTCGAGTGCACCGTCACCATTACTGTCGACACGTTTATCAAACATGCCCCCGATGACTGGATTACTCCCACCGCCAGGAGCATTATAGGCATCTACATGGCCAGTATTTACTAAAGCGGCGTCTTTTAAAGGATCAATACCAGTAAAATTATTACCCGTTACGATAGCTCCACCGATTACATTTGCCGGGAAATCATCAAGCGGGACCTCTATGGGATTATCGTTACCGTCAAGAACAAGATCGCTGGTCGGGTCTTCGTTATCGACGCGCTGGTAACGAAAAGCACTAACTGTAAAATCAGCTGGTGTAGTACCGGTTACTCTGAATGTTAACCCTGCTTTAAACGAAAACTTTTACGCGCGCACATTAGCCCCCTTATAATTGGCATCGGTTGTCTGAAGAACCGGTTCGATTATAGAATAGGCATAATTTTCAAGCTCGTTGCCGTCAGGATCATTTTTATCGGTAGTCGGATTATCGGGAATATAAGGCAATACTTCCAATGCATTCAGGGTTGGCACGCCGTGGTCACCATCCTGAACGTTTCCGTCCCAGGATTGATCGGCTAGCTCCACCCAATCGCCGTCACGGTTATCCAACCATGACTCATCATTGGAAGTGGGTCCACCTTCATACATGCTGACAAAATTAGCGCTTCCATCCTTGATATTTACATTACCGGTATAGTCATGATTACCGTTTGTTTTACGGCCATGCATAACTCTCCCTCCAGCGGTAACTGTGCCATGCAGGTTGAGCGGTCCGCTCGATTTTGCCATCGCCCATATATCGGTGTTAGAATGAATGGGACCGCCGATATCCATCGTCGAACCGGAGTGCATCTCCAGGTCCATATTGTAGAAGACGGCGTGGCTGAGCAGGGGCACGTCGCGGACTTGAAGCGTCTGCGTAGTAAAAGAATTTATTGATTTGCCAAACGAGGGAGTGGCGATCGCTCTTCCATAAATCGTTACTTCCTGCACGCGAACAAGTTTGCCTTTTAAAGGGTCAAATTCATTTGCCGGGTCGTTAGGATCAATATAGACACCTGGTGGCAGGGGAAATTCTATGACTTGCCCCCCGTATAATTCACCCGCGGCAGTATCGATACTGGTCCCTGTATAAAATGTATCAAAGCTGTAATCCGTTATGGCGAGTGGATTTGCCTGGAGGTAATTGGTGGGCAGGGAAGAGGAGGTGGTAAACTTTCTTACCATTTCCGAAAACCCGTACTCGACAATGGACTCCGAGGCATTTTTGGCCTCATGTCGCATGACATGTCTTTTGTTTATGCTCTTTTCCGTTACCCCCCAGCGGAGAGTGACTCCGATGACAATAAAGAAGGCAACACCGATAATAAGGACGCTTACCAAGGCTGACCCTTTCTGTGAAAGGAGAGAACCTGGACGGAAGTTATTCAATGTAGTAGTTTTATTATTCATAATATTTATCCTCGTGGTGAGATAGTAAAATTGTAGGTGCCAGTAACGCGCTTAGCGTCATTTCCATGATAAATCTGTCCATTCACCATAACGCTGCGTTCCCGGAAATTATAGAACAGTCGCCCATTGGCCAATCCTTCTGAGAGCTCGACAACCGTCTCGTGGGTGGCGACGGTCGAAATTGCGGGAATCAACTCCTCGACCTGATCATTTTGATCCGCAACCAAGATAGCAATATCGAACTTACGAATAGGGCCGGTGTTAGCACCCGGGTCATCGATCGAACGATAGTACCCGACAAGTCTTTCAATTGGCGGTGGTGTCGTGTCCCAAGGTGCGGCATCAACGCCGTAAAAGATAAAGACAACCAAATCGCCGGCTTCGGCGTCACGCTGGCGGTAATCAGCACCGGTCGTCGGGGCCGTGGGATTGCGGAAATCATCGTAGAAACTATCGTAGAGCGTGAAGTGATTCGCATTTCTAGCGTTGTCAGTCATCTCATTTGTTATAGAACGAATATCGCTGTTAATCTGTAACTTTGCGGTATTCGTAAAGAGCATAAGATTGGTCTGAAAAAAGAAACTGCCGATGCCGGCCATGACCATACCGAAAATGGTCAGGGTTATCATAAGTTCGGTTAAAGTGAAACCTGCTCTCACTGTATTATTACAATTATTTTGTTTCATTATTAAATTCCTTTTTAAAATGTGGGCACCCATGATTTAACGAATCTTGCTGTACCGGTTCTCCAGGAGGGGGTCCCCGTTTCCGGACTTAAAAATTCATAATCCAGGGATATCTCGAGCGCCTGGATCCCCAAGGTAGGTTGACAGTTGGTAACCGTAGGCGTGATTTTGTATTGCATGACGATTTCATAAAAAGTTCCCGTTCCCGTTCCATCATCTCTTAAGTCGATCGCGACGGTTTTTATATTTTCCACCCCTATTTCAAGAGGATCGTCTACTTCGATGTTCGGGCCGGCTGCCAGAATGGAAACGCTTTTACAAGGTAGCGGATCGCCCGTTAACAGGCAGTCGGTTATCATACTATATTCCATGCTCTTAATCTGTTCCAGATACCCCTGGGTAACAGTGAGCGCGGTGTTTTCGTAAACATTGGATTCTGCCAGACGTCTGCTTAACAGAACCGAAGAAAGAATGGTTAAGGAAATCATCGTTAAAACGCTCAGGGCCAGCATGACCTCAATGAGCGTTAAAGCTCGAGTGTTAATTGGAATTTTTATTTTCATTTTATTATAACCTTTAACTTTTTGAAGATTTTTTAATATTAAAGTCTTCGTGTCTTTAGATCAACGTGTATAACAGTAAATAACTAAATGATAAGGCATCAAAATAGAGGATATACCCTAATAACACAAATTAAAAAATAAAGAGGCTTAGAATTTTAAAGGTTTTTTACCAAATCCCCGAATAGGGTCACATTAGTTCCACACTTTACGAGGAAAGCGGTACTTAAACTGTGATAAAACTAACATTCCGCCTTCTCCGATGGCAGTGAACGATAAAACTAACGGCATCAATCAGAGCCGAAAATCAACGTTTTCTGAATGCAGTAAGAATAGATTTAAGATGAAGAATCGGGCGGCTGTTTTTTTCGACTTTCTGACCAGATTTCAGAAAAGTTAAAAATTACGTAACCGGTTATTCCGATACATATTCCACTGTCAGCGAGATTAAATGCGGGCCAGCGATAGCCTGGCAGATGGAAGTCGAGAAAGTCGACGACGTGGCCGCGAAGCATTCGATCGACAAGGTTACCCAGGATGCCTCCACAGAGTAAACCGAATGCAACTTGCATGTAGAGGCGACGCAAGGCTAATTCATTTCGAAAATAATAGATCGCTACCAAAGCTCCAATAGCAAGTAACCCGAGCCAAAAACCGTACCCGGCAAAAAGTCCCCAGGCTGCGCCCCGGTTACCTACATGAGCGATATAGAAAAACCCGGGAATGATCTCCATTCCACCATAGGGCCAATAGCTGCCAAGAGGCAAATCTGGACGCCCAATGATCCATAATTTTGACAACTGATCAGCAATGAAGAGTCCACATAGCAGGACAAAAAGCAGCTTGTAGGCGCTTGCCTTCTCTAGAAAATTACCGGGTTGTGTCGGGTTATTCTTCATAATCGTCGGTTAATTGAGCTGCATTCTCTACGCTGGAATCTATGAACAGTCCGCCACGTTGGACGCTTTTACGATTTGTACTTTCATATTCGACTTGTCCCTGGACTGAGAAGCGGGTGAACGGAACGGCTACTAAGCGCTCACGTTTAATTTGCTGTCCAGTAATTTCACAGATGCCATAAGTCCCGTCAAATATTCTATCGATTGCCCCTTCAATTTCGCTCAGTGCGTCCTGTTCATTGGATACTAGACTGAGGGCAAAATCACGATCGAAATTATCGGTAGCCACATCAGCCATGTGCTGACTGTAACTGGATAAATCGCCAGTGTCGTCTTTTGAAGAGCGCTTAAGCGTACCTTTAGTATGAAGGACCAGACCCGATTTTACGTGATCGCGCAAATCGAGAAGCATATTATAATACTTTTGAAATTTTTTCGGCACCTTATTGGGATAGTGACGGTCATTCGCTGGTTTCGCATCTTTTTGGGTTGGGTTGAAGCCCAGAATGTCCGCAAGGGATGCAGCACCCAATTTTCGTCTCTTAGTCTTCCCACTTATTTTTGACCCCTCTTTGAGTTTCGGTGTTTCTTTGGTTTTAGCTGAGGTCGACTTTTTCCCTTTGCTTTTAGATATGGTTTCATTCTCGGATTGACGGTATTTCAATACGTCCCTTACTTCTTCCAGGGAAAATACTATGGGGGTGTGTTTTCTAGAAGGCAGTTTGAAAAACGCAGGTGTTTGCTTTTGTTTGCGCACAAGCTTTTTAAGGGCCAGGTCTTGATTGGCAGTGTCTTTAATCTTGCCTTTTTTTCTCGTTGCAACCGCTTCACTCCCTTTTGTCACCGCATCGGCCACCTTCTTGGTTTTGCCTGATTTAACTGTGGAGCTCTTTTTTTTAGGCTTTGCCTTCGGCATCTTTTTCTTCGCTGCGGACTTTTTAGTAACGCCCGCGCGTTTCGTGGTAGACTTAGTGCTTTTTTGCTTAGTTTTTTTCATGGCTATGATGCCTGTTATAGGGTTCTGTTTATTGCTTCTACACAGCGTGAACAAATTTCTCCATGATCTTCAGTTGCTTTAAGCGCATTTAACCACCGCCAACAGCGGGGGCAACGATCACCTTTGGCACGGTGGGCTGAGATCGTCAATAAGTCATTCTTTTGCTCATCGGAATTCAAATTGACTTGAGAAACTATAAAAAGTTCCGGCAGGTACTTTTCATATTTCTGCAATAACTGGAAGTCATCATTATTTTGATTTCCCGAAATCGAAACCTCGGCATCAAGGGATTGTCCAATCTCCTTGTTCATACGTAACGATTCCAATTTTTCATTAACCCCATCGCGCATCACAAATATATTGTCCACGGCTTGACTTTCAGTTGGGTGAGACCATTCGGCAGGGGCCACGGGCCATGATTCAAGATGAATTGAATGAGGAGAAAAATTCTCATTGGCTTGCGCGTAGGCATGAGCCTCATCGGCAGTAAAGACAAGGATGGGAGCCAAAAGTTTTTTTAATGTATCAAAAGTAATCTTTATTACCGTTTGCGCCGAACGCCGATCCATCGATTCGGTTCCGAAAGTGTAAAGACGATCTTTTAAGATATCGTGGTAAGTAGCGGAAAGCGTAACAGAACAAAACTTATTACAGAGCTGATAGACTTTATGGAATTCGTAGGCCTCATAAGCCGCGGTCACCAAATTTACTAATTCCGCGGTTTTATGAAGTGCCCATTTGTCGAGCGGGTGTAGATCAGTCAACGCTACAGCATTTTCAGCCTCATCGAAATCAAATAAATTAGATATCTGGAAACGAAGCGTATTGCGAATAAGCCGGTAGGTATCCGCGATCCGTTTCAGGCTTTCATCGGACGTTGTGATGTCGTTGCGATAATCTTCGCTTGCAATCCATAGTCTAAGATTATCTGCACCAATTTTATTAATTAATTTCTGTGGAGATACAACGTTGCCTTTTGATTTACTCATAGCATTTCCCTGACTATCGAGGATAAAACCATGGGTTAATACTTCTTTGAATGGGGCTCGGTCTCTAGTTCCTATTGAGGTGAGAAGGGCAGCTTGAAACCATCCTCGGTGTTGATCGCTACCTTCGAGGTAGAGATTTGCGGGCGAAGATAATCTACTATCCTGTTCGAGACAAGCTACGTGGCTGGCGCCTGAATCGAACCAGACATCAAGAATATCATACTCCTTCTCGAAATCATCAGGATTGTCTTCTCCTGTAGGCTCATAGACAAAGTCGTCGGGAATGATCTCACTAAGCGGTTGGGAATACCACACATCGGTGCCTTTTGTCGCGACGAGCTCCATGAAATTTTCAATAATTCGCGGATCGAGAATAGAGGCCCCGCTTTTTTTAGAGCGAATAGCAGGAATAGGTACACCCCATGAGCGCTGTCGTGAAATACACCAGTCAGGTCGCGATTTAACCATCGAGCGGATGCGGTTATGTCCCCAACTCGGAATCCATTTTACGGAATTGTCGATAGCGTCAATTGTCTTTTTTCTAACCTCTTTAAACTCTAATTCCATGAACCATTGTTCCGTCGCTCTGAAAATGATTGGCTTTTTACTTCTCCAGCTGTGCGGGTAATCATGCGTCACTTTACCTGCAGCAATGAGAATGTCTTTCTCCTGTAATTTATTAATAATCTCTGGATTAGCTTCGAAGACATATTTACCTTCCATTTCGGGATACTCATCAGTAAATCTTCCACGATTATCGACGGGCACAATTACCGGAAGGCCATATTTTTTTCCAATCTCGAAATCATCATGTCCATGCCCCGGCGCGGTGTGAACACAACCTGTTCCTTGTTCAAGATTAACATGGTCCGCGAGCATAATCAGGCTTTCTCGATCGGGAAAAATAGGGTGTGCGCAAAATCCCCGTTCGAATTCGCTCGCATGGAAAGTGGCAACGACTTTTGCGTTTTCAATCTTACAGTTTGTAAGAAACGATTCCATCAAGCCCTTAGCGACGATGGACACTTGCCCTGCGTGTTCAAGCGCGACATAGTCCAGTTTTGGGTGGAGGCATATCCCGAGATTTGCCGGCAATGTCCAAGGTGTTGTCGTCCAAATTACAAGTGAGACATTCTCGAGGTTTTTTACCGAGGGATAATTCTTCGCATTGCGTAAGGGAAACCTAACGTAAATAGAATCTGATTCTCGCGGGTGATATTCAATTTCTGCTTCAGCCAGGGCGGTCCGGAATACCGTATCCCAGTGAACACACTTAAATCCTTTTTCAACTAGACCCTGGGCAACGAGATCACGAAGGACACTTAAGATACCATATTCAAATGCAGGATCAAAAGTTGTATAGGGTTTTTCCCATTCACCAAGGATACCCAGTCGAATGAATTGATCTCTCTGCAAATTAATATATTTAGCAGCATAGTCATGACAAAGCCGTCGAATCTTCGTTGGCTCCATCTCATGTATCTTTGAGCCGATCTTTTTTAAGATTTGTTGTTCAATGGGCAATCCATGACAATCCCAGCCGGGAACATAGGGTGTCCGAAACCCCCGCATGGACTTATAGCGGAGTACGATGTCCTTAAGTATTTTGTTCAGGGCATGCCCCATATGGATATCGCCATTGGCATATGGCGGTCCGTCATGCAGGATAAAAGATTCACCCTCGGCATTCTTTTTCTGAATGGCGGAGTACAATCCCTCCTTTTCCCAATGAGCAATCCGTTCGGGTTCACGGGCAACAAGATTAGCCCGCATCGGAAATTTTGTTTTTGGGAGATTAAGAGTGTCTTTATAATCGTCAGCCATATAGCTTACACAGCTCCCAGCGATGGTGAATAAAGCGGAAGAAGATTGGTGAGTTCTTGCTTCAAGTCAAGCCAAGAGAGGGAGACTCTATTAAAGGACACGGGTAAAGGTGGAAACTGTGCTCAAATGAGCTAGACGCACACAATTCGCTGCTGGAAAAGTCATGAAAATATATAAACAACAGCCATTTATGCATTCCTTAAGGATTTTGGGGAACGATTTAAATTCTCCGTTGACAGATGAGAAGCGCGAAACGAACTTTTTTATATGTACGTTGTTGTGCGTAAATGATTGGTATCGAGAATAATCAGCATGAGCCTTATTAAGATACTTCGTGTACACTGTTATTGGTGGGTAATTATTATTTTCATCAGTATCGTCAGCGAGGGATTGAGCGCGGGTAAAAAGGAGGGTTTTGAGAATTTGCTCAATGCCGTTGTTCGGATCGATGTGCTTGAAACGACATTTACTGCCGGGGCAAAACGAAGTATTCGAGGCGTCGGGTCGGGGGTCATTATGTCGGTGGATGGACATATTCTGACAAATGCTCATGTGGTGAGCAATAATGCGGAAGATATATCCGTTACCCTCTCAAACCTCGAGCGTCTGAAAGCCAGGCTTATCGGTTGGGATCATTGGACTGATCTCGCGCTTCTCCAGCTCGACTTGGATGAGCTCAAACGGCGACAATTGCATCTTTCGATCGCGACATTTGGCGATTCTCAATCCTTGTACACCGGGCAAACTGTATTTGCGGTTGGCACCCCCAATGGTCTATCCAGGACCGTGACGCGCGGAATAATTTCAAACACCGATCGCTACTTCGAAGGAACAGATCTGATCCATGGATACGAAACAGGGTATTTTAATACTTGGCTTCAAACAGATGCCGCGATTAATCCCGGTAACAGTGGAGGGCCTCTGGTCACGGAGAAAGGCAAGGTTATCGGGATTAATACGAGAAGCTATCTGGGAGCGAATAACCTGGGTTTTGCCGTTCCTGCCACGATTGCTGAATATGTGATGCGCGGCTTGTTAAGGGACGGTAAAGTTACACGTAGTTATATTGGGCTTATCCCAGGACCCCTGCAAGATTTGGAATCCTTTTACGATATCGAGGTCAATATTGGGATGCTTGTAAATAGTATAGATCCTGGTTCTCCGGCGAGTAAGGCCAATCTTCGACCGGGCGATATTGTTCTTTCTATTGATGAGGAAAAGGTTGACGGGCGATTTCCAGAACAGCTGCCGCCGATCCGCAATAAAATATCCAGTTATCCAGTCGGATCAAAAATACAGTTGGAGATAAAACGTACGAGTGGAATTAGAAAAGTCACGGTCGAGACTGAAGCACTTGAAAGTAGAATCGGAGAATTATGGGCCTTTGATGACTGGGGTTTAAGTGTGGAGAAAGTAACACGCGCTGTTGCCAGAGAATTAAAGCTGTCTTCCGGAAACGGTGTACGCGTCATTGGTATTCAACCCGCATTTCCAGCCGAAAATACGGGCTTAAGAAGGGGTGATATTATATCCACCGTCAATAGACAACCCATTGAATCATTGCAGATGCTCAAAGACATCTATAAGGGATATGAAAAGAGTCCCGATAAGATTCTCCTTGAAATTTGGCGTCATCGGAAAATTTTATACTTTGTCCTGAAACCTTGAGTCATACTTTTTTCACCCGTTTTAATAAAAGCCTTATGCTGTGCGTATGTTAAGAAAGCGTCATTCGGGTGATGGCGTTATGATTTTTTAAATTAAATATTTTCATGAAGAGTAATTCTATACGGGCTTTATTAGTTCCTCTGATTTTCTGGGGAGGCTTAAGCAGTTCTCGCGCTGATGTTTTTCCCGAAAATATCGACGAGCTCTTTAAGGAGAGGGTCAATAGCGTAGTTGCCGTAGAATATTTCATCCAGCGGGAGATAGAACGTCAACCGACCGACACCGCGGGTCTGGTGCTGGATGATGATGGCGTTATTGTTATGCTTGGCAATGCGGTTCCGTTATGGTTGCCACCAGAACAATTTAAAGATTTTAAAATCTACCTACCGGGTGAAGGGGGTGATGGCTACGACGCGGAATACCTGGGGCACGACTATCTCAATGGGTGGCATTATATACGCGTCGTAGAAGAAGCGCGATCTCGATTAACACCGATTACACAATTTGAAAGTACGACACCCGCAATAGGAAATTCTCTCTGGGGAATTGGGATAATGGGGAAAGACTTTTATTTTGAACCGTATTTACTCGATGGAAGGTTATCCCAGTTACAACAGTTGCCCTTGACGATGGGGTTTTCCCAAACACCGTTGTCCGTGCCCGGGGGCCCGGTTTTTGATAGTGAAGGGCGCTTTGTAGGTTGGGCTAATAATGCCCTCACCCACGAGCGTTTTATCTATATGCCGACTGATCAATACAAAATCAGGCTTCATAATCCTCGCGAAAGCGAGATATTCCTTTTGGCTGATGAGTTTTTTAAAAATGCTGACCGTATACCGTCTCGCCAGGTTGGCGATCCTCTGCCCTGGATCGGGGTGGCTGGGGTTCAGGCGGTCGACCGCGAGGTTGCGCGATTTATCGGTCTCGAAGATCGAGGGGCGGTAATAATCAGTACTGTCCTTGACGAGGGACCCGCCTCAGAGGCGGGTCTACAGGAAAAAGATATCGTCGTAGCCATCGATGGCGAAGCATTACCAAAATTTCGTCCGGATGTGGTGGTAAAAACCTATTTCGAGCGGCAGATATTGTTGAGAGATCCAGGTGATTCCTTAGCTTTGTCCGTAATTCGTGGGCAAGATCGATCAGAAATTGAATTGACGATTGGGGTTTACCCTAAACCTTACAATCAGGCGCAACGTAAGTATTTTACTGATCTGGGATTTACAATCAGGGAGTTCGTGTTAGGCGATGCTATTACTCGTCAGCTTTCCAGGGATGAGATGACCGGTATTATTGTCTCTTTCGTCAATCGCAACAGCCCTGTTAATAGAGCAGGCCTTATGATAGGGGATTGGATTAAGGAAATCGATGGAATTGAATTCGGGAATTACCAATCAGCGGTAGATTTACTGAATTCGATCGTCTCAGACGACAGACGTGAAGATTATGTCCTTTTAATAAGTCGTGACAATGAAACCTCTGTCTTGCGTGTAGGTCTAAGGTAATGTTAATTTATACCCGATATGTTTTCAGGTATTGTTGAAGAAACCGGCCGTGTTCTTCTACTTGATGAGGGTCCGGAATCATGGATTCTCAAAGTAGGTGCGGAAAAGGTACAAAAAGAAATGACTGTTGGTGACAGTGTAGCCGTCAATGGATGTTGTTTAACCGTTACCGCGTTTGATTCAAATACTGTTACCTTCGATTTATTGAACGAGACGCTGAGCGTAA